>ULRI01006378.1_pt1 | contig 30875 bp, 19 predicted proteins | sample 1955291 | NCBI WGS metagenome assembly ULRI01 (sample SAMEA4835678, study PRJEB28245) | human gut metagenome | biome: gut microbiome; material: fecal sample | place: Denmark | collected 2008
ATAAAGATATGATAAAAGATGAAAGGAGAAGATAAAATGAAGCAGACAATAATGGGAATCGGATTAATAGTGGGAGTGTTAGCCGGTTTTGTCCCGAGTGTCGATGCTCAAACACAGAAGAAGCCGGTTGACATTGAAGCCTGCATGTCGTGGAAGCGTGTTGAATCGCCGGATATCTCCCCGACAGGACGTTGGGTTACCTACCGGATTGCACCTATGGAGTACAATCCTGAAAACACCGACGCAAAAACTGTACATCTGTTTGATACACGTACCCGCAAGGAGATTCTGCTGGATGATGTGGAAAACATTGAGTTTTATAATTCGGATCAAGCTCTTTCTTATCAGAAGGCTGACTCTACAGGAAATATGAAGACGATCCTGATGGAACTTCCTTCAGGTATCAAGAAAGAATGGAAATATAAGGAATCTTTCCGGCCGGTAAATGGAACTCCTTATTCAGTCTCAGTGACAAACGTTCCGAAAGATACGGTCAATCATGTCCCGTCTTTTAATCGTTTGGTGGTTCGCCATCTGAAAACCGGTACTGCTTTTCAGATTGACAGTATTGGCTATTATACCTTATACAATGAAGGACGTTCTATCATTTTTGTACGCAGGCAGGCAAAAGGAAACGCATTGTGTTATGGCCCATTGACGGGACCCTATCAGACTATCTATCAGAGTGCTGTAAAGAAAGAACCTGTTTCTTTCAGTTTGGATACAAAACTGATGACAGGAGAATTCAGTATTAAGGATTCGCTATGGTATAATTTCTCTTTAAAGAAGAATACCTGCGATTTGGTCTTCGACCGTAAAGAGGTGATTCTACCGGCAGGAATGGAACTTGCGCGGGCCACTCTGTCGCACAGTCAGAAGTTCCTGACAATGGAACTCAGACCTTATCAGGAGAAAGTAAATAAAGATAAAAAAGAAGAGGAAGTAAAGCCGGATAAGAGTTTCGAACTGGAGCTGTGGACTTGGGATGAATATGAAGTTCCTACGTTGCAGACTCGTGGTCGTTATTTCCGTCCTCAATATTCAAAATATATCTATGATATTGCTTCCGGAAAATTGACGGAAGTAGCTCCCGGTCATGCTGATTTGTTGGAACCGGACCGTGCAGAAGAAATACATTATGTGCTTTATACGGACGAAACTCCCTATCGTATGCAGAAAGAATGGCTTAATGAAGTGCCGTTTGATATCTATTCTGTGAATGTGCATACAGGAAAAAAGCAATTGGTAGGACGTAGCTATCGGACAAGGCCGAAGTGGTCAATGAACGGTAAATGGGCTGTGATGTATGATCCTGTTGCACAGGTATGGAATAAGTTTGACGGAACAACGGGTAAGGTTACCGATATTTCAACAGCTATTGGTTATCCGGTATTCGAGGAAACTTATGATAAACCGAATCCTGCGCCTGCCTATGGCATTGCAGGTTGGACTGCTGATGGTAATAATGTACTGATTTACGATGCTTATGACTGGTGGAAGATAGATTTAACCGGAGAACGTCAGCCGGAATGTTTCACCAAGGGATATGGCCGCAAAAATAAGAGATCTATCCGTAAAATGACCAGCAATATTGATAAGGAAGTTTTCAAACCGGACGAGACGGTTGTAGTCAGCGTGTGGGATGAGAATACGATGGATGAAGGCATTTATTCGCTTGACATGAAAGGTCGTTTGAAGAAGCTTGCGGAAGGTCCTTATATCTATGCGATTCATCGTTTCTCGGATAATCAGAAGTATTGCATCTGGAATCGTCAGAATATGTCAGAATTCCGTGATCTGTGGTGGAGCAAAGCCGATTTCTCCGATCCGATCCGTATAACGAATGCTAATCCTCAGCAAAGTGAATACAAATGGGGAACTGCAAAGTTGGTGGAATGGACAAACTATGAGAATAAACCCAATAAGGGAATACTTTATCTGCCGGAAGATTATGATCCTCAAAAAGAATATCCCGTACTGGTACAATTCTATGAAACGCATTCAGGTGGATTGAATACTTATCATGCTCCGATGTTGAGCAGCGCAATGGGTGATGTGATGTATTTCGTCAGCAACGGATATATCGTATTCATGCCGGATGTGCATTTCACTATAGGAACACCGGGACAGAGTTGTTATGATGCCGTAGTAAGCGGAACCAAATATTTGATAGAGCAGGGGATAGCACATCCGGGAAAGATAGGTCTGCAAGGACATAGCTGGTCGGGATTCCAAACCAGTTATCTGGTGACTAAAACCGATCTATTTACTTGTGCCAATATTGGTGCTCCTATCACTGATATGGTGACCGGTTATTTGGGCATTCGTGGTGGAAGCGGTTTACCGCGTTATTTCATGTACGAAGAATGGCAAAGCCGTATGGGAAAGAATTTGTGGGAAGCCAAGGACAAATATCTGGCAAACTCCGCTATCATAGAGGCCGATAAGATACATACGCCGTTACTGATCTGGCATAATGACAAAGATGAGGCTGTGGCTTATGAACAGGGGCGTGCCTTGTATTTGGCTATGCGCCGTTTACAGCGTCCGGCATGGCATCTCAACTACAAAGGTGAAGGACATTTCCTTAGTAATCAGGCTGCCCAGAAGGACTGGACTATCCGGATGATGCAATTCTTCGACTATTACCTGAAAGGAACAAAAGAACCGCGTTGGATGAAAGAGGGTATTCATCTGAGGGAACGTGGCATTGACCAAAAATATGATTTACTAGAAAAATAAATGAAATGAAGAAACTATTAATGACAGTTATGGCTCTGTCTTGCTTTGCATTCAGCAGCTATGGACAGAAGAAGGTGGAGAAACAAATTATAGGTAAATGGTGCAATCCTTATACCTATCAGTCTACCGGTGAACTGAAAGGATTTGAGTTTAAAAAAGGTGGGAAATGCTCTGCCGTCAATATTCCCTCTTTGGATTTGAAGACTTGGAAGATTGATAAAGATGGCTATTTAATCGTTGAAGGGTTTAGCAAAGGAGAAGATGGAAAGGTGGAAGTGTATAAGACACGTGAACGTATAGGTTACATAACACCTGATTCATTGGAATTGGTTGCGCAGGACGGACCTCCACGGTTGGCTTTCCTATATCTGAATACCAAGTCTATCAAGAAGTTAGTCACTTCGGAAGTGGCTCCCGACAAGAAGTAATAAATCTCTCTCTTAAATAATTTAATGTTAATTAGCGAAGGCTAATGAGAATGCCCTGTCGTAGTGATTACGATAGGGCGTTTTTCCATTTATAGAGGATGATTGAGAAAGTCTGGTATTTAGTGTAGCATTGCCAACGCCTTATTTTCCGCCGCTTCCATAATTTCCCGTTCTCCGGGTCCTTTATCGTTTATACCGCAAAGATGAAGTATCCCGTGAATAATGACACGGTGGAGTTCATTGTCATAAGAAGCGCCGAATTGTTCTGCATTGGTGCGTACCGTATCCAAGCTGATGAACAAGTCTCCGGACAGGCGGTCGCCCTCACAATAGTCGAAAGTAATGATGTCCGTGTAGTAGTCGTGTTGCAGATATTGGCGGTTTACTTCCAGAATTTTTTCATCGGAACAGAAAATATAAGCGATTTCACCGAGTCTTTTTCCATAGGAAGCAGCTACGGCTTTGATCCATTCCGTAGTCTCGTGTTTCTTGATTTCAGGCATTTTGATGCCTTCTGTTTGATAAGTTACAGCCATAATTGAATGTTATGATTTAAAAGAAAAATAAATAACTGATTAAGATAGCGGCTATGATACCCGAGAAGTCGGCTATCAGGCCACAGGTGACGGCGTTGCGGGTCTTGGTGATACCTACGCTGCCGAAGTAAACGGCAAGGATATAGAATGTGGTATCCGACGCCCCGCGTACCACGCAACTCATGCGTCCTACAAACGAATCCGGCCCCAGTTCCTTCATTGTATCAATCATCAACCCGTTGGCACCGCTGCCGCTAAGCGATTTCATCAATGCAGTGGGCAGTGCTCCCACAAAGCTTGTGTCGACTCCGCATAGTCCTACTGCGTATCCGATACCTCCCACCAGAAAATCCATGGCACCCGAAGTGCGGAATACCGCAATGCCTACCAGAAAAGCAACCAGATAAGGAATAATGCGCACAGCTGTCGTAAACCCTTCCTTGGCTCCTTCCACGAAAGAATCATATACGTTAATCTTCTTTCTGACCCCCGTTAAAATAAACAGGATAATGACACTGAACAGAAGAATATTCGCTATCAGGGTAGAGTAAGTGCCCATATCTTCCCGAGAAACACTCAGAAACAGGTAAATCAAACCGGAGAAGAAAAGACAGATGATACCCATTAAAATCAGAATGGGCTTATTGATCAGGTTTATCTTCTGGGCGATACTGACTGCTATGACCCCGACCAGAGTGGAAATGAAGGTACTTAACAGAATAGGAATAAATACATCCGTAGGCTGGGCAGCTCCCATTTGTGCCCGGTAAACCATGATACTGATCGGGATGATGATGAGGCCGGAAGTATTAATCACCAGAAACATAATCATCGGATTGGAAGCGGTATCTTTTTTCGGATTCAACTCTTGCAATTCTTTCATCGCTTTTAGTCCCAACGGGGTGGCGGCATTGTCCAGTCCGAGCATATTGGCGGACATATTCATAAAGATAGAACCTAACACCGGATGTCCTTTAGGTATATCCGGAAACAATCGGCAGAGTACCGGACTCAGGAAACGTGCCAGAGCATTAATCAGTCCGCTGTTCTCTCCGACTTTCATGATACCCAGCCAGAGGGCCAATACTCCCGTAAGTCCCAACGAGATTTCGAAAGCTGTCTTTGACGAATCGAATGTAGAGTTCATGATAGCCGTAAATATCTCCGTATCTCCCAGGAAAATTACTTTTATAAGGGCGATAATAAAGGCGATGACAAAGAATCCTATCCAGATGTAATTTAAAACCATAGTTGATAGCGTGTATATAGATGATGCAAAAGTAGTTATTACGTTTCAAATAAACTAATAACAGGATAAAAGGTTGTCTCCCGACACGTCATAGATGAAGACTTCGTTGCACAGACAGTGCTTCCCCGCTGGCACAACTGTGCCATCGCAGTGGCACGATAGTGCCAACAGGGTGGCATGGCTGTGCCAATACGTTGGCACAAGGTTGGCCCTATATTCTCTTAAATCTTTATAAATAGCCTTCCGATAGCTGCCATTCAGAGCGTGCCCGGAGTTTTTATTCGTTTTTCTTGTACTGAAAATGAATGTAAATCTCTATCTTTGTCTCCTACTTTCAAGAAATAAATGGAACAGGAAGATTTTAACATACGCGAACATCAGCTTACTTCAAGGGAACGGGATTTTGAGAATGCACTCCGGCCGTTGAGTTTTGAGGACTTTAGCGGACAGGATAAGGTGGTGGAAAACCTTCGCATCTTTGTGAAGGCAGCACGCTTGCGTGGCGAAGCACTCGACCATGTCCTGCTGCACGGACCTCCCGGATTGGGAAAAACAACGCTTTCAAATATCATTGCCAACGAGTTGGGAGTCGGCTTTAAGGTAACCTCCGGTCCGGTGCTCGATAAACCGGGAGATTTGGCAGGTGTGCTGACCAGTCTCGAACCGAATGATGTACTCTTTATTGATGAAATTCATCGCTTGTCGCCTGTGGTGGAAGAATATCTTTATTCTGCCATGGAAGACTATCGCATTGATATCATGATTGATAAAGGGCCTTCGGCACGTAGCATCCAGATAGATCTGAATCCTTTCACGCTGGTTGGCGCAACAACACGCAGTGGTCTGCTGACGGCACCGCTCCGTGCACGTTTCGGAATCAATCTGCATCTGGAATACTATGATGATGATATCTTGAGTAACATTATCCGTCGTTCCGCTTCCATATTGGATGTGCCTTGCTCGTTGCGTGCGGCAGGAGAGATTGCTTCCCGCAGCCGTGGGACGCCGCGTATTGCCAATGCCTTGCTCCGCCGGGTGCGCGACTTTGCACAGGTGAAGGGTTCCGGTTCTATTGACACGGAAATAGCCCAGTTTGCACTGGAGGCATTGAATATTGACAAGTACGGTCTGGATGAGATAGACAACAAGATACTTTGTACGATTATAGACAAGTTTAAGGGCGGTCCTGTGGGAATCACTACCATTGCTACGGCTTTGGGGGAAGATGCGGGGACGATTGAGGAAGTTTACGAACCCTTCCTGATAAAAGAAGGATTCATGAAGCGTACTCCTCGCGGACGTGAGGTGACCGAACTTGCCTACAAACATTTGGGAAGAAGCCTTTATAACAGTCAGAAAACATTGTTTAACGACTGATAGTGGGCGGTACCATTTCACCGGAATTGATTAAAGTAAAAAGTCGGTAGTATCTCCATTCTCCTCCTTCGGGAAGGAGGAGTACCCGTAGGGGGAGGTGGTAGGTGAATACATAAAACAATTATCTATGCACGATATAATGAATAAGCCCGAACTAAAATCCGTTCGAAAAGATTTAAGAAATATGAGTACTTCTGCCGAAGCCACTCTCTGGAAGTTAATCAAAGGGCAGCAAATAGATGGACTTAAGTTTCGTCGGCAGCATAGTGTCGGTCCTTATATTTTAGACTTTTATTGCCCGCAATTCCGGCTGGGGATAGAGTTGGACGGTGAAGTACATTCTACTACGGAAGCTATGGATTATGCTGATAATCGTGCACGTTTTCTCGTCAATGAGAAAAATATTTGGGTAATACGTTTTGAGAATAGAGTCGTATTTGAGAATCCTACGCGGATTGTGGAGGAGATTCGGGAGGTTGTGAAAAAAAGGAGAGAAAATCCTACCACCTCCCCCTACGGGTACTCCTCCTTCCCGAAGGAGGAGAATGGAGATACTACCGACTTTTAATCAATTTGGGTGAAGGTAGTATTATAATATCATTAATCTGATAAAATAGAACATGGCTGGACTGAAATCATTAGCAAAAGATACTGCGATTTATGGATTGAGTAGTATTGTCGGTCGATTCCTCAATTATATGCTGGTACCGTTGTACACAGCAGTCTTACCGGCTTCTTCCGGAGGCTATGGAGTAGTATCAAATGTCTATGCATTTACAGCTTTGATGCTCGTACTGCTCACGTTCGGTATGGAAACGGGTTTCTTCCGCTTTGCCAATAAATCAGGGGAAGATCCGATGAAAGTGTATGCAAACTCTTTGCTTTCAGTAGGCGGGGTATCCTTGATTTTCGTCCTTCTCTGTCTACTGTTCCTGCAACCGATCGCCAATCTGCTGGATTATGGCAATCATCCCGAGTTTATAGCGATGATGGCTATGGTGGTGGCTTTGGATTCTTTCCAGTGCATTCCTTTCGCCTACTTACGTTATAAGAAAAGACCGATTAAGTTTGCGGCTATTAAATTGCTTTCCATTATCGGTGGAATTGGCTTGAATCTGTTCTTTCTGTTGCTCTGTCCGTGGCTGAATGTTCATTTTCCGGCAACGGTTTCCTGGTTTTATGATCCGGATTATCTGGTAGGTTATATTTTCATCAGTAATCTGATTATTTCGGCAGTGCAGATGTTCTTCTTTATTCCTGAATTGAGAGGCTTTGCTTATAAGTTGGACAAGGCACTGCTAAAACGAATGGTAGTATATTCTTTCCCAGTGTTGATTCTGGGGCTGGTCGGTATTCTGAATCAGACGGTGGATAAGATGATTTATCCGTTTCTTTTCGAGGATCGTCAGGAAGGACTGGTCCAGTTGGGCATTTATGCGGCTACCAGTAAGATTGCTATGGTAATGGCTATGTTTACGCAGGCTTTCCGTTATGCATACGAACCCTTTGTTTTTGGAAAAGACAGAGAAGGAGACAATCGTAAAATGTATGCGGCTGCAATGAAATATTTCCTCATCTTCTCATTGTTGGCTTTCCTTGCCGTGATGTTCTATTTGGATTTGTTGCGCTATCTGGTGGCAAGAGGATATTGGGAAGGGCTGGGAGTAGTGGCTGTTGTGATGCTTGCAGAAATATGTAAGGGAATCTATTTCAATCTTTCCTTTTGGTATAAACTGACGGATGAAACACGTTGGGGGGCTTATTTCTCACTGATAGGATGTGCCATTATTGTGGTGATGAACATTGTGTTTGTGCCTGTGTATGGTTATATTGCTTCTGCGTGGGCTTCTGTTGCCGGATATGGGGTGATTATGCTGTTGTCCTATTGGATGGGACAGAAGAAGTATCCGATTCAGTATGACTTGAAAAGTCTGGGGCTTTATATCCTGCTTGCTGCGGTACTGTATGTGATCGGCGAACAAGTGCCGATTTCTGATCTTGTGCTCCGTTTGGCTTTCCGTACTGTGCTTTTATTGTTGTTTGTAGCATACATCGTCAAGAAAGATTTGCCGTTAAGTCAGCTACCTGTTATTAATCGATTTATAAAGAAGAAATAACTTATGAAGACAGATGAACGTAATAAATTCGCCATAAAGTCCTTTTTAGGCGAATATCTGGATTTGAGAAAGGATAAGGATAATGAACTGGCAACAGTTGATTCTATCCGTAAAGGTGTGGAGTTCAAGGGGGCGAACCTGTGGATTCTTATCTTTGCCATTTTCATGGCGTCACTTGGCTTGAATGTGAACTCTACCGCCGTGATCATCGGTGCCATGTTGATTTCTCCGTTGATGGGGCCTATCATGGGAGTAGGGCTTTCTGTCGGCTTGAACGACTTCGAACTGATGAAACGTTCTTTAAAGAGTTTTCTTATTACGACCGCTTTCAGTGTGACGACGGCGACAATTTTCTTCCTTCTGGCGCCTATTGCCGGTTCGCAGTCAGAGTTGCTGGCCCGCACATCACCGACAATTTATGACGTATTCATCGCACTTTTCGGTGGTCTGGCAGGTGTGGTGGCTCTTTCTACGAAAGAAAAAGGGAACGTGATTCCGGGTGTCGCTATCGCTACGGCATTGATGCCGCCGCTTTGTACGGCAGGTTACGGGCTGGCTTCCGGTAATCTGATCTATTTTCTTGGAGCCTTTTACCTCTACTTCATAAACTCCGTATTCATTAGCCTCGCAACTTTTATCGGTGTGCGTGTGATGCATTTCCAGCGGAAAGAGTTCGTTGATAAAAACCGTGAAAAGACGGTGCGTAAATATATCATCCTGATTGTGATTCTGACGATGTGTCCGGCTGTTTATCTGACATTCGGCATTATCAAAAGTACTTTCTATGAAGCGGCGGCCAACCGGTTTATCAACGAACAGTTGGGATTCGAGAATACGCAAGTGCTTGATAAAAAGGTCAGCTATGAACATAAGGAAGTCCGTGTTGTCCTGATCGGCTCGGAAGTGCCGGACGCTTCGATCTCCATAGCCCGCAGTAAACTGAAAGAGTATAAACTTGAAGATACCAAGCTGATAGTATTGCAGGGTATGAACAACGAAGCGGTGGATGTGTCTTCTATCCGTGCCATGGTAATGGAAGACTTCTACAAGAACAGCGAACAACGGCTTCAGGAACAGAAAGTCAAAATAACTCAACTGGAGACAACTCTCCAACAATATAAATCGTATGATGAAATGAGTCGTACACTGGTGCCGGAACTGAAGGTGCTTTATCCTTCTATCACTACGCTTTCCATTGCTCACTCGCTCGAAGTACGGGTAGATTCGATGAAAACGGATACGGTGACGCTGGCTGTCATGAAGTTTGCCAAACATCCGACGAATACGGAGAAAGAGAAAATCAGCGAGTGGCTGAAAGCCCGGGTAGGGGCGAAAAAGTTGAGGTTGATTACCGAATAAAGAATCTAAAAATAATAGCATGAAATTCAGACTGACCGCAGTTATTGTCCTTGCTCTTTGCTTGTCGAATGCTTTTGCCGATGAGGGAATGTGGCTATTGGGAAATCTTAAGAAGAATAAGCAAACAGACCGGGTAATGAGAGAACTTGGTTTGCAGATGCCTGTAAATAAATTATATAATCCGAAGAAGCCGTGTCTGGCGGATGCCGTTGTCAGTTTTGGCGGCTTTTGTTCGGGAGTAGTCGTATCGGAAGACGGGTTGGTGTTCACCAATCATCATTGCGGTTTCAGTAGTATCCAGCAGCATTCTTCGGTAGAACATGATTATCTGAAAGACGGTTTTGTGGCCCGTAGCCTCGAAGAAGAACTGCCGAATCCCGAGTTATATGTCCGTTTCCTGCTTCGTACGGAAAATGTGACCAAGCGGGTATTGTCTGCCGCCAAACACGCCAAGACGGAATCCGAGCGGCGGGTGGCAGTCGATTCTGTGATGAATGTAATCGGGATGGAAGTATCGGAAAAGGACTCCACGTTGACGGGTATTGTTGACGCCTACTATGCGGGAAATGAGTTCTGGCTGTCTGTTTACCGTGATTATAATGATGTCCGCCTGGTATTTGCTCCCCCTTCCTCTGTCGGTAAGTTCGGGTGGGATACGGACAACTGGATGTGGCCGCGTCATACGGGCGATTTCAGCGTATTCCGTATCTATGCGAACACTCAGAACGGTCCGGCGGATTATTCTCCGGACAATGTGCCCTATCATCCCGAATATGTAGCTCCTGTCTCTTTGGAAGGATATAAGGAAGGCTCTTTCTGTATGACGCTCGGTTATCCGGGGAGTACGGAGCGTTATCTCTCTTCGTATGGTATCGAGGAGATGATGAACGGCATCAATCAGGCTATGATTGACGTGCGTGGAGTGAAACAGGCTATTTGGAAGCGGGAAATGGACCGTCGTCCGGACATCCGTATCAAGTATGCCTCAAAGTACGATGAAAGCTCTAATTACTGGAAGAATAGTATCGGAACCAATAAAGCGATCCAACACCTGAAAGTGCTGGAAAAGAAACGTGCTGCTGAGGCTGCACTGCGCGAATGGATTCAGGCGCATCCCGAAGAAAGGGAGAAACTTATCCGTTTATTCTCTTCCCTGGAGCTGAATTATGGCAATCGTCGTGAGATAAACCGTGCCTTGGCTTATTTCGGTGAAGCATTTATCAATGGTCCTGAATTGGTTCAGCTTGCGCTTGAAATTCTGAACTTCGACTTTGAGGCGGAAGAAAAGCAAGTGGTAAGCCGTATGAAGAAGCTGTTGGAAAAGTATGACAACCTGGATACTGCCATTGACAAGGAAGTCTTTGCCGCCATGCTGAAAGAGTATCAAACGAAAGTGGACAAGAAGTATCTTCCCGCTATGTACGATAAGATCGACACGCTCTATAACGGGAATATCCAAGCCTATGTAGACTCCTTGTATGCAACATCCAATATAACCTCGCCTAAAGGTTTGAAACGCTTCCTGGAACGGGATACGACGTATAATCTGATTGAAGACCCTGCCGTATCTTTGAGTCTTGACCTGATTGTGAAATATTATGAGATGAACCAGAGTATTTCCGAAGCTTCCGAGCAGATCGAACAGGGAGAGCGCTTATTCAATGATGCCATGCGCCGTATGTATGCCGACCGCAATTTCTATCCCGACGCCAATTCGACCATGCGGCTCAGTTTCGGGACGGTCAGTGGTTATTCTCCTTTCGACGGGGCTACTTACGGCTATTATACAACAGTGAAAGGTATCTTTGAGAAGGTAAAAGAGCATGCCGGAGACATTGACTTTGCCGTGCAGCCGGAACTCTTGTCTTTATTATCTTCCCGCGACTTCGGCAGGTATGCCAACGAACAGGGAGATATGAATGTCTGCTTTATCTCCAACAATGATATAACAGGAGGAAACTCCGGCAGTGCCATGTTCAACGGTAAGGGAGAGTTGCTCGGTCTGGCGTTTGACGGTAATTGGGAAGCCATGAGCAGTGATATTGTATTTGAACCCGATTTGCAACGATGTATCGGTGTGGATGTGCGTTATATGCTCTTTATTATCGAGAAATACGGGAAAGCGGGAAATCTGATAAAAGAATTAAAAATAAGGTGAGTTTGATATAACTTCATTCTCATGCTTCTCCTTCCTTTCCAAAGGAAGGGAAGCATAATCATTAAGTTTATATTGAACTCACCTTATAAAAGGTTATGTAAACGTTTTTGGTACAACTTTTTTAAAGAAGGAACCATTCCCTCAAAAGGGGAATTCTATGGTTTTTGCTTTGAAAGTTTTTATTTCTTTGGTTTTCTGCGTGCCCACCCTTCTTCACTGAAGTCTGGTTCTTTGTCTTTAAAGAATTCCTGCCAGTCGTCTTTCTTTTTTGGACCGCGAGCATCCGAATAGCCTCGTTCTGCACGACTCGGTTTTTCTTTTTTGCTGGATTTTGGACCTTTGGTAGAAGCATCTTTTGTTTTTCTATCTTTATTGTCGTAGCGTGGAGTACGATCTTCTCCTTTGCCGAATCGTTTTCCGCCTTTGCGTTCACTTGAACCGTTTTCATGTCCTTTTCCGCCTTCTTCACTAGATACTTCTACTACGACTTTCCGTCCGTTCCATTTTGCACGGCTTAGAGCTTTTACGACATTGATAGCCTCTTTTTCGGGAACTTCAAAGAAAGAGAAGTTCTGCATTAAGTCGATACGTCCTAATTCAATACGTCCACGTGTATTGCTATTCAGCAAGCCGATGAGGTCACTGGGGAAGAAACTGTCCGTTTTGCCTAAGTTAATGAATAAACGGTTGAAGCCCGGAGCAGCTTTCCGGCTTCTTTTTTCGAAACCACCTTCTTTTCGGTCACCTCTTCCGGTACGTTCGCCACGGCCATCGGTCGGTACTTCTATTTCTGCGCGGTTGCGGTAATATTCGGCAAAGCGGTTAAATTCGTGAGAAACCATTCGTTTAATCAAGTCTTCCTTACTTAACCATTCTAGCTTACGGTAAATATCGGGCATGAATTCAGAAATCTCCTCTTCGTTTACTTTTACTTTCTCGAGGTCGTCAATTACTTTAAGTAACTGTTTCTGGCAAATTCCTGCTGCCGTCGGCATTTCTCCGGGAATAAACTTCTTGCCGATAATACGTTCAATTTCACGCATTTTCCCTTTCTCACGCAGGTTGATAATGGCGATAGAAGTACCTGTCTTGCCGGCACGTCCTGTACGTCCGCTACGGTGAGTATAGCTTTCCGTATCATCCGGCAATCCGTAATTGATGACGTGTGTCAGGTCGTCCACGTCCAGCCCGCGGGCAGCTACGTCCGTAGCAACGAGCAGTTGCAGGTTACGGATACGGAATTTCTGCATCACGGCGTCACGTTGTGCCTGTGACAATTCACCGTGCAATGAGTCGGCATTATAACCTTCCTGCATCAGTTTATCTGCAATTTCCTGTGTTTCCTTACGTGTGCGGCAGAAAATGATACCGTAAATTTGCGGATAATAGTCTACGATACGCTTCAGTGCTTCATACTTATCTTTAGCATGAACGGTATAGGCAACGTGCTTTACGTTGCTGGTACTTTCATTCTTGCGGCCGATAGTGATTTCTTTAGCGTTGCGCAGATAGTTCTTTGAGATACGCGCAATTTCCGGGCTCATTGTTGCAGAGAAAAGCAACGTATTACGTTCTTGGGGAACATCGGCAAGAATAGCATTGATACTATCCGTAAATCCCATATTCAGCATTTCGTCCGCTTCGTCCATTACCACGTTGCGAATAGTGGACAAGGATACGGTCTTGCGCTCCATTAAGTCCAATAAACGTCCGGGAGTGGCCACGATGATATGTACACCGCGTTTCAGGCTGCGTATTTGACTGTCAATAGAAGAACCACCGTATACCGGGAGTACTTTCAGCCCGTCAATGTATTTGGAATAATCGTTCAAATCTCCTGCTATCTGGAGACAAAGCTCACGAGTAGGGCAGAGGATAAGCGATTGTGGAATTCTGTTCTTTACGTCAATCTGTTGGAGCAAGGGCAGGCCGAATGCGGCTGTTTTACCTGTTCCTGTCTGTGCAAGAGCTACTACATCATTATTTTCTCCTAAAAGGTACGGAATCACTTCCTCTTGTACCGGCATGGGATTCTCGTATCCCATTTCTTCAATTGCTCTACGTATCTCCGGAGAAACGCCAAGCTCTTCAAATGTCTTCATTAAATCTCTGTATATCTTTTATTTCGGGTGCAAAGATAGTCAATATAGTTGAATCAACTATCATTTATCAGTTAATAAAATATTGTACCGCTATTCTATTTCGCGGGTATTATTTATAGCTTTCCGCAAATTCTACGGATACGGAGTTGCTGAAACTCCGGCAGACTTCTGCGGCAAAGTCTTTTCCGCACTGGATAACCTTATCCCAGGTTGCTTCGTTCAGGTTGTTCAAATCACGATATCTGACGTCGTATTTAAGTAATCCGTAGATCAGCCCGGCATTGAAGTTGTCACCTGCTCCAATGGTACTGACAGCTTCCAATGGTTCTATCGGATAATTTTTATTAACTAAATTTGTACGGAGTGATACTTTTTCCCCTCCCGCAGTACAGATAAACCGAGGACAGTAAAATTTGATTTTATCCTTGTATATCTTGTCCGCGTCCTGCATGCCGTACATATAGAAAAAGTCCTCCAATGAGCCTCGTACAATATCCGCATATTCCAAATTCTCGATAATGGTGGGAGCGAGTTTCATCGCTTCGTTTTTGTGTGAAGAACGGAAGTTGGGGTCATAGTAGATAATAGCTTTTTTCTCGCGCGCCTGGTCGAGCAGTTCGAGAATCTTTTCCCGCAATACCGGATTCAAGGCGTAGTAGGAGCCTATCATGACAATGTCGTCTTCTTCCAGTTTGGGGAACAGGACATCGAGACGTTGTTTGGGGTAATCCTTGTAGAAGATATATTCGGCATCACTTTGCTCATTGAGAAAAGCCAGAGATACCGGTGATTTCCCGTCAGGGAATACATTCACATGGTCGGTCGGGATATTGTTGTCACGCATGAATTGCAGGATAATGTTTCCCACGCGGTCGTTACCGGTTTCGCTGATGAAACCGACGTTTGCTCCCATCCGGCCTAAGGATACGATGCCGTTGAATACAGAGCCTCCCGGTACGGCTGCGGAAGGCTGGTCGCCTCGAAAGATGATGTCGAGGATTGTTTCTCCGATACCGATTACTTTTCGCATAGTGATCTTGATTTTTCTCCCAGATAACCTCCGTGGTGGCGTTTCGAATATTCGGCAATGGTGAATCCGGTTTCCTTCATGGTCTGTACTACCAGAATATCGCCGATAACAGTCATGGCAGTAGTCGAAGTAGTAGGAGTCATACCCAGCGTACAAACTTCGGCAGGTTTACCGGTACTCAGGCAAACATCCGATTCGTGCGCCAACGGACTATCTGGATTTCCCGTGATAACGATAAACTTCAGTTCCGGGTCCAGATTGTGAGCAAGTTGGGTAAGTTCGACGATTTCACGCGTCTTGCCGGAGTTGGAGATAAGCAGGAGCAAATCATTTTTCTGCAGGATACCCAAGTCACCATGTTGTGCTTCGCTAGGGTGCAGAAATACAGAGGGAATACCCGTAGAACAGAAAGTGGTAGCAATGTTCATCGCAATTTGTCCGGCTTTCCCCATACCGGAAGTTACTAGTTTTCCCTTCTTCTGATGTATCTGTTCAACAATAAGTTGTACTGCTTTCTCATAAGCGTCTGTTACAGGGATATTGAGCACAGCTTGTGCTTCCTGTTGCAAAAGTTGTTTAATGGAGTCTATCATATGATCAGTTTATTTTTTCTTTTAGTTCATCCGGAGTGTTTGCTATTTCGTAATAGGTTGAGAAAGGTTGGCGGGCAAAGCCTTTTTCTTCCAAGGTTTTGAGTGCTTTCAGCAGCTCGTTGTAGAAACCATATTCGTTATAGAAGATAACTTTCTTGTGGTGGTAGCCAATAGAAGCGGCAGCTATAACGTGGAAAACTTCGTCGAGTGTGCCTACGCCTCCAGGCAGTGCCACCAATACATCCGACTTTTCCGTCATTATATCTTTGCGGTCGCTCAGGTTGCGGGTATGAATCACCTCGTCCAGTAGAGAGCTTACTCTACCATTTTCTTCCAGTTTGGTCGGGACTACTCCAATGACCTTACCCCCGTTTTCTTTTACGGTGCGTGCTACGCATTCCATAAGTCCGAGGTTGGCTCCTCCGTAAATCAACGTTTTGCCTGTCTGTCCTATCCATTCGCCTATTCGGCGAGCACTTTCGAAGTACATTTTGTCAATGTTTTCAGAGGCAGAACAGAAAATTCCTATCTTTTCCATATACGTTGTAACTGTTATAGTCCACAAATATCTGCAATTTTCTATAAACAGCAATAAGTTTTATTGTATTTTTGTGGCATTAATTCAATAAGGAAGTAGAAAACAATGCATTGCAACGAATATACATTACCTAATGGCCTGCGTATTATCCATGAACCGACGCTTTCAAAAGTAGCTTATTGTGGTTTTGCGATTGATGCCGGCACCCGTGATGAAGCGGCAAATGAACAGGGAATGGCTCATTTTGTAGAACATCTTATTTTTAAGGGAACGGTGAAACGGAAAGCTTGGCATATTCTCAACCGAATGGAGAATGTAGGCGGTGACCTCAATGCTTATACGAATAAAGAAGAAACGGTTGTCTATTCCGCCTTCCTGACAGAACATCTGGAACGTGCGCTTGAGCTACTGGGGGATATTGTATTCCATTCTACTTTTCCGCAACATGAGATTGAAAAGGAAACAGAAGTGATTATTGACGAAATCCAATCCTATGAAGACAATCCTTCCGAATTGATCTTCGATGATTTTGAAGATATGATATTCCGTAATCATCCGCTGGGAAGAAACATTCTGGGGAAACCGGAACTTCTGAGGAGTTTTCGCACGGAGGATGTCCTGTCCTTTACCCGTCGGTTCTATCAGCCGGGGAATATGGTGTTTTTCGTTCAAGGACAATATGATTTCAAGAAAATTATCCGTCTGGCAGAAAAATATATGTCGGATATTCCTGCTGTGGAAATTGAGAACCGCCGTACGCCTCCGCCTCTTTATATTCCTGAACATTTAACGGTAACTAAAGACACACATCAGGCACATGTAATGATTGGTAGCCGTGGATATAATGCATACGACGACAAACGTACCGCACTCTATCTGCTGAATAATATCCTCGGCGGTCCTGGAATGAACAGCAAACTGAATGTTTCTCTTCGTGAACGCAGGGGATTGGTTTATAATGTCGAATCCAATCTGACTTCTTATACCGATACAGGTGCTTTCTGCATCTACTTCGGGACGGATATTGAAGATATGGATACTTGTTTGAAATTGACCTATAAGGAACTGAAACGAATGCGGGATGTGAAAATGACTTCTTCTCAGTTGGCGGCAGCCAAGAAGCAGTTGATCGGACAAATTGGGGTGGCCTCCGATAATTTTGAGAATAATGCGTTGGGCATGGCGAAAACTTTCCTGCATTACCATAAGTACGAATCATCCGAGCTTGTCTTTAAACGTATAGAGGCTTTGACTGCAGAGACTTTGTTGGAAGTCGCCAATGAGATGTTTGCTGAGGAATATTTGTCAACGCTGATTTACAGGTAGTATTGTGAGATTGCTATGCAGTAAAAGATAGTGGTATACGGATTAAACCATTTGGATCCATCCCCTTGTATTAACTCTATACCGTTATACTAGAGGATAATACAGGAGGATGGTAATTGGTTATTTAATCACAACATTTTTATTGTTTATATACAAATTTTCATGCCTTGCTAAGTTATAAAGGTTGGTTTCTGGACCATTTGATAACCCTGTTTTAGTATTCCACTTTGTAATCTTTGTGTAGATGTCCTCCTTTCCAAGCTTTTTTGCTAGTCCAATCTGCGTATGCATCTGTCCAAAACGGATCATCAGCGGGAAGACCGAGAGGTAGAAAACTTAAGGTTGCCATATAAAGGCTGCCAGTGGAGGTATAACCATCAGCACATTCTGGCTGATGACCGTTGAAGCCGAGCACTAACCAACCATCCTTATCGAAGTTCTGATTTCCCTCATACATATTTCGGTGTACGGCAGTCAGGGCGCAACGTACTTGGGCGGGAGAAACGTGTGAGGGCAATTTTTTGCGTAGAGCTACGTCTGCTAACGATTGGAATGCAGCGGTACGATAAGTAACCGAACGTCCGAAAGCGGGATATGTGCCATCGGGAGCTATCATACGTTCACAAAATTCAGAGTGGCGTATCATGCGGTTCATAGCTTCGTCTAGCTCCTTCTGACTTGCCCAACGTTTAGGTAAAAGATTTTCCAGCATAGCTACCATCATAGAATGCATCACGTAGGCGTTATAATTATCCATACTGAATGATGGACCATCACTATACCAGCCATCGCCTACATACCATTCTTTTACCTTATTTTTACTTACACGAATACGGAACTGGTCGTATTGTACACCTTTTCCCAACAGAAATGATTCTGTTAGTCCGGTGAAGAGTAGCCAGTTGTTGTAAGCACCAGTACGATCACGTAAGGATTGGAAGGATTTAATATAGCGTTCTTTTGTAACTTCATCCAATGGTTCCCATAAAGCTTTGGGGGCGCGGAGGAAGGCATGTACCAGATAGGCGGCATCTACGATAGGTTGAGCGTGTTTGGTGAAGTTCAGTAAGTCGGGTGATGCAGGATCTACTGCATTTTTTAATCCTTTCAGTACTTCTTCACGCATCTGCTTGCGTAGTTTGCCTTCTTCTGTATCATCATCGGGGAGTGCTAGCCAAGGGGCAACCCCGGCGAGTGTGCGGCCTACAGCTTCCAGATGTGTCATGTCTTTGTAGCCTGCTGTTTCACCGCTACGGGTCTCAATGGGCATATTCTGGTGTAGTGTTCCTTCTGCGAGGTTATGGATGACAGGATATGATATTTTCCAAAGTAGCTTTACCCATATGGCGCGATCTTGGGTGCCAGTGGTTTGAATTTCCGTCATGGGAATATTCTTCTTTCCTTTTTTCTTGTCTTTGGCTTGTACTCCTATTGGCAGTAGTATTATAGCCGTTAGTAAACAGATTAGATAATTCTTTCTTTTCATGTTTTTTCCTTTTATTTATAGTGGACTTTTTCCGTCCAGCATTCGGTTATAACGATGTAAAGCTTCGATGAAATAGTAGTCGGCATACGTTAGCGGCACATCTATTTCTGAATTGTGAGGTACGGCACCTACACTATGCATCAGTATAAAGTTTGCATTCTTACCTAGCTCGGCACGGTAGTTGGTACTACCTAGTGCATGTAGAATCTGTTTGGCACTTTCCAGATATTTCTTACTTTTGCTACCTTTGCTATAAGTACTCAGTTCCAGTAATGCCGAAGCTACGCAGGCTGCGGCGGAAGCGTCGCGGTAGTTATTTACCATTTTACAGGCGTTGGAACGGATACCGGGTGTGTAACCTTCTTGAAAGGCGTTAAAGTCCCACCAGGCAACCTTGTCGGAAGGAAGGTTGGGATGATCAAGGTAGAAGTCTGCCATCTTTTCTGCAGTTTTCAAGAAGCGTTTGTCTTTCGTCTCACGGTAACACATGGTAAATCCATAGATTCCCCAAGCTTGTCCACGTGACCAGGCTGAATTATCGGAATATCCCTGAGAAGTCTCTCCTTTGATGGGCTTGCCTGTTTTTTTATCATAATATATGATGTGGAAGCAACTGTAGTCCTTACGTACTTGATGGTGCATTACTTGTTCTGCATGTGAAATAGCCACTTTACGAAAACTTTCATCACCCGTCACTTTGGAGGCATGGAATAATAGTTCTAGATTCATCATATTGTCGATGATAACAGGAAAATCATATACTTTGTCACCGTGCCAACTGCGAAATCCATTCCATGATTGAATGACTTTTGCTTGAGGGCGGAAACGTGTACAGAGTGAACGTGCCGATTCTACTAATATGTCCTCATATTCGTCTTTTGGTGCGAAGCGATTGGCATTACCATAGCTGCAATACATCATGAATCCAATATCATGATTGTCTGTGAAGGTCTTTGCGGGTTCCATTTGATGTGTATAAACTAAGGCAGAGTCTTGCAAAGCTTTGTCGCCTGTGTAGTTTGATAGATACCATAATGTGCCAGGGAAAAAGCCTGCTGTCCAAAGGTAAATACTTCCTTTGCTGGGAGTACCGTCTTTGCGCATACTGTGTGGCATGATAGCTTTTCCATTTTTTCCTTGTGCAGGGGTTTGCATCATCAAACTATATTGTTTGGTGGCGAATTCCATATTCTCTTTGATAAATGCTTTTTCTGCTTGGGGCGTTTGCGCCTGTGTCGTTGTTAGTGGACACGCCAATGCAGTGAGGATAATCCATCTTTGGAGGATTATTGGACTTTTCTTCATAAATCTAATCATATTTACTAGGTGTTATTAGATGTTGTATGTTTTACGATACAAAGTTATTCCTATATAGGATAACTAAGGGGAGGGATTCGTCCATTTGAAGGGGAGTTTTTGTTTTTCCTTTTGTTTTTAACATTTTATTCGTTGGAAGGCTTTTGTGAGAGGCTTTGTTACTCTTCTTTGTGATGTGTTAAAATGATTTTTTTTTATGGAAGAGACAATACATGTTCCTTAAATAGACAAAATATCCCCTTTGTTTAAATGAATTTGTTCACTTTTGCATCGATAAATTATTAAGCCTTTATCAAAAGTGAAACTTTTATTATGAAAACAAAAAACTATTTATTATGAGAAAGAAAAGTGGCATTATTTTTAGTGCACTTCCTTTGTTAACTTTGGGGCTTTGTGGTATTTCGCATTCCGCATTAGCAAAAGGAATAACCGAGAATGAGGTGGTTCTGACTAGTTCTATGGGAGTACAACAGAAGATGGGTGAAATTCGAGGGGTCGTTTTGGACGCCAAAACAAGCGAACCAGTTATTGGAGCGAATGTTATGGTGAAGGGGACTACCAGTGGTATTATAACTAATATTGATGGTGAATTTACGTTAAAGGCAAAGAAAGGAGATGTGATTGTCGTTTCTTACTTAGGCTATGAAAGTAAGGAAATTATAGTGACTAACGTTAAAACCTATACAGTAGAGTTGAGTGAATCTTCTGAATTGTTAGGTGAGGTGGTGGTAACAGCTTTTGGTGTGGGGCAGAAAAAAGAAAGTATGGTAGGTTCTGTTTCGCAAGTAAAGCCTGCAGAATTGAAAGTGCCTTCGTCCAGCCTTTCATCATCATTTGCTGGTCGCTTAGCGGGTGTCATTGCTGTACAGCGCAGTGGCGAACCTGGTGCTGATGGTGCCAATTTCTGGATTCGCGGTAAATCTACTTTTAGTGGTGCTACAGGTGCCTTGATTGTATTGGATGGTGTCGAAATCAGTTCTTCCGAGTTGAATGCGCTCGATCCTGAAGCCATCGAAAGTTTCTCTATCCTGAAAGATGCTACTGCCACCGCATTGTATGGTACACGCGGTGCCAATGGTGTGATGATTATCACTACCAAGAGTGGTAAAGACTTGGATAAGCCTATAATTAATGTACGTGTGGAGGGGGCCATTACTCAGTTGAGCAAAGTGCCGGAGACCGTGGATGGTGCTACCTTTATGACTCTGTTTAACGAATCCTTGAACAGAAATAACTCCACCGTTTCTCCATACTCTACAGAGATGATAGAGGGCACACGCAACCATTTGAACCCCTATATTTTTCCGGACGTGGACTGGTATGACGAGGTATTCAAGAAGAATGCCTTTTCACAGCGTGCCAACTTTAACATCCGTGGCGGCAATAAGCGGGTGGATTACTTTATGAGTGCCGGCTTTAAACATAGCGATGGTAACCTCCGTTCATTGAGCAAAGACTACGGCATGAGTTATGATAACAACATCAATATTTCCAACTACGACTTCATCAACAACTTGAACGTGCAAGCTACTTCTACCACCAAGTTGTCGTTGGGATTAAACCTTTCCGTAAGAGATCGTAAAGGACCGGACAACAGTACGTCAACCATTTTCTCTGATGTGTTGACTGCCAATCCTGTTGACGCCCCGATTCTATTCCCAGCTGGTGGAGGTGGACTAACTCCTGATCATATTATGTGGGGAGCGAACGGTAGCACGGATGGCGGTAATTCACATGGAAACCCGGTAGCGAACAATGCCACCAACTATCAGACCAACCTGCAGAGTATTATTACCGCTAACTTCAAGGTAGATCAAAAATTAGAAATGTTGCTGAAAGGATTAAAATTCTCTGGCCTTTTTTCATTCAAGAATCAGAATACAACGATTGTACACAGAAGAGCACCGTACAACGCATATAGATTGAAGTCTTACGATCCGGAAACCATGGATTACGAATTGACTAAACTGACGGATAAGAATACGGTCATCAACACTACAGGCAGCCATTCGGGTTACCGTAAAATGTACCTGCAGGCTATGTTGGACTACAAACGCATCTTTAATGACGTGCACGACCTCAACGTGATGTTCCTTTACAACCAACAGCAATACGAAGTTAACGACCCGTCCGATTTGTTTACCTCGCTTCCACAACGCAAGCAGGGTATCGCCGGACGTGTATCGTACGCTTACGATGGACGCTATTTGGTGGAAACTAATTTTGGTTACAATGGTTCGGAGAACTTTGCTCCTGGAAAGCGGTTCGGTTTCTTTCCCTCCATTGCAGTAGGTTATAACATCTCGCAAGAAAAATTCTGGAAAAATATTAGCCCGGTTATATCCAACTTGAAGTTAAGAGCGTCATGGGGGTTGGTCGGTAACGACAATACTGGAATGGGGCGTTTCGCTTATCTCGAAGACCTAAAAACAAGTGGTAATGGAAGCTTTACAACTGGTACTAGTCAGAATGTAACCATGAGTGGTCCTAAGTACACACGCTACTTCAATGAGAACCTGACTTGGGAAATTGGAGAGAAGTGGAATGTCGGTATGGATCTTCAGTTATTCAATACACTGAATATTAACTTCGACTTATTCAAGGAGACTCGCCGTGACATCTTTCTATCACGCAGTAATACTATCCCCAATTTCATTGGATTGAATGGTGCGGCCGTATATGGCAATTTGGGAAAAATGGAAAACAAGGGTATAGACCTCGCCTTGGATTATAACAAACAGGTGAATAAGGACCTGTTCATTTCGTTTAAGGGAACCTTCACTTTTGCGCACAATACTATTTTGGAGAAAGACGAACCTGATTTTCAGAAATATCCCAATCTTTCTCAGGTGGGATACTCTTATGGACAACGTCTACTTTTACTTAGTGACGGTCTTTTCAAGGATGAAGCTTCCATTAAGAATCATCCTACCCAAAATTTAGGATTTTCCCCGATGCCGGGTGATATACGCTACATAAATATGCCCGATTATGCCGGTAATTATGATGATATTATCGATGAGAATGATCGAGTGTGGATGGGATATCCGGAAGATCCTGAAATCGTTTATGGATTCGGTCCTTCAATCAAGTGGAAAAAATGGGATTTTTCGTTCTTCTTTCAAGGAACGGCACGCTCCTCGTTGCTTATTGGTGATATTCATCCGTTTGGAACGGCACGATACAAGAATTTGTTCAAGTATATTGCCGATGATCATTGGAGTATAGACAACCCCAACCCGAACGCCAAATACCCTCGTTTAACCCAGATGGAGAACAAAAACAACACTTATGGATCTAGCTATTGGCTGAGAAACAGTGCTTTCTTGAAACTGAAAAATGCAGAAGTAGGATATACGTACAAATTGTGCCGTTTCTATGTAAGCGGTGTCAATCTACTCACTTTTTCTTCGTTCGACCTGTGGGATCCGGAATTAGGATCGGGTAATGGATTGAAATATCCTACACAACGTGTGTTCAATATAGGAGTACAAGTAACCTTTAATAACAAATAAAGAAAATCATGAAAAAATACATCAAACTTTTATTGGGGGCATGTTTCTTATTCCAACTTATCGCATGCGAATATTTGGATGTTGTACCCGATGAACGCGCACAAGAGTCTGATACTTACAATACAGCTAACGCCGTCAAAGCTTACCTCTATTCATGCTATGGATTCATGCCAAGTAGTCGTGACTGGCCGGGTTCATACTGGATTCCCGAAGAGGTGACAGCCGTTAGTAATGAATTGTTTACAAATCTTAAACGTGGAGTATATTCCCCGGTATCCTTGGACTATACCTCTAATACTTGGGGAAATATTTGGAACGGTATCCGTCAGTGTTATATGTTCCAGTCCGTATTGTCCAAGGTTTCTCCAGATATTGTGGACGATGATACAAAGAAACTCTATTTGGCGGAAAGCAACTTCATGATTGCCTATTACCACTTTCTCTCACTGAGGTCCTACGGACCTACCATGATAATCAGAGAAGCGTTGAGTCAGGACATGCCGATAGAACAATTCCCCGAACGCAGTACGTATGACGAGGTCGTTCAGTTCATCAATGATAAATTGGATGAGGCCATTCCCAATTTGCCCGACAAGCAGTTGGATGCCGATTTCGGACGTGCCTCCCGTTTGATAGCATTGGGCTTGAAATCTCGTATGTATCTGTATGCTGCTTCACCCTTGTTTAACGGTAATTCCAAAATGTACAGTAATTTCAGAAGTCCGGTGGACGGTCGTCATCTTATCTCACAAGAGTACAGCATAGACAAATGGCAGAAATCTGCTGATGTGACCCTTGCGGCTATTAACGAATTGGATAAATCGGGATTTCGTCTCTACGATGACTTGGCGGCGGGCGAACCGGACAACAAGAAACCCGGTCTGCCAAACAAGGCTCAAAGAAGACTGCAATACACCACTCTCGATTACAACGAAAATCCTGAAGTTATTTGGGCAGAATGTAAAAAAGAGAGTAGATACGGGGTTCAAAGGCGTTCCGTGCTGCGCCGTTTGAAAGGTGCCGACAAAGAAGATTTAGGTACAACCATCGTACCTACACTGCAATCGGTAGAATCGTTCTACACCAAGAATGGTTTGCCCATCGACCGAGATAAAACGTTCAATTACCCTGCCCGTTATGACTATATCGCCATTCCTGACAACTGTGACGGAAATAATTATGGTAATCCCACTGGTAAGGTGATGCGTTTGCATACCGACAGAGAACCGCGATTCTATGCTTGGGTGGGCTATCACAACGGTTACTATGAAATGAGTAAGTATGAGGACAAGGATCCGGGTAATGGAGACCCTGCCAAAAGAGCAGTGTTGATACAGATGCTGAAAAACGATCCTCACGGGCAGGGAAATCGTACCAGCGGATACTCAATTACAGGGTATGCCAACAAGAAGTGGGCACACCCGGGATGGAACGGTTCGTGGGTGGATTATCCGTTTTGTCTGATGCGTTTGGGAGAACTCTACCTGAATTATGCCGAAGCTTTGGTGGAACTGAATCGGTTGGATGAGGCCAAGATTTGGCTGAACAAGATACGCAGTCGTGCCGGTATTCCCGACGTAGACGAAGCTTGGGATAAATACTCCACAACTCCGGGTTATCAAAATACCCAAGAGGGACTTCGTGAAATCGTAAGACAAGAGCGCATGAACGAACTCTATTTCGAGGGACATAAATTTTTCGACATTCGTCGTTGGATTATAGCGGACAAATATGAAAATGTGCCGGATAGAGGCTTGAACATACGAGCTACAAAGATAGAAGACTTCACTCCGATAGAATTGACCGCAGAGCGTTCGTTCCATAAGGGACAGTATTTGATGCCTATCGATCAAAAAGAAATAAATAAGGCACCGCAGATAGTGCAGAATCCATTCTATGAATAAAAAAGACAAAGTTAACAACATTTAGTACGATGATAAAAATGCAATTTAAAAACATTTTGGCAATAGGCTTGGCAAGTATGCTGAGTCTCTTTAGCTGCGATGACCAAATAGAAGACCTTCAGTCTCCTCCTTTCCTGAAAGTAGAGCAACAAAGTCTAAACTTTGGCGAAAATGGTGAGATATACATACTGGAAGTGCGTTGTAACGAAGAATATAGCGTGAAAACAGCTGATGGATTGGAAGACTGGTGCGGTCTTAAGAAGTTAGAAAACGGGGACTTGGAACTCGAAATACATCCCAATGAAGACAAGAATATTCGCCGGGGACGTATCTTTATCCATGCACTCTCGCAATCAGACACACTTAACGTAGCTCAATTGGGTTGGGGGAAGGCTATCTTGCTCTCTCAATCGACATTCAATGTAGGTGAGAGTGGTGAAAACATCAGCGTAGACATTACGGCAAATGTTGATTATGACTTGGATATGACAGACTTCTCTTGGATAGAGCATGTGCCTGTTGCCACAAGCCGCGGCGCTCACGATGCAGTCACCAAGACTTGCAAATTTACGGTAAGAGCCAACAATAAGGAGAGACGCATCGGAACGATCACCGTGAAAGATAAGGAAGAGGTATCAGACATCGAACCGGCAATCATTTCTGTCATTCAGAAAGGACTAGAAAGCTATATTCCCGGAGCACCGGAAATAGGCGAAGACATATTGCTGACCGCATCAAACGTCGTTGGTGATGGAGGTGCTCCAAATAGCGACTGGAACGCCATGATTGATCATGAGTTTGATGGCGCTTGGCAATCCAGATGGAAACCTGCAGATGGTGGTCTGAAACCTGAACAATACCTTGAATTTACTTTTGACGAGAAAGTGAATATGGACTATATTGTTTATCATACTGGAGGAACTCTCAATCGGATTAAAGGTGTAAAAGTATCCGTAATGATGGAAGTGGACGGTACTCTGAGCAACGAGTATGTGGAGGTGTTCAATGGAGAACTGCCTAATGCGGTTTCGGCACGCATTGACTTTAATGCTCCGCAAACCGGTGTCCGTAAAGTGAGAATGGACTTATCGTCCTGCCACACAGCGGATAAACCCTATCAATGCAAGGAGATGGAATTCTATTATAGGAATCCGAAAAACTTCGACTACACAACACTCTTTAGAGACCCGGCTTGCTCGGAACTAAAAGAGGGCATTACCGAAACGGATATATTGAACTGCACGCACGCTTTCTTTAAGAACTTGGCTTGGTATATGTACAACGGTAAATACCCCCGCCAGTTCCGTATTGCAGACTATAAAGCTTACGAACATCCTGACAAGCAAGCAAAAATAAACAAAACTTGGACATACAGCCTTTTAGATAATCCTACTGGCATTTCGGTAGCAAAAGGCGAACAGCTGGCAGTGATGGCAGACTTGAAAGGTCGAAAGAATATTAGTCTCTGCGTGCTTAATTTAGACCAACCAGGTGCGGATGGGTTCAATACAAGAAAAACGTATCCCATAGCTGAAGGCATCAATTCCATTACCATGGAAGACAAAGGTTTAATTTATGTAATGTATCATACTGACGATTATGAGAATGCGCCTGCAATCAGACTGCACTTCACGTCAGGTAAAGTAAACGGTTATTACGACAAAGAAAATCCAGAGCTGCAAGGTCGTTGGAAAGAGTTATTGAACGCATCGGTTGATACACATTTTGATGTATTGGGTAAATATGTACACATGACATTTCCTACCCGCAGTTTCTTAAGCTATACCAAAGACGTGGATGCCTTAATAACTTTGTATGATGACATGATTTATCGTCAACAGGAATTTTTGGGCTTGGTTAAGTATGATAAAATGTTCAAAAACCGTAGCTATTTTAATGTGACCTATAGCGATGCCTTTATGTATGCTACCGCTTATCATACGGCTTATATAGAATCTACTATGAACTATGTAGCTGATGAAACCAGATTCGCTGACAACTGTTGGGGACCGGCACACGAATTGGGGCATACTCACCAAACTAGACCAGGCTTGAAATGGCATGGTACTACCGAAGTGACCAACAACATTACAGTGTTGCATGTACAGACAAGTGTATTCGGCAAACCGTCGCGTATGCAGGTGCAAGCGTTTGAAGGATTCCCGAGCCGCTACGGCTACGCTTGGAGTACGCTCATTACCGGAGAGAAGACTGCCATTGAGGTACCGGGAGCCATGCTGATTCCTTTCTGGCAACTGGAACTTTACTTTGGAAAAGCATTGGGTAATACGCCGATGCAGCGTGAAGACCATGGTGGTTTCTATCCCGATGTATATGAATATGTGCGCAACAATGCCGATCTAACTGCTCCAGGAGCATGCCAATTGGAATTTGTTTACAACTGTTGCGTGAATGCCAAAGCCGATTTGACCGATTTCTTTGAGAAGTGGGGCTTCTTGACGCCCGTTGATATCAATATCTTCGACTATTCTGACAAGCAATTTACCATTACTCAATCAGAGGTAGATGCCTTGAAGAATCGTGTGATCGCATTGGGATATGCCAAACCAGGAGTAGCTTTGGAATATATCACGGACAATACGGTAGAACTTTACAAGAGCAAGCCGTCCATTACTAAAGGAAGCGCTGTGCGCAGCGGAAACGAAATCGTGTTAAACGGTTGGCAGAATGTAGTGGCATTTGAAGTAGTAAACGGTAACGAAAAACCGGTATACATCACCGAGGGGAACGTAAAAAACTTTACTATAACTTCCGACTGGAAGAGCAGCTACAAACTTTATGCTGTAGCTGTCAATGGAAATCGTATTGATACTGGTATAAAGTAACCGGACGGAGTGTGTATTGAATAAAATTCTTTAAAAAGACTGCTTAGTCTCATAAAATATCGGAATAAGCAGTCTTTTTATTTGTACTTTAGTGTATTAAAAACAAAAATCTATAATAAATGATTAGCGCGAAAACAGTACGAATATTAATCACTGCCGTCCTATGCGGCATGGGAAGCCTACTCTGTGCGCAGACTTCCTCTTATTCCACTCAACAGATAGCTAAGGACTTGGAGTACTTCACTGACTGGACTGCTGCCGCACTGCCTGATGGCTTTAAGGGTAAACAACTGAAAAACTTCCGTACATCGCTAATGAAAGAGTTGGCGGGCAAGTTGATGAATGGAACTTACCGATCAACATATCTGTTGCAATCCTATAAGCCCATTCCCTCTAACAAAGTATTGGAACAGCAGATGAAACTGTACAGCGGGTATAGTCGCTACGAAAACATCACTGGTGTTTATTTGGAACAAGGTGAAAACGTAGTATTGGTGGGCGACCTTCACGGACGCAACGTAGGACTACTCATTCCCGACTGGATGCGCCAGCCTACTCCGGGCTATAAGCCTACTAAAGACCCCGAGGGCTGGGGGCTAAAGAAACAGGAGATCTCCCTGCACGAGGGAGTCAACGTTATCTACGTGAAAAAGGCCGGTAATGTTTACCTGGATTACTTTGTCGATGACCCCAAAACAGCTCCCGAGATCACCGTGCACTTCGTAACGGGAAAGGAAAATGGCTATTTCGATGCCACTATGCAGAACAACGAAGATTGGAACCGACTGTTGGACAATGCCGTAAGCCCTGTTATGGATGTGAAATCCAAATATATGCAAATTGCCTATCCCGTATCCCAGCTGAAAAGATTAGCTTATGGCAAAGGCAAGGAATTGGCAGAAAACTACGACAAGGTGATGAAAGCACAATATGACTTTTCGGGTGCTACGAAATACAATCGCATTCCCAACAAACGCATCTTGGCGCGTGTCAATTTCAACTATTTTATGTTTCGTGACACCGACGGTGTGGCCTTTGAAGGAACTGACGACACCATGAAGGCGGTAATAGGTCCGGAAGTGGTGACTCATTGGGGAATTCACCACGAAATAGGGCACGTGATGCAGATGCGTCCCTGGTTTACTTGGGGCGGCATGACGGAGGTAAGTAACAACCTCTTCTCCATGTATGGTACCAAGAGCTTGGGTGATGGCAGCCGTTTGAGCAAGCGTCACATTTACGAAGCCGCTTTCAGCAAGGTGCTCAATGCTCCCCAAAAGCAGTTCATCATGTGTGTGTCCGACCCTTTCCACAAATTGGTACCTTTTTGGCAAATACAGATTTATGCTTGCAAGAAAGAATACAAAGACTTTTATGCCGACTTGATGGAACATCTGCGTAATCATCCGCATAAAGGTACAGGCAACGCATCCATCCACAATATGTATGAGTACGTGAAGCTGTGCTGCGACTTCCTGAAAACAGACCTCACCGACTTTTTCGAAACATGGGGTTTCTTCGAAACCGGGAAATTCCACGTGGGTGACTATGGCAACTACGACTTTGATGTTACACCGAAAATGGTGGAAGAAACCAAGGAATATATCGTTTCCAAGAACTATCCGAAGCCCAGTATGGATCTAACGAAGCTGACGGACTAATATATTACATATATCGAATGAAGAAATAATAGATAAGAAAAATGAAAAAAATAATGAATCTGTTTTTATACCTGTTAATATTTCAAATGGCTACAGCACAGGAATATGACCTATTTCTTTGCATCGGTCAATCGAACATGGCAGGTCGTGGTGCGTTGACCGAGGCTGTTTCCGATACTCTCTCCGACGTGTTCTTATTGAATGATAAGGGGGAGTTTGAGAAAGCGGTAAATCCGTTCAACAAGTATTCCACCATTCGGAAAGACTTGAAGATGCAAGGAGTAAGCCCCGCCTACAGTTTTTCTAAAGCTGTGGCTTCCGTAACTGGAAGAAAGGTGGGACTCGTAGTCAATGCCCGTGGCGGGTCTTCTATCTTGTCGTGGAAAAAAGGAGCGAAAGACGGTTATTACGAAGAAGCTCTCTCACGTGTTAAAGCTGCAATGGCGCAAGGTGGTGTTTTGAAAGCTGTGCTTTGGCATCAGGGGGAATCGGATATTTCACGAATGGAGATTTATATGGAACACCTTACGGAATTAGTGACCGATCTCCGTAAGGACTTGGAGATGCCCGATCTATTTTTTGTGGCAGGGG
>ULRI01057830.1_pt1 | contig 30137 bp, 27 predicted proteins | sample 1955291 | NCBI WGS metagenome assembly ULRI01 (sample SAMEA4835678, study PRJEB28245) | human gut metagenome | biome: gut microbiome; material: fecal sample | place: Denmark | collected 2008
GTCTAAATCCATTTCCTCGACCTCCAGATAAGGCAACGTAACGATAAATCCGGCAGATTCCCCCTCCTTGCTTTCCACATTTATCTCACCACGAAGCAACTGGACCATACTATGGCAGATGAAAAGTCCTAATCCGTTTCTGGAAGTCATCTGAGTATAATTATTTCCATCCAAATCTCCTAAGATATGAAAACGATCAAAAATCGTTTTCAAGTCAGCTTCCGCTATCCCCTTACCCGTATTATATACCTTTATTATCAGAGACTCATTTTCTATCCGGACAGAAACATCAATCGTACCTTTCTGTTCCGTGTATTTGAATGCATTCGACACCAAATTGCGTATAATCTTTTTCAAACTGGGTACATCCGTATTCCAATAAACCGGTTTATCAACATCACTGAAGGTAAAATTGATCCCGTTCTGCTCCGCAACAGGTATAAACGATTCGCATTGCTTCCGGATCAAACTGCTTACGGACACCCGTTTGATCTGTATATGACTGAATCCGACCTCCTCGATCTTTCTGATATCCAAAATTTCCTGGATCAACTCATTCAGATTTGTGACATTCTCACCCAGGATACGGGCATACTTCTCCAATTTCCCATCAGCCAATCGGTCAGCGGATATCTTGATATAATCATTTACGCCATTAATCAAAGTCAAAGGCGTACAAAGCTCATGCGTGATGTTGGCAAAGAAATTCAACTTCGCTTCATATAGTTTTTCTTTTTGCTCTTCTCTGATTTTCCGGGCGACTTCGGCCTGTTTTTCCACAATCCGGCGGCGCAGCCAATACACGATACCCAAACATATGGTCGCCAGTACCAAACCATAGGCAATCATGGCCCAAGAACCGCGATACCAGGGAGGCAACACCCGTATATGCAAAAAATACTCCTTGGCATCCGAATCGAACACATCATTCTTGTAACAGACTTTCAAAACATAATTGCCATAAGGTAACTTCGTAAAAACAACCTCGTTATCTTTCTGCAGTTCGGTCCATGATGTATTATAGTTTTCCAATAAGTACGAATACTCATAGTTTTCCCCGTGTATATAGTCGGTCGCCACAAAAGAAATCGAAAATGTGGATATGTTGGGGGGAATGGTCACATATCCGGTTTTCTGATCCGTATAGTCATACAAACTATGCGTTTCATGCCCCATCTTCATTTCAAAAAAATGTAAGGCCGGCTTATAATTCTCCTGCCGGTCGTTTTGCGGATCTACCCATATCACCCCGTTAATCCCACCGAAGAACAGTTTTCCCGTGTAAGGGCACTTCCAATAAGCATCATCCGAGAATTCCGTCACATCCAGATCAGGACTTTCATAATTATGAAAAAAACGATTGTGAGGATTATATTTGGTAAGTCCCTTATTCGTACTCAGCCAAACACAGCCGTCAGAATCTTCCAGAATACCGTGAACCATATCATTCTTGATACCGTCGATCCTGCTATATTGGCGTACTTCCGCCGGGTTCCCAGAATGTAATTTCATCTGTGTCATACCAGAACTCGCCCCCAGATAAAAAGTAGAATCCTTGCTATAACACATACAAAGCACATCCCCTACCGCCCGGTTACCGGCATTATTCATCGGAATAAATTCGTATTTCTTAGTCAACAGATTAAAACGAACCAATCCATATCCCCCACGGCTCCCTAAATAAAGAAGAGAAGCCTCATCATCATAACTCATTGAATGGAACTCATTACAAATCTTTCCATCCTTTTCAAGGATAAAAGACTTTACATATTTAATCACAAGCTCCCCCCCTTTTCTACCAATAACAACTTCCAGCAAACCATCTCCGGTCGTTGCCATCCATAACGTCGAATCATTCACTTCACGGATGGCATGGACATATCTGATCTTTGTATCAACAAGACTTGCCATCGTATGGACTTTCTTGTCCACTAAGGAATAATATGACAACCCCGGTCCTTCTGTCCCGATCCACACCCAGGGATAATAGTTACTTTTACGGAAACAATAGACACGATCACTAGACAAGCCGCTCGATGTTGTGAAGTGTTTGACTTTCTCGGCTGGTATTTTTCCTTTTTCATAGGAATCATAATCTTCCACACGCACAAAACCATTTCCTTTAGTTCCGAACCAAATTGTTTTCTCATCCTCGGTATAGATCGAACGGACCGGATTCCGCACGACAATCGGCAAACTCTTGAGTTGAATCCCTGAAAATCGGTTATACTTGTCATAATACATCCGGACTCCCTGCCCGTCCGTCCCCACCCATAGGATATCCTGCTTCCGGTCAGGTAAAACACAAAATAGCCCGACATCAAACCTCAATGCCTCTTCCTGATTATCGATGTTTAGCAAAAGCCCGTTCCTGAAAACCAAGTAGGGGACGGAATGAAACAAAGCGATACGGGAAAGCTTTCCATATTGCTCCATCCAGCCGGTAAGGTCGGCCAGATACTCTTTCCTGCGATCTTTCATCCGGTAAGAATAAAAGTGGTTTTCCATATCCACATAATACAAAGTGCCATCGAGGTAATAAGCACGGTCAATTTCCTTTTCATGAATCGGAGTTTTCTTTATGTCCAATACCAAGGGAAAAGACTCAAAATCCGGACAAATCTCAAGCAGGCAGCCATCGGCGTCAAGAATAAAGAATTGTCTTTCTCCGTTTGCAAACAAGACTTTGGATACTTCTTCATTCATTCCCTGTACATGTACATCCTGAAAAGAGCCGGTTTCGGGAGAATAGCAGGAGATAAAATCTTTTTGCTTTATGAGCAGTGTATTACCAGCCGAATCAGACACCACATTCAAACATTCGGGATATTCCGTGTAGGACTCCGTCACCTTCCGGTCTTTCAGCGAGAACCGATTCAATCCCATAGAAGTCGATACCCACAGAAATCCATCCCCACCATACACGATTTTATTGATGATATTACTGCATAAGGTATTCTTGTTATTCGGTTCAAAACGAAATACATATGTATTCTTGCCGTTATACAGATTCAAACCGTCGTAGGTACCGATCCACATATAACCGTTCTCATCCTGATACATGTCAAGGATAGCATTATTTGACAAATCTATATTATTTGCCATATGCAGGGAAATCCCCGCAGACACCGGACAAGAAAAAAGGAACAAACAGACAATAACAGCCCTTACAAAACGAAAAAACGCCGCATATCTGGTATCTATATAGGATAAATTCATAATAACGATTATTAGGCCACAAATATAGCAAATAATGTGTCAATTTTTTCTTACTTTTGCACCAAACGTCTGTAACTAATAAAGTATTAATCGTTTTAATACATAAATATATGAAAAAGTATCTTCCTATCGCCGCTTCCGTCCTGCTTCTTGCAGCTTGTAGCGAAAAACCGGGTTACGAAATTACCGGTACCGTTTCAAACAGTGATTTGAATGGTAAGTATGTATATCTCTATGAATATGGGGTAAAAGATGCTGCACCATTGGACAGCGCCTTAGTACAAAACGGATCTTTTGCTTTGAAAGGCACACAAAACGCTCCTGCCCTCCGTACTCTCCGTTTTTCGGAAGAAGTGGTTGAACCGGTGCGTGTCGCTCCCGGAGAAAACGCTCCGTTCATGGCAACATTCGTACTTGAAAACGGAAAATTAGCAGTCGTGCTGGATTCTACTTCCACTGTTAGCGGTACTCCCGAAAATGACGCACAAAAAGAATTGCAGGCCAAAATCAAAGACTTACGCTCTGGTATAGACAAATTGGTCGCCGATATGAAGTCAGGCGATGAAAACCTGATAAAACAGGCGGAAGCCAAATATGAAGAGATCGACCGTAAGATTACGGAAACCGTTGTCAACTACATCCTGGCTCATACAGATAAACAGTCTGCCGCCAAGAACCTCTACGATTTCCGTTACAACATCGACGAAGAGCAGCAAAATGAAATCATCTCCAAAGCAGATTCTTCTTTCAAGTCCGTTCCGGGAATCAGCTATATGATCGATCATCTGAATGTTTTGAAAAAGGTAGCCATAGGACAGAAGTTCACTGATTTCGAAATGCCGAACGCTAAAGGTGAGGTGCACAAACTTTCCGAATACGTCGGTAACGGCAAAGTCGTCCTGATTGATTTCTGGGCATCCTGGTGTCCTCCCTGCCGTGCAGAAATGCCGAATCTGGTCAAAGCCTACAAAGATTACAAGGACAAAGGATTCGATATTGTCGGTATCTCGTTGGACAGCAAAGCCGATGCGTGGGCCAAAGGCGTAAAAGACCTAAACATCACCTGGACACAACTGTCCGACTTGAAAGGTTGGCAGAACAGCGGTGCCGCTCTTTATGGTGTCAACAGCATCCCTCATACCGTACTGGTTGACAAAGACGGTACAATCATCGCCAAGAACCTGCACGGTCAGGAGTTGGAAGATAAAATTAAAGAAGTTTTGAAATAACCGGTCCTGTTGCACGGCTGAATTTTAAATTTTATCTTTGTGCGGTCTTTTAAAAGCGATCTTACATTAAAATTAGCATAAAGTTTTATTATCACTTTAATATAATAAATTAGCGATTATGATTTATTCACATGAAGTTCAACACATGTGTGTTGTAAAGAAGGGAGCTAACCACCAGTGTGCTCCGATTCCTGAAGAAGGAAAGTGGGTTAGAGCAACTCAGATTTCTGATATTTCTGGTTTGACACACGGTATCGGTTGGTGTGCACCGAAACAGGGTGGATGTAAGCTGACTCTGAACGTTAAAGAAGGAATTATCCAGGAAGCACTTGTAGAAACTATCGGTTGCTCCGGAATGACTCACTCTGCTGCTATGGCTTCAGAAATCCTGCCGGGCAAAACACTGTTGGAAGCATTGAACACTGACCTTGTTTGTGACGCTATCAACACTGCAATGCGCGAATTGTTCCTGCAGATCGTTTACGGTCGTACACAGTCTGCTTTCTCTGAAGGTGGTCTGCCTGTCGGTGCCGGTCTGGAAGACTTGGGTAAAGGTCTGCGCAGCCAAGTAGGAACCATGTTCGGTACATTGGCAAAAGGTCCTCGTTACTTGGAAATGGCAGAAGGTTACTGTACTCGTATGGCTCTCGATGCTGACGATGAAGTAATCGGTTATGAATTTATCCACTTAGGTAAATTCATGGATATGGTGAAGAAGGGTATGGATGCTAACGAAGCACTGGAAAAAGCCAAAGGCTCTTACGGTCGTTTCAAAGAAGCTGTAAAATATATCGATCCTCGTAATGAATAAGAAGACACTGACACGCGTCCTTCTCGGGCTGATCGCTATCACCACAGTGGCAACGGTTATCGCTTACTTCGTGATTAAGCCGGACCGTCCCTGGATGGCTTTTTATGTGGCCTGCTGCGGCGGTGTACTTGTTTTCAATTTTCTGATATCTTTATTTCTGGTAAATAAGAATTTAAAAAAGTAAAAAATAATATGGCTTTATTTGAAAGTTATGACCGCCGTATCGATCATATCAACGCGGTTTTAAAAGAATATGGTATCAACGGTATCGAAGATGCAAAGGCTATCTGCGACGCTAAAGGTATCGACCCTTATACAATGTGTAAGGAAACACAACCTATCTGTTTCGAAAATGCTTGCTGGGCTTACGTTGTAGGTGCTGCAATCGCAATCAAGAAGGGCTGCACCAACGCTGCCGAAGCTGCTGAAGCTATCGGTATCGGTCTGCAGGCATTCTGTATCGCCGGTTCTGTTGCCGACGATCGTAAAGTTGGTATCGGCCATGGTAACCTGGCAGCTCGTTTGCTTCGTGAAGAAACAAAATGTTTCGCATTCCTGGCTGGTCACGAATCTTTCGCAGCAGCCGAAGGTGCTATCAAGATCGCTGAAATGGCAAACAAAGTTCGTAAAGAACCGTTGCGTGTTATTTTGAACGGCCTAGGTAAGGATGCTGCTAAAATCATTTCCCGTATCAACGGCTTCACTTACGTTCAAACTCAGTTCGACTATATGACTGGTGAAGTAAACGTAATCGAAGAAAAAGCATACTCAAACGGTCTGCGTGCAAAAGTTAAGTGCTACGGTGCTGACGACGTTCGCGAAGGTGTTGCCATCATGCGTAAAGAAGGTGTTGACGTGTCTATCACAGGTAACTCAACTAACCCGACTCGTTTCCAGCACCCGGTTGCAGGTACTTACAAGAAAGAATGTATGGAAAACGGTCACCCGTATTTCTCTGTAGCTTCAGGTGGTGGTACAGGCCGTACCCTGCACCCGGATAATATGGCAGCCGGTCCTGCTTCTTATGGTATGACCGACACAATGGGCCGTATGCACGGTGACGCTCAGTTCGCTGGTTCTTCATCCGTACCTGCTCACGTTGAGATGATGGGATTCCTGGGTATGGGTAACAACCCGATGGTAGGTGCTACGGTTGCTGTAGCTGTTGCTATTGAGGAAGCTATGAAGAAGTAATTTAAGTTATTTCTAAATATATAAACTCCTGTAATCGTTATGGTTACGGGAGTTTTTTTGTTTATTGAAATATCTTATATGCTTCTTCTTTCTTGCCCAATCAAATACTTCTTTAAACTGGTTATAAGAAATACTCAAAATTTCTTCTATCACCTTCTTTTTCCCATAGGAAAGATTCACCGTTTTTCCTTTCTGAAACGAGTAAAATTGAAGATATTTTGCAGCCAAATCACAGCCATTTTCCATTTTTCCCAAAATGGCTGCAAATTTTAACATAACAATCTAACACATAGCATTATACAGATTATTCAAAGGACTTCTAAATGTCTAATTTAAAGATTAAACAAATGGTTAGAAGTTCATTTTCCACTCTCTTTTTTATAAGAGAAAACAGAGTTAGAAAAGACGGTACTACAATTATTGAAGTATTGATTACCGTAAATGGTGAAAGATGTGGCTTTTCTACTGGCAAAAAGGTAAAAGCCACATCTTGGGATAAAACCAAACAACAAGTAAAAGGTAAAGATGAGGAAGCCAAAAGTCTCAACAACTACCTGAAAGCCGTAAAAGCCAAACTGTATCAGAAAGAAGCGGAATTGTTGGGTAGAGGTTTTATCATCACTGCTAAACTTCTATGTGAGGCATATCAAGAAAAGATCGAATCTCTGAAAGAGAAAAGTTTGTTTGAGGTTTTTACAGAACATAATCACGAACAAGAAAAATTAATTGGTAACGGAGGCTGTAAATTAAACTGTGTTAGCAAAGTTAATACTTTGTTCCTTGCTGACACAGTTTAATTTACAGCCTCACGCAAGCTAGTTCCTAACCAAAGTATATTTATATCCTGTTTCCGAGCAGTCTTGCAGGATAAGAGTGTCTCCTTTGATAGACACAGGATAGGCAGGGTTGGTCTCGTAGAAGACATCCATCAGATAGGCTTCATATCCGGCCCCCGTATCCGCTTTGCGCCAGTTCAAAGCCCCCGGTTCGGCTTTGCCGTCCTCCGTCCAGACATATTGGTCGTCTGCAAACTTGATGAAAGTATTCTCATATTCGCAGAACTCACGGGCGTTCTTGCCACTCACCAGTTCCCATTCTCCGTTGACCAGCGTCTTGATCTCCGGCAGATCCTTATCGAACAACGTTACATTCACGCTCTCCGCATCCTTCTTTTTATTGCTCTGACAAGCCGTACCAAACAGCAGGACAACGACAAGCAGCAACGGCAATACATCCATCAGCTTCTTCATATCACTCACTTATTTACAATGTTCCTTTATCAACTTTCCAGCAAGCGGATCGCCCAATTCTTTAGCTTTGTTGAATGCTTCGCAAGCCTCTGTTTTCTTCTTCAAACGGACGTAACAAACGCCCCGTAAACGATAACAGGCTCCGAAATCTGGAGCAATCGCGATTGCCCTCTCTATACTTTTCAGTGCATCTTCATACTTCTGCTGGCGAACATAGATGGAAGCTTCTTCCGCATAGTAGTCGGGCGTGCTGGGACTTCCCTGTATAGCAGCCTGGATATCCTTCAAAGCTCCCTCCAAGTCACCCGCACGGAACTTGGCTTGTTCGCGCAGGAAGAAGAAGTTCGGAAGCACCTGTCCACCAATCAGTGTATAATAGAGGTCATAATCAGCGATAGCCTCCGTGTATTGTGCAAGGCGCAGGCGCCAATTGATCCGTTCCAACACATAAGCTGCCGCCTCGGCATTCATATTTGTCCCACATTTCTCGATCGCCTTGTCGAGCAGGTCGATAACATCACCGATATTAAAACCGGTAACCCGTTCCTTTGCCTTTGCAGCCAAATAATAAGAAGAAGCAGAGGCGACATCGCTGTTGTTAACGATCATGTACTCATCGAATGCCTGCTGGAACTCTCCTTTATTGAACAGGATATCCGCTCTTAATTGGTGATAGGCTGGCAGGTTATCCTCTTCGATCGCCTTGTCCAAAGCCTCCATAGCGGCTTCGATTGTCCAAGCTGGATCAGTCAGCGTACTATCGGCCGAAGCAACACCGTAGATCAACTTAGCCTGATTATACCAGAAATCACCTTTCTTATCGCTACATTTAGAAGCGGTTTTTATGTCGTCCAGTGCCTTTTGCAAATAGGTTGCCTGTTCAGCCATAGAGTTAGCCAATTCCGCACGATTGTAGGCATAAAGATCAGAACGGTTCAGATAACCGTCGGGAGCATCCGGGAAGGTGGTGATAAAATCGTTGACCGTTTCCAAGCGTGCCTTTGCGTCCTGCGTGCCACTGATCAAGTAAAGAGCTACGGTTGCTTGGTCCAGTTCCTTCGGCCATCCTTTCGGTATATTGATATTGCGGTATGCAGAACTCAGATAATCAGCAGACCCTATTGACAAGCTACCTGCATATCCAGCAGAAAGACCATAGCAAATATCTTTCTTTCCACCTGCATCCGCTTGTGCCAGCCCGAACACTTCACCTTCGGGAGTCAGCAACGGAGCATTGAGTTCGTTTTCTTCCAATGCGACTGCCATCTTGTAATATTTATACGGATCTTTCAGCTTACTTACTTCGGTAATAGCACCAGACTTAAAGGTGGCGTTCTTGCCGGTAGAGTATAATAGCAGATAGGCATTCGTCCCGTTTGCCACCGGCTCAGCAGCAATCGGCAGGAAAACAGCTTTCTTCGGCACTTCAACCTGAAACTTTACAGCGTCATACAGTTCGTCTGCACCCAGGATATTCTTAACCAGAAATGTTTTTCCCTCAAAGTCTGTGATTGTTGCTTTCTCGGCACCCTTAAAGATATTGTATGCAGAGACAGCCTCGCCTGTTTCGGAAATAAAGAATCCCGTACTAGTTGCGAGCTTATTTCCATCCTTTCCATAAGTGGTAATTGTAAAGACCGCTCTCTTGGCTTTGTTCATCCATTTAGGAGCGTTTTTCTGTGCTGCCGCCGAGAGGCACAAACAACTGATCAAAATCAAATGTAGTATTCGTTTCATTTCTTTTTCATGTTATCAGATACAGACGCAAAAGTAAGTATTTATCTTAGAATATACGCATCATGGTGTTAAGAAAGCTAACTTTAAGACTTCAAGGAACGTGTAAAAACAAATTACATGGATCAACACGGTTTGTCTGTTTTTTGTTTTTATAGACAACCTATAATAGGATTTTTCAACACACAGTCAACCTATCTCAGGACGAGACAAAATTATAAATAGAGAAACAGGTTGTCATTATATAATTCAAAAATCACAAATCTTCTTACCTTTGTACATAAAAAGTAAGAAGATTTATGATCGATCAACCTACCATAGACCGGATACTGGATGCTGCAAACATTGTGGACGTTGTTTCCGAATTCGTTACCCTTCGGAAACGAGGCATAAACTATGTAGGGTTGTGTCCTTTCCATAGCGACAAGTCCCCCTCTTTCTATGTGTCGCCAGCAAAGAATATCTGTAAATGCTTTGCCTGCGGCGAAGGGGGTACGGCTGTTCACTTCATTATGAAGCATGAGCAGCTTTCTTATTATGATGCGCTTCGCTTCCTTGCCAAAAAGTACAACATCGAAATACAGGAACGGGAACTGTCGGAACGCGAAAAGCAGGTGCGCAGCGACCGCGAAAGCATGCTGATCGTCAATAGCTGGGCGCAGAAATACTTCACGACCCAGCTCTACGAACACCAGGAAGGCAAAGCCGCCGGCCTACGCTACTTTGCCGAACGTGGTTTCCGGGAAGATACCATTCGCAAATTCCAGTTAGGCTACAGCCTCGACCAACGGGACGCCCTGTATAAAGCCGCAACAAAGAGCGGTTACAAAAAAGAATTTCTCGAAAAGACAGGTTTGGTGATCGCCTACGACAACGGCGGGGTAAACGACCGTTTTCGCGGGCGTGTCATTTTTCCGGTCCATACGCTCAGTGGAAAAGTCGTCGCTTTCGGAGGACGTGTCCTGAAGAAAGACGAAAAGACAGCCAAATATGTCAACTCGCCCGAAAGTGAGATTTACCATAAGAGTAACGAGCTTTACGGGATCTATTTCGCCAAACAGGCGATCGTAAAGGCTGACCGCTGCTTCTTGGTGGAAGGCTACACGGATGTTATTTCCATGCATCAGGCAGGGGTCGAGAACGTGGTCGCTTCATCGGGTACAGCCCTCACACAAGGACAGATCCGCCTGATACATCGCTTCACTAGCAATATCACGGTCTTGTATGACGGTGATGCAGCCGGTATCAAAGCTGCCTTGCGTGGTATCGACCTGCTGTTGGAGGACGGCATGAATGTGAAAGTGGTGCTCCTTCCGGACGGAGAAGACCCCGACTCCTTTGCCCGCAAGCACAACGCGAGCCAGTTTGCCGAGTTTATCCGGCAGAACGAGACCGATTTCATCCGTTTCAAAACGCGCCTGCTATTGGACGATGCAGGAACGGATCCGATCAAACGGTCGGCGCTGATCTCCGACATTATCCGGACGGTGGCCATCATCCCCGACAATATCGCCCGCTCCCTTTATATCCGGGAATGCAGTACGATGATGGAAATAGACGAGATGCTCCTGTTGAACGAAGTGAACAAAATCCGCCTCAACAAGGAAGAAAGGCAAGCGAACACTCCGTCCTCCCCCATTCCGGCTACTCCCGTCAATATCCCCGAATACCCGGATATTCCCGGTTACCAGCCCTATCCGGAAGAGACGCTGGCGGAACAACCGCAGGAAAGTCCCCTGCCTCCTGACAATACGATCCCGCCCCCCCCACCGGAAGAATACAGTCCCGATGACGGAGGAGGCAGCATGCCGCCGCCAGCGCCTTTCACGCCGCCGGCAAACATTCCGGTAGGGCCGAAGCGTTCGCCTTACGAGGCATACGAAGTCGCCCTGCTGCGCTACATCGTGCGTTACGGCGAGCGTATCCTGTTCCAATATACGGACGAAGAGACGAACGAAGATGTCGTGATCCGCGTTTCCGAATATATCCGTTCCGAGCTGGAACGCGACGACCTGACCTTTTATACTCCGCTCTTCAAGAGTATGATGGATGAAGCGGCCGATCGCTGCCGGTCCGAAGGGTTCATCGCGAACCGGTATTTCCTCGCCCATCCCGACCCGAACGTGAGCCGCCTTGCCGCCAACCTGATCAGCGAAGAATATCAGCTAAGCAAGTATCACACCAAATATCGGGAACTGGAACAGGAAGAAGACAAACTCGACCAGTTGGTAATCCGGGAATTGTATGCTTTCAAGGATGCCTATGTACTCTCTCAAATCAAAAAGATACAGGCACAGATCAAGAGTATGCAAAACAACGAAGACATGGATCAGGTTTTCGAGCTGATGAAAAAGCTCACGCGCCTGAACGAAATAAAGAATATATTAAGTAAAGAATTGGGAGAAAGAATCATATTAAAAATGTAATGCCTATGAATTTTTTAGAAACGGAAGACGTGGTAAAACAATATGCCAACCACCTCGCCCTCGACAAGGTCAGCATCCAAGTTCCCGAAGGGAAAGTCTTCGGCTTATTAGGGCCGAACGGAGCCGGCAAAACCACACTGATCCGTATCATCAACCGCATCACGGCCCCCGACAGCGGCCTTGTCCGTTTTAACGGACGTGAATTTCAGCCGGAAGATATCTACCAGATCGGTTACCTGCCGGAAGAACGCGGCCTGTATAAAAAAATGAAAGTCGGTGAACAAGCCATCTACCTAGCACAGCTCAAAGGGCTCTCCTACCAGGAAGCTCGCATACGGTTGATACGCTGGTTCGAAAAATTTGATATCATGCCCTGGTGGAACAAGAAACTGGAAGAGTTGTCCAAAGGGATGCAGCAGAAAATACAATTCATCATCACCATCATTCACGAACCGAAACTTCTGATCTTCGACGAACCGTTCAGCGGATTTGACCCAGTGAATGCCGAATTGCTGAAAAAAGAAATCCTCGAACTCAAAGATGCCGGACACACAATCATCTTTTCCACGCACAACATGTCGTCTGTTGAAGAGATTTGTGACAATATCGCCTTGATCAACCGTTCTCAAGTTGTGCTTTCCGGCAATGTGACAGAAGTGAAAAGCCGTTTCCGGACAAACAATTTCACCCTCCGTTTCCATACCGGATCAGGGAAATTGCAACCCATCCCGGAAATGTTCAGCCTGCTGACGGAAAAAGACCTGGCCGGAACAAGCGAGGTACGCATCCATAAAGAGCCGGGTATAACCAACTCCGCCCTCCTCTCTGCATTGGCGGGACAGACTGAAATCATTTCTTTCACGGAAGAGATCCCTTCGATGAACGACATATTTATTAACACCGTCTCCGGTACAAATACTACGCAAGCATGAATAAGATAGGACTTATAATAAAAAGAGAATACCTCCGCCGTGTCAGCAAAAAATCGTTTCTGTTACTGACATTCCTGACACCGTTCCTGTTTGCCGCGCTGGTGTTCGTCCCGCTTTGGTTATCCACCATCAAAGGAGATGATGTCAAACAGGTGGCGATCAGCGATACGACAGGCAAATACGCACCGCTGTTTAAAGACACAGAAGAATACACCTTCATCACCGAAAAAGGTTCCAGCCTGGAAGAATATCGTAAAAACCCGGATAAAGAAATTTTCGCTTTCTTGAATATAACAGACGACTTGTTACAAAACCCAACCGCAGCAACACTCTATTCGCAGAAACAAATTCCGATGGGACTGAAAAACACCATCGACAAAACACTGTCCGAATACTTGAAAGACGAGAAACTCGCTTCTTACAACATCGACAACCTGAAACAGATCATCGAGGACAGCAAAATCAATTTCAATATCAAAACCATCAAATGGGATGAAGACGGAAGTGAAAAAAGCACTTCGGCCGAGGTTGCCTCTATCTTAGGCATGATATTGACTTTCATTATCTATATGTTTATCATCATGTACGGTGGAATGGTCATGCAAGGAGTGATGGAAGAAAAGACAAACCGTATTATCGAAGTGATGATTTCGTCCGTTAAGCCATTCGACCTGATGATGGGAAAAATCATTGGCATCGGTTTCGTCGGCCTAACACAAGTATTCCTGTGGGGAATCCTGACAACGGTCTTGGTATCGGGGAGCCTTTTCTTTTTCGGTGGCAACACGTCACCTGAAGATATGATGACAGCACAGATGACGGCACAAGGCATAAACGATGTGGCTGCCGGTTCTTCCGATATCAGCATCCAGGTGCAAGAAATTATCAATTCGATCAACTTCGGTATGATCGGCACCTGTTTTGTCCTTTATTTTATCGGTGGCTATTTACTGTATGCAGCTCTATTTGCTGCAATCGGAAGCGCTCTGGAACAGCAGGAAGACACTCAGCAGTTCATGACTCCGATTATGCTTTTGATGGCGTTCAGCTTGTATGCCGGAATCTATAGCATGAATAATCCAGACGGCCCGCTGGCATTCTGGTGTTCGATGATCCCGTTTACCTCCCCTATCGTGATGATGGTCCGCTTGCCGTTCGACATTCCGGTATGGGAATTGGCTCTTTCGTTTGCTTTGCTGTTTGCCACAGCTATACTTATCATCTGGTTCTCGGCCAAAATTTACCGTGTAGGTATTTTAATGTATGGAAAGAAACCGAGCATCAAAGAAATGATCAAATGGGTAAAATATAAATAAAACTATCACGGCGATCGTAATGATCGCCGTGATAACGTAAAATATATGTATGAAAAAAGCCTGTCACTCAAAAGAATGACAGGCTTTTTGTTGTTCAACCAGGGCTCGAACCTGGACTAACAGGACCAGAATCTGTTGTGCTACCATTACACCATTGAACAATTTCCGTTCAACAAAGATGACAATTAATTATTTCGTTGTTCAACCAGGGCTCGAACCTGGACTAACAGGACCAGAATCTGTTGTGCTACCATTACACCATTGAACAATTTCAATTAAGCTTGTCAACTCTCTTGTTGTTAGCGAGTGCAAAAGTACATACTTTTTCAAAATAAACAAACGATATGGTAATTTTTTTTCATTAATAAACTTTTTTCTTTTTCTGCTTGTTTTGATTTTGCAAGTATATACATATATTAATAGAGGGAAATCACCCACATAATAAATATAAGAAGTATATTTGCGACTTCGAATATTACTCAATAAAAAATAATGGATCAAACAGAAGCATTAGTTAAAACGATTGTAGAAGGCCTACAGGAAAAAAAAGGCAAAAACATTGTAACCGTAGACTTAACCCAATTATCCGGCTCGATCTGCCAATATATGATAATCTGCGAAGGAAGTACACCTACCCAGGTTTCCGCATTGTCTGATTCAGCTTGGGATTTTGCCCATCGCAAGGCAGGAGAAAAACCGCTTTCGATAGATGGAGCACAACGTGCCGAATGGATCGGGATGGACTATGGCACGGTTCTTGTACACATATTTTTACCGGAACTTCGCGAGTTCTATAATCTGGAAAATCTTTGGTCAGATGCCAAAGTGACTCAGATTGCAGACCTCGACTAATGACCGATCTTACATAGTATAGAGATAATCACATATGGAAAATAAAAACGACATGTTTAACAAAGCACCGAAGAATAATAAGCAAAAGATGTTCAAGTTTAATCTTTATTGGATGTACGGGCTCATCTTCATAATGCTTTTTGCTTTGTATCTGACAAACGACTCTTCGGCATCTAAAGAATTAGGCTGGACCGAGTTCCAGAAATTAGCACAGGAAAACGTATTCGACCGGATGGTCGTCTACAACAAAAAGAATCTGGTTGAAGCAACTGTAAAAGACGGACGGAAAGGTCTGGTGTTCAGAAAAGACAGTGCGACATTGGGTACAAACCCGAAAGTGTATGTCAAAATACCGTCGGCCGATAAATTTTCAGACTTCTATGACAAATCCGTTGCCGAAAATCATATCACTACGCAAGTCAGCTTCGAAGAAGGCGACGACGCGATCTGGAATTTTCTTGTTTCGTTCGGTCCGATCCTGCTGATTATCGTCGTATGGATCTTTCTGATGCGACGCATGTCAGGTGGTGCAAGCGGTGGTCCCGGCGGAGTATTCAGTGTGGGAAAAGCAAAAGCACAGCTTTTCGATAAAGATAACGACCGAAAAGTGACCTTCAAGGATGTCGCCGGCCTTGCAGAAGCAAAACAGGAGGTGGAAGAGATCGTTTCCTTCTTGAAAAACCCCGAAAAATATACGGAATTAGGAGGTAAAATACCTAAAGGAGCCTTACTCGTAGGCCCTCCAGGAACCGGTAAAACATTATTGGCTAAGGCTGTGGCAGGAGAAGCAGATGTTCCGTTCTTCTCCCTGTCAGGCTCGGACTTCGTAGAAATGTTTGTCGGTGTGGGAGCATCTCGCGTACGTGACTTGTTCCGCCAGGCAAAAGAGAAAGCTCCTTGTATCGTATTCATTGACGAGATCGATGCCGTCGGTCGTGCCCGTGGTAAAAATGTAAACATGAACAGCAACGATGAACGTGAAAACACATTGAACCAGTTACTTACAGAAATGGATGGTTTCGGTTCCAACAGTGGTGTTATTATCCTGGCAGCTACGAACCGTGCCGATATCTTGGATAAGGCTCTACTTCGTGCGGGACGTTTCGACCGCCAGATTCACGTGGAATTACCCGACTTGAACGAGCGTAAAGAGATATTCGGAGTGCATCTACGTCCGATCAAAATCGACGAAAGCGTCGATGCCGAATTCTTGGCACGCCAGACTCCCGGTTTCTCCGGTGCCGACATTGCCAATGTCTGCAATGAAGCTGCTTTGATTGCCGCTCGTAACGGTAAAAAGTTTGTTCAAAAAGAAGACTTCATGAATGCGGTCGACCGTATCGTCGGAGGTTTGGAGAAACGAACTAAAATAACGACTGCGGATGAACGTCAATGCATAGCCAACCATGAAGCAGGTCACGCAACCTTGAGTTGGCTGCTAGAACATGCCAATCCGTTAGTTAAAGTTACAATCGTTCCGCGAGGCAAGGCATTAGGCGCCGCCTGGTATTTACCGGAAGAACGCCAGATTACCACCCGTGAACAATTGCTGGACGAAATGTGTGCCACGCTCGGCGGCCGTGCGGCTGAAGAACTTTTCTTGGGAAAAATATCTACCGGAGCATCTAATGACCTCGAACGGGTGACTAAACAGGCTTATGCGATGGTCGTCTATTTTGGTATGAGTAACCGATTGCCGAACTTGAACTACTACGATTCAAGTGGACAAGACTGGGGTTTCACTAAACCGTACAGCGAGGAAACAGCTCGGATGATCGACCAGGAAGTACAGGCCATTATCAATGAACAGTACGAACGAGCTAAAAGTATTCTGAAAGAATATGCGTCAGGCCACAATATGCTGGCTCAGGTATTGCTGGAACGGGAAGTAATCTACACGGAAGATGTCGAACAGATCTTCGGCAAGCGTGCTTGGGTTTCCCGCTCGGAGGAGATTCTGGAGCTGCAAGAGAAAGCAAACGGTAAAAAGGCCGAAGAAGCAAAAGTTGCCGAAGCTGACAAGCAGTAAGATAACATAAACAATAAAAAATTCCATGCTCACTAAATTTGAAACAGATGGGCATGGAATTATTATTTTAATTATATTTGTACTTGAATAAATCAATAAAAAAACACTATCGTCTTGAAAAATTTGATTATACGGGCGTTAACCGGCATTATATTCGTTGTGGTACTGATCAGTGCCATTTGTATCCATCCGATTTTTTTCCTTATTCTTTTTTGTATTATAACAGGATTGACCCTTTGGGAATTCGGAGGTCTGGTCAAGCATTATGAAAATGCTAATCTGCAACGGACCGTGAATATGCTCGGAGGAGTATATCTGTTTATCGCCACCTTCGTTCATGCAAACGGGTTGACAGACGGAAAGATATTCCTTCCCTATCTACTATTTATCATGTTGACAATGATAGCTGAACTCTACTATAAGGCACCGAACCCGATTAATAATTGGGCGTTTACGCTCTTTGCCCAGATTTATTGTGCCGGCTCCTTCTCCATGTTGAATTTCATCGGCGCAGAACCGGGGACACCCGGTGTCATGAGCTACACGCCGCTCTTTATCATGGCGATCTTTATTTTTGTCTGGCTGGACGATACCGGAGCATACTTGGTCGGCTCCTTGATCGGAAAACATAAATTATTTGAACGGATTTCTCCCAAGAAATCATGGGAAGGCTTTTTTGGCGGATTGATCCTCGCCTTGGCTTCCTCGCAGGCATTCGCCTGGTTCGCCCCGGAAATAAACCGGATGAATTGGTTGGGACTGGCAGCCACGGTTGTCCTGTTCGGAACCTGGGGAGACTTGATCGAATCCTTGCTGAAACGTACACTCGGAGTAAAAGACTCTGGCAATGTATTACCAGGCCACGGAGGAATGCTAGACCGCTTCGACAGCGTTATGCTAGCTGTTCCCGCCAGCTATATCTATATCGAACTATTCATTCGAAATTAAAGGTGAGCGTCACCATCCGGGAAGTTGCTTTAGACAAGGAATTCGGATACTTGATCAATTCCGGATCTGTCAGATCACTTCGGTCTTTCTCCAACAGGTCTACCAGACCGAAACTAAACTTAAGTTCCGGACATAATTTGAAAAACGGAAGATAAATATCACATCCGATACCAAACTCGACACCGAAATCCGTTCCTTTCAACAGGATCGGATTTCCTTTTTTACGCCCCAGATCGAAAGCGCCATAAATACCGCCAATCAGATAAGGACGATAGTTATTCACACGAAAAGCGCTATACTTCACATCGAGCGGAAACGTCAGATAGTTGGAACGGACAGAAGTGGAATACATGCTTACCACCGGATTTTCATCTGTACCCTCCACTCCTTCCATTTCAGGACGGCGGAACACAAATTTCTTGTCACCGAAATGGATAGTCGGCGTAAAACGCAGATTGAAATATGGATTCAAGTACATATCCCCGATAACCCCGACACTAAAACCGGGCGAATAGCTCGGAATCTCGGCATACCAGGTTTCACCGTTTGTTGCCACACCGGTATTAGTCAATATCAAATCCTGCGCATGCAGACCTACATGAAATCCCAAATGAAACCATTTCAAATCCGCATAGGGCTGGTTCTTCACCTTTTCTTTCTGCGCCATTACGGCAGTTACAGACAGAAAGAACACACATATAATAAATAGTAGACGTCTCAATTCTTTTCGTAATTTTGAATTTATAACGGGAAAGAGTCCGACTTATTGCAAAAGAGCATTTATTTGTAAAAAAAAGGAGGAGTTCTTTTTTTAATTCAAAGAAAACTCTATTTTTGCACGAACTAATAGTTATCAATTTAAACGTTTAAAAAAATGGCTTACGTAATTAGTGACGATTGTATCGCTTGCGGTACTTGTATTGACGAATGTCCGGTAGGAGCAATTTCAGAAGGCGATAAATACAGCATCGACCCTGAAATGTGTACAGATTGTGGAACTTGCGCAGATGCTTGTCCTACTGAAGCAATTCATCCGGCAGAATAAACCGCAACATCGATAGGTTTCCTTTACAGGACCTATAAAGATAAGGGGCTGTTTCCTTTCGGAACAGCCCCTTATTATTTTCTCATTCTCTACCGACTTCGTCAAAATTCGATATTCAGTTTGATCTCATCCGAGTCGCTTTCCTGCCGACCTTCATCCGACATCGTCTCCTCCGGCCTTTCATCAGCTCTACATCGTTTAATGTAACTGATTACATCATTCATTCCATCCATGAACTTGTCAAAGTCTTCTTTGTACAGAAAAATCTTATGTTTCTCAAAAGAAACCTGCATACCATTCTTCGGCTGCACTTTTTTACTCTCCGTCACAGCCAGAAATAAATCATCTTTCAGATTCTTCTTTACATCCAGATAATAAATTCTTTTTCCTGCTTTAATGGTTTTAGAGTATAAGATCTCTTTGTCACCACCTTCAACCTGTATTTTCTTCACCGAGTTTTCCATTATAGCAAACATTCGTTAAACACCCACCCATTTATCATAACTTGCCTCAAATATGTGCATTTTTTTTTAAACAACAACTATTTTAACGCATGAAAATGCATATAAAGAATCGGAATATTATGAAATAATAAATAACACACATAAAATTAAGCGAAGCGACGAACTTTTATCAAAAGAATGACTAACTTTGCAGCCAAATTTATAACAAGTAGTTCCTTCAAACGATGATCAACAGAATTTTAATCCGCATTAAAGTTTTACAGATAGTATATTCTTACTATCAAAACGGAAACAACGACCTCAAAGTAGCGGAAAACGAATTGCTTTTCAGTCTTAGAAAGTCTTATGACTTATATCATTATTTCCTTCTTCTAATTGTCGACGTCACAAACTTACAAAGACGTATCTTGGATGCCCGTAAGAACAAGTATATGCCGACAGAAGCCGAATTGAACCCCAATACCCGACTGATAGACAACCGTTTTGCCGCACAAATAGCCGAAAATGAAGCACTTCGGAAATACGTGGCCGAACAGGGGCTTTCATGGGATAATGATGAAGATTTCATCAAAATGGTACTCGACCTGATCTTGTCGTCCGAACAATACGGGGAATATCTGAATAACGAAAATGATTCATACGAGACAGATAAGGAATTCTGGCGCATCGTATTCAAAAAACTAATTTGTGGCAATGAAGCGATCGACGATTATCTGCAAGATAAAAGCATTTATTGGAACGACGACATCTCCATCGTCGAAACTTTTACGCTGAAAACAATCAAACAATTCGAAGAAGCAGCCGGAAGCAAACAAAAATTGCTGCCGATGTTTAAAGATCTCGAAGACCAGTCTTTCGCCATTAAATTATTCCGCCAATCATTGATGAAAGGAAGCGAATTCCGTGAACGTATCAACAAACACATGAAGAACTGGGAAACCGAACGCATAGCCAATATGGATCTTATCATCATGCAGGTTGCACTGGCAGAAATCATGACGTTCCCGACAATTCCCATCAACGTAACGCTGAATGAATATATTGATACGGCCAAATACTACAGTACCCCGAAAAGCGGAACATTTATCAACGGTATTTTAGATTCTGTAGTCAACGAGTTAAAAAAAGAAAAGTTATTGCTCAAAGATTAATTATTATCCTTACATTTGTGTCAGTATCGAATTGATATTAACTTATTAATGTTTATAGTTATATGAGCTTACTTACTATTTTACTTCAGGCCGCCGGCGGAAGTCAGCAATGGTCTGGTATTTTAATGATGGTTGTTATTGTTGCGATCTTCTATTTCTTTATGATCCGTCCGCAACAAAAGAAACAAAAAGAAATTCAGAAAGCCCGCGAAGCCTTAAAAGCAGGAGACAAAGTGATTACTGCCGGAGGTATCTACGGAAAAATCAAAGAAATCGGTGACACATATATGTTGATTGAAATTTCTGATGGTGTACGCATCCGTGTAGACAAAACATCCGTGTTTGCATCTGTAGAGGACGCACAGCAAAAATAAACAACGGAACATATGTCACGACTTGGACAAATCAAACAAACATTCAAGTCTGTCCGGATAGAGATTAAGGCTTTTCTTCGCCGTCAACAGTGGAAAGAAGCCTTGATCTTTTTCTGTTTTATACTGTTGGCTTTCGGCTTCTGGCTTCTCCAAAGCCTGCAACAGGAGTATGAAATAGATATCAGGATTCCGGTCAAGTACAAGAATGTGCCGCCAGATATATCTTTCACGGAAACACCGCCCGAAGCCATTACAGTCAAAGTGAAAGACAAGGGGAGTGTATTGCTGAACTACTCCTTCGGACGTTCGTTTGCCCCAATTGAGGCCAACATGAAGACACAGTCGGAAAAATCCGGTAAACTGATCATTAACCGGAAAGATATCGAAAACGAAATAAAGAAACATCTGATTGCGACCACATCCCTGCTCAGCTTCGAACCCCAACATATCGATGCTGCTTACAGCAAACGCATCAAGAAGGAGATACCAGCCGTATTCGAGGGAGTTGTCCAAACAAATGCCGGTTTCAAAGTTTCAGGTGACATATCCATTACTCCCCGCAGCATCAACGTCTATGCCAGCGATGTCGTTCTGGACACCTTGAAAGAGATAAAAACAATCTATACCGAGATCAAAAAAGGAAACAAGACCGTCACACGTACCGTCCAACTGGAAAAAATAGACGGGGTTACTCTCGAACCGACAAGTGTAACCGTTACGATCCCGATAGAAGAGTATACAGAAAAAACGCTGGAAATACCTGTTATCTGCACCAATCTGCCGCCCCATTACACCCTGCGCATGTTCCCGGCTGTCGTGAAAGTGAGCTGCAACGTCCCTCTTTCGCGCTTCAAGGACGTCTCGGCAGATGATTTCGAAATACGAATCTCTTTTGCAGATTTAGAACAAAGCGCTTCAGGAACATTGCCTTTACAACTGAACAAAAAACTAAGCTGGGTGGATGTAGCTACAATTTCACCAGACCGGATCGAATTTATATTGGAACAAACAAAGTCAAATGATTAAGATTGGAATCACCGGAGGAATCGGAAGCGGCAAATCAATGGTAGCCGCACTATTGGAAGTATGGGGTATTCCTGTGTATATAGCCGATACAGAAAGCAAGCATCTAACAGCCACTTCTCCCGTTATCCGGGAAAAGCTGATTACCTTGTTCGGCAAAGAACTTTATACAGCCGACGGTTTGGATAAAAGACGGCTCGCTTCCCATATTTTCGGAAACCCGGAACGGCTTGGACAAGTGAACGCGATCATTCACCCAGAAGTGAACCGTCATTTTCTTGCTTGGGTCGAAAGACTGAATACCCCGGTATGCGCCATCGAATCAGCCATTCTTTTCGAATCGGGCTTTAACCGAATTGTCGATACGACGCTGATGGTCTATGCCCCGATGGAAATACGCATCGGACGGATACTCGAACGCGACTCTGTTTCCCGAGAAGAAATTATACGTCGCATCGAAAGCCAGTTGCCGGATGAAATGAAAAAAGAGAAATCGGACTACGTGATCTTCAATGACGGAGAACAAGCTTTACTTCCGCAAATAACAGCTTTTCTTGCAGGACTAAAGATAAAAAAACATTGACTTTCAATTCTATAATAAGCATAAAAACAAAAATATTCAGTAGATAGAGACATTTATGCTTAGTGAATAATCATTAGAAACAAGAAAATATGTTCAAAACTGCCGAAAATTCCCGATAGTTATACTACATTTGCAGCACAAAAGTTAAACACTATTAGAAAAACAAAGTATTATGTTGAAGACGATTTTGTCTATCTCGGGTAAACCGGGATTGTTTAAATTGGTTTCCCACGGGAAAAATATGCTGATTGTTGAGTCGTTAGCAGACAAGAAAAGAGTTCCTGCATACGCAAAAGATAAAGTAATTTCTCTGGGAGATATCGCTATCTACACAAATGAAGCAGAAGTTCCCTTGCATGAAGTTCTGACCAACGTCAAAAATAAAGAAAACGGGCAACAAGCATCTGTTTCCACATCCGCCAAACCAGACGAACTACGTGCTTATTTCGCCGAGATTCTTCCCAATTTCGACCGTGAACGTGTATATCCGAGTGATATCAAGAAATTGATCTCCTGGTATAACATCCTGATCGGCGCAGGCTTCACAGAGTTCACCCCAGAAGAATCGGCAACAGAAGAAGCTTCGGTTAAAGAAACGAAAAAAGAGGAAGCTTAACCAATTACAGTCGAATCAAATACAAAAAAGAGATGTACCAGATAGTCCTGTACTTCTCTTTTTGGGGACATTCATTAGGGATATTCAGTAAATGTTCCCATAAAAGACATGGCATATGAAAATGATAGAGTATAATCACTTCATATGCCATTATTATTGTCATTTTTCTGTATATTCTCATATACTCTTATCCGACAAGACATGATGCTCCGGAAGAAGTCTGATGACCTCTTCTGATTCTTCCAGTAAACTCATATCATGCAGCTTTCCCCGTTCTGTTCCTGATCTTGTTAATCATCAGTATGGCATTTGCCGTATGTATTCCGAAGAAAATCCACAGGATTTCCGTCTTCTTATTCCTGGCCTTTATTCTTGCGAGCGAGTAATGTTGCTTTTGAGTGCCGAAGCTTCCTTCAAGCTGGGTAGCCCTTTCTTTTGAGAGTTCGCTTCTAAGCACCTTCCTCAAAGGCTCATCTTTGGCCGCCCTTCCCTTGCGCACAAAGGATGTGGATATCCCATATTTTGTACAGAACTTTCTGTTGGCATTATTGGCATATATGGAATCAGCAGCCACACGTTTCACCCTTACATTCATCAGCTTCTGCTGCATACGGATACAGTCCTTCAAGCGTATACACTCATTGAATGCCTTGAACGAGAGGTGTTCAATGAACGATATGCCGTCTATCTGTATATTATTGACCTTTGCACCGAACTTGACGGACTTGGTTTCCTTGCCTCTGACGATGGGACATACATAATAACGGTCAATGCTGACGATGCGGTCATTGACTTTCCGCCCTTCAAACATTTCCTTTTCCTATACAAGCTCCTTTCCGATGATGGAAAGACGCTTCTGGTAATCCTGTGTATATCGGAGTAAAGCACCGTACTCGCTATGGATCCCATCCCTTTGACTGAAGAGTTTTTCAAGAAGATTCCACAGAAAATCTGGTAGTGCATGTCCCGTTCAGATGTTCCACCAGTTGCCTGTCGGAGAATCCGGTGTATGCCTTCAGGACCATAAGGGCGATCTTTGCGGAAGGACTGAATATGTTCCTGCGGCCCAAACGTTGTTCAGACAGGCCTGCGGCTTTTGCCATACACTCAAACAGAAACAACGAATGAAGCCTGCCAAGCCCACTCTCATGAAAACTCTTGCGGTATTTTTCCAGAATATCAAATTCTGTAAAGCCCAAAGTAGGGTGAATTTCTGAAATTTTTGCTATCTTAGCCATATCTTATTAGTTGGGGAATTTCCCCTGTTTGGGCCGTCAAACCTTGTTTTCGGGGGAATACCTAAAGATACAAAAAGCCAACCAATCCGCAACACCTTGTATATAAATCAGTTGGCTGATATAATATTTAATAAATGTCCCTCTATAGAAAGTCCATGACTTTCATGTTTGGGGACTGCTATCGGTTCAAACTGGCCGTTACGGTCACACGGAATGGAAATGACAGATTCTCCACGTTCGGTTTGGATTTTCTTCGGATAACTGCCATTCCGGGAGTTGCCAGTGTTGTTTCCTGCCTCAGAATTCTTTTCATAACCCAAATGGGCATCCATTGCGCCTTCAAGCATCTTTTCCAATACTTGGGCATGCAACTGCTTCAGAAACTTGCTCACATCGGCTTCTGTTTTGAACTGGCTAAGGAACTCCTTTCTTAATACCTCATTAGGCACTACTTGATTCTTTTCTTTCATAATCTTCTTCATTCGGTAAATGTATAAAATAAAAAATACGGAACTCACTTTAAATCCCGTATTTTCCATTTACACAAAATATTTTAATAAAAATAGAAACAATGGAACGAGGTTATTGGGTATGATAACTTCATTTGAATGAATATAGAAAGTTTATTGGTTAAAATATGAATTGAATAACTTGTTTGAAAAGTGACGAAGACACGGTTTTATCTGACGGATGGAAGGTTATAGTTGGGGGGGAACGTGAAAGCCGACTCCCTTGACCGATATTTTGGGATAGTAAAAGCCTGTAATATTGCTTTTTTCAGCAGTAAATCTTATATTTGCGTTACAAAAATGTTCTTTGAATGTATGCAAAATAAAACAATCGGTTGAATTTCACTCGTTTCTAAACCGTTACCTATTTTTGTAAATGATATGATAACTATTTTATTATCAATTAAATAGCTAAAATATTATATTTACCATTTGTTCTACCTGTTCTCTAATCTCTGCCAGATAGAACCCTTGTCTGAAGTCCTTGTAAGGTTTACACCTTGACAAGTCTATCTGTTCAATTATAGTATTAGAACCGTAATATGGTTTCATTGAATGCCCCCTCCATTATTTAGACAAACTTGCGTAAGCTCCTGAATAGTATCATCAAATGAAAACAAATGCTCTGCATCATAATGTTCTGTAAGAAAGTCAATACCATTAAAGCGTATCAGATAATTATTTGCCTCACGAACAAAAATATGATGAATTCTGGCAAATTCACTGGTGGCAGCAACAATAAATGTTATCCCAACTTCATATTGCAATCACTTGATAAGATGTTAATTATGAATTTAGAGTTTGGATAACATTTATAACCTATAGGTTGATATTAATCAAAATTTTCAGCCTATGAATAATCCTTATCTAAAATCCAATTTCCAAATGCTAATTGATCACCTGGGAAAAACGAGGTTGTAAACCTGATTCAATCTAAGACTAAAGAGACTCTGTCTTTTCCAATGAATGTTTATAGCAGTAATGAGCTATTCGATTACCTAATAGTGAAAAAGTCTACCACCAAATTAGAAGGTCCTATCCCTCGTCAGCAGAAACCAATAAACAGGCCTTTGGGTACGGTTGCTGGGATTTTATCCAAGATCTTCAATCAAAAAAGAGATCGGAGGATTATATCCGCTCTCATTATCCCACACCCACAGAACTAATGCAAGTGTAATAGATCTGGGTAAGCCGTACACCCAAAAGGGTACCCCCCATCGATACCGTACTATTCCTATATGGAATCTTTGTCCTATTTTCGTAGCCGTTGTAAGACTGATATGACCATTTTACTATGCTACACAAAAATTTGTAACTACGTATAAGTCCGGAATCAGTATGTCCTTATGACTTTCGTCATCATTATGCCACCACAAGTATCACGCAGTGGGAGAAACATGATTTTGAGTTCAGCTGCAAATAGCTCTCTATCAAGAAGCATGAGGCATAAGGACATACAGAGTTCCTTCTATTATTTTCATTTGACATCTATGCTTACGGACAAACAGAGAAAGAAGCGACTTATTTCGGACGAATACTCTGAGCTACCAGATGTTTTTCAACGCTTGGGAAAAGGGGAACATTAAAAAGGGTACATCAAAGAAGTCAGAGAATACGAAAATATAGATGTCAGCCTTACCCCCCTTAGGATATCAAAAGGCAGAAGGTGTTGCCAAGATAATTCTGGATTCGCTCAAAGCTCAAGGAAGATATGCAGCCAGTGAACCGAACCTATTTACTCTCTATTTCGCTGCAGCAAAAAAGCATTCAAACAGGCAATCGGGGCTCTTTACAAACAAAAGATAATCAATATCGATCCTGAAGGAATCCTATTAATCGATAAAGATTGATCACAAAAAAGGCCTGCAGTCGAAACTGCTAGCCTTTTCTGTGGAGATGGAGAGATTCGAACTCTCGTCCAAACGAGGAATTAATCTGCTTTCTACATGTTTATCTTCGCCTTCGATTGTCGAGTGCAAGCAAGACCGAAGCCACCCACTTGAACCTTATCCTCTAAAATTTCACTTGGAGCCCGAGGCTTACTCCAAACTATCTCCGATATTGCTGCACCACCTGATCGGAACGCTTCGGAGCCACAGCATCCGGGTGATGTCACGTCCCCGCAACTTTTGCAGGGATTAAGCTTGAATCTACTGTACTTCGATTAAGCAGCGAGAGCGTAATTGTTTTCGCCAGTTAATTGTTCGCCGTCTGAGATTTAAGTGCAAGCCGACCACGCACTACATGCTTACAAACCACTTCTACCCGCTGTCTAAACCGGTCATCCCCATGATTTGTGAGTACAAAGATACAGAAAAATCGAAAATCTTTGTACTCTATTTAGTTTTTTATTCTATCACACCGATTTCGCGAAACCAGTCTTCAGCCCTGTCAGGCCATTCATTTACAGCTGCACCCGTATCTCTCAGGCCATAACCATGACCGCCTTTACTGTATAGATGCATCCATGCAGGCACACCGGCTTCTTTCAAAGCATAATAGTAGAAAAGGCTACTGTTGATATAAGATTTATCGTCTTCTGCTTGAATCATCATTGTAGGGGGAGTGGCAGAAGATACTTTGACCTCCGGAGCCAACTGAAAATTTTCACCATCCAGATAGGCAGGATAAACCAAGAGGCAGAAGTCCGGACGGCAACTTGCCTTATCTGCCGCATCCACGGCCGGATAAGTACGTTTATCGAAATTGTTGCTTGCCATCGCCGAAAGATGCCCGCCGGCAGAGAATCCCATTACTCCGATCCGCTGAGGATCCAGGTTCATTTCTTCCGCATGAGTCCGGACATATCCGATCGCACGCTGCACGTCCTGCAAAGGAGCTTCATGTTTCGCACGGCCCTCGCGGCGAGGAACCCGGTATTTCAACAAAACGGCAGTAACTCCCAAGTTATTCAACCACTCACAAACTTCATCACCTTCCAAGTCATAAGCCAAGATATTATAGCCACCACCCGGACAAACCACAACGGCAGCACCTGTCGCCACTTCGTCGGGGGCCGGATAGACGGTAATTGTCGGTTCACTTACATTCGTGATACGAAGAACCGTCTCGCCTCCGGTCTTCCCACCGTCAGCATCTGCCTTTTCAATCAACTTGGTTGTTTCGCCCGGTGCACCTTTCGGAAACAGCAAAATAGGATTATTTTGTGCCATAGCTGTACCCATTACACAACTCACTCCAACAAGCAGGAGTTTCCATTTTCTTATCATAGCATACACAGTTTAAAGAATTTATACGAATCATTTTGTTTGAGGATAATTAGGGCTATAAAGCATTGTTGTCTCCCGTACCACCAATTTTCCATCTTTCACGAAAGTTTCGTCGCGCTCTGCCAGATGATCGACCATTGCCTGGCGCATTTCCTTAAGCTGGGTAGCATAAGCCGGCTTGCCGGAACATTCCACCAATTCGTTCGGATCTTTCCGGAGATCAAACAATTCTTCTTTTCCGGTATGAAAATTCCAAACATATTTGATCTTACCATCTGTCAATGCACACCAGTAATTATCCTGACTATAGCAAGTGGCATGTTCCATATCCAGATATTTACGCCATTCACTTTCCTGGCCCTGAACCAGCTTCAACAAAGATTTGCCATCCATATCAGGAGGTACAGCTCCACCAGCTAACTCGATAAAGGTAGGCAAAAAGTCGCGAAGTTCGACTGGCTGTTCGATCCTTGCTCCCAAAGGAACCTTTTTGTACATTCCGGCAGGCCACTTCACAATATAAGGGATATGGGTCGAACCTTCATAAGGGTATGTCTTTCGCCAATGATAATGATCGCCTAACATATCTCCATGATCGGCCGTAAAACAAATTATCGCATTGTCATACATTCCTCTTTCTTTCAACACCGCAATAATCTCTCCGATCTGGTCGTCAATAAAGGTAATGTTCGCGTAATAATACCTGCGGGATTTGACAGCATATTCATCCCCAAAATTACCGAAAGGAGCATCTGGAGCCACTTTTTCCGGATCCAGACGTTCGGCATATTTGCCACACCAATCACCGACAGACGGCTTGGGTATATCGGCATCCTTATACATATCCAGATAACGCTTGGGAGGATCATAAGGACTATGAGGACGTGCAAATGAAACTTTCAAAAAAAGGGGTTTATCACAATTATAATTTCGAATCAATTCGCAAGCAGTCTGACCCGTCCATGCCGTCGGATGCAACTTCTCCGGCAATTTATAGATACCTGCCCCATGAGCATTCCAATCAATGCCTGTCAAATCGGGATTCTCACCTGGCGCATGAAGCTGAAACCATTCCCGATAATCACTGATAAAATCTTTCGATTCGACACGTCCACTCTCATCAATCAATGTTGTATGAAAGCCATGAAGAGCCTTTTGTGGAAACCAGTGCATTTTTCCAACACCAAATGTATAATACCCGAGATTACGTAACATTTGCGGCATCTCGTACGTATACTTTTCTGCAACTCGACCATACCCCAGCATGCCATGATGCCAAGGCGACATGCCAGTCAAGAGTCCGGCACGAGCAGGTGTACTGCTTGGAGAAGCAGAATATCCATTTACAAACAAAGTTCCCTCTTTCGCCAAACGATCAAGATTCGGAGATATGACAGCGGAATTTCCCATACAGCCGAGAGCATCTCCACGATGCTGATCAGTCATGATCAGGATAACGTGTGGCTTTTTAACCTGCACTCTCTCCTCTCTGACCTCTTCTCTCACATAAGTATCAAAACCTAATCCTGAAGTCATTAATAGTGATGATTTAAGAAACATTCTTCTCTTCATTTTAAATGATTTTCTGTATTTAGATTTGGATAGCGAAGATAAATATCTTATTTGATAATTCTATCACTAAAACGTTATTATTTATCAGAGACATCCTACAGCTAAACAAATATATTCGATTTTATAATCTATTTCCTTAAAGATATCCCATAATGTTTACTCCTTTTTCATATCAAAATATTCAGTCAATATATATATTAAACGATAAAGAAAGAGTTTTTCAGTAAGTAACAAAATCAATTCAGAATATTGACAAATATATATAATGAAAAATATATCCATTGCAAAACTCATGCTCATATCCCGTCACACCCCCATCAAGTGACCACGATAGCGGTCGACATGCCGACTTTTTCCAATAACTCAGAGAGTAAAATCCGATTGTTTCAAAA
>ULRI01011512.1_pt1 | contig 28915 bp, 28 predicted proteins | sample 1955291 | NCBI WGS metagenome assembly ULRI01 (sample SAMEA4835678, study PRJEB28245) | human gut metagenome | biome: gut microbiome; material: fecal sample | place: Denmark | collected 2008
AGGTAGATAGCATATTTATTAAGTGGTATTATATAATTGTGAAAAAAGATAAATATTGCACAAATATAACTTTGTGATCACGGTTAAAGAGCAGCATTTTGTTGTGCAACTCTCACAAAAACAATCCAATGGGACGTTTTTACTTGACAAAAACACCCCATTGGATTACTTTATAAGTGAAAGGAGGATATATATGGGAAATGAAAAGACTGACTGGATGATATATTCAGACCGGGAAATGAGTGTTATGTCTGCACAGGAAGAAAAAGTATCCTTCAAGGAACTGATAAAATCCCTGGGAATGACACAGAAAGAATTTTCGGAGACATTTGGTATTCCAATGGGAACCTTAAGGCACTGGATATCCGGTGACCGTGAGTGTCCTGTATACACTAAAAGAATGCTTGCATATATGGTAGAATTAAAAAGACTGGAGGCAAAAAGGGATGAAGAAGGGGAATAATGGCAGATTTTATAAGATTATCAAGGCAACAGCATTAGTTATCGGATTAGCACTTGTGATAGTTATACCGGTTGTTAAATGGCACATGAGACAGGAGGCTGCAAAGATAATACAGGAGGACCAGCAGAAAATCTTTAAAGAAGCCTTTGACAGAGGTTATCACTGGGGAGGTAATACTGAAAGTGAAGATGATGAACTGTATTTCGACTTCACTGATAAAAGCACTAATAACCAGTAAAAGAGGTAAAATGATGAAAGAAATTAAAGACATATACAACATGACAAAAGAAGAAAATATATTCTGTGCAAAGAGAGTGCTCGTAGACTCAATCTATAAGCAGGCAAATCTTGAGGGAATAGGAGTGACCTTTGCAGAGACACAGGATATTCTTAATAATGTAAATGTAGATAAAGTAACACCGACCGACATGAGCAAGGTATGCTGCCTCAGGGACGGATGGCATTATCTGTTTGATCATCTGGATGAACCTGTAGATTTGGTGTTTCTTGAATCAATACATGAACTGACAGCTAGATTTGACGTGCCTTACCAGTATCTTGGAAAGCTCCGTGTTGATGATGTCATGATATCAGGCACAGACTGGAGACCGGAGATACCGGATGTAGAAACCATATACCGTGATCTGCAGGAACTAAACAGGATAGAGTGCATTACGGACAGAGCTTTGTCTATCGGTCTTTACATTATGCGTACACAGATGTTCAAGGACGGAAATAAGAGAGTCGGTTCGTTTGCAGCCAATAAGATACTTATAGAAAACGGCAGAGGCATATTCAATGTCCCAGTCAAATATGATGGTGCATTTAAGCAGATGCTTGTTGATTATTATGAGAGCAACGATAACGTAAAACTTAAGGAATGGATAGCGGATAACTGCTTACAGGGCACAACACTTGTAAAAAAGCCGCAGAAGGCAGTAAAAGCCCCACGTTTATAGAAAGGAAGGTAACAGCATGAAGAGAAAAATCATAACAGCAATACTTGCGATAACGGTTGTATTTTCGGCAGCTTCGTGCGGAACAGCCGGAAGTAAGAGCAGCAATATACAATCAAATACACAGGAAGCAGTATCCGATACGCAAAACAGCACGGAAAGAACATCTGAAACTGCAGGGGATACACAGTCTGAAGAAACGGCTGCAACAGCAAATGACGATGAAAAGGTATCTGGTTCCGGTACATCAAAATCAGATACATCAGATACTACTGCATCTTCGTCTGCTGACAGTAAAGATGCTGACAGTACAGTAAAGAAGAACAGTTCAGACAGTAAGAGCAGTGCAAAGAATAGTACCTCAACAGCCGTAAAGCACAACAGCACACAGAGTACAGGTGCATCAAATGCAGGCACCAAAACAAATAAGGCAGCTGACAGCAGTACTGCAGCATCAAATACCACATCACAGGGCAAATCGGAGTGTACCCATAAATGGATAAAGTATGTGGCCAATACAATTCAGCACAAGGAAGAGGGACATTATGAGACCAAGGTGGTAAAGGCTGCATATGATGAGCCGCAGTATGACTGGCATAATGTTTGCAATAAATGCGGAAAAGATTTGGGAACTGATGATTGGAATGTAATAAATCATGGAGATATTTGTGATGGAAGTTACAGCTGTATACAAGTGCAGGTAGGAACAATTCATCACGATGCAGAAACAACCCAAGTATGGGTAGTGGACAAGCCGGCATATACAGAGTATGTGTATGGCGAGAAGTGCAGCGTATGCGGTGCCACAAAATAGGGTGGTAGTAAGTGGTAGTAGATATCTTTTTCATGGTAGTGTAATATATAATTGATGATAAAGGAATTGTACAGAGGTCTCGTGCAGTTCCTTTTTTGTTACAAATTGTAAGCCAAAAATTTAACACAGCTTAACAGGAGGGCAGGATGAAAAAACTTATATCACGTCCAAACATCATGCAGCGGGCGCCTCCATAAGCATTAGAGTACAGGGATTGACCATAACGGCCGGTCTTTTTTTAATGCACAAAATAAAGGAGAAAATAAAGCATGAAAAAACTTAAAAGAGTGCTGGCACTGGCCATGGCAGTTATATTATCAGTGCCAACATTATTAACCGGGACAGGTACCATACCTGTAAAAGCGGCGGATGATTCAATTGAGCTTGTAGTATCAAATGAGTCAGCTAAATATGCAGGTTATGAGACACGAAAAATGTCAGCAGGAGGCAATTATGCATATTGTATAACACCATCCAAGAAAACTCCAGCTGCAGGAACGTATACAAAGCATTACGATGTAGCAACTTATATGAAGACTCCTGGCGATGAGTCAGCAGCGGAAAATTTAAGACATATAGCTTATTACTGCTGGGGAGCACCGGGCTTTAATGCAGGCAATTTTCCTGCCACATGGTATGACGGCAGTGCAATGGATGATGACAAGTACATTGCATTAAGTCACATTATCCTTGCAGATGCAGCTTCTTATGAAGGTGGCGAAGCTATGCATGGTTGTAATTCTTCATTTAAAAACTGGGCATATCAGAATGTACTTGGGTTTAATACGGCCGGAGAACTTATTAATGAAAACGCTCCAAGATTTAAACTTACATGGCAGCCGGTTCCGGATTCATTTAAAATCTTTGTTCTTGAAACAGGAAAAACCCAGAACATTCTCGGTTATGAATACACACCGACAGGTACAGTTTCATTAAGCAAGACGTCAGCTAACACAGGAATCACATCAGGGAACTCATGTTATTCACTTGCAGGAGCTGTATACGGAATTTATTCTGATGCAGGCTGTTCAGCTCAGGTTACTACATTGACAACGGATGCAGGCGGCAATGCAGCTGCTGTTTCACTGAATGCCGGAACATATTATTACAAGGAGCTTACAGCACCAGCAGGATATGCACTTGATAGTTCGGTACAGTCATTTACTGTAACAGCCGGACAAAATACAGCGCTCAGTGTATCAGATACACCTACAAACGATCCTATAAGAATAAGTATCAACAAGGTAGACAGTGAGACTGGTGACAAGGTACAGGGCGGAGCGAGTCTTGAGAATGCTGAGTTTACTGTTAAATATTATGCAGGCTATTACAATGCAGGAAATCTTCCGGCAAATGCCACACGTACTTGGGTTATAAAGACGCTAAAGACTGCAGGTGGTAATTATATGGCTGCATTAAATAATACTTGTAAAGTTTCAGGTGATGATTTTTATAAAGTATCAAATGGCACAGTAGTATTACCACTCGGCACAATCTCAATCGAAGAGACAAAAGCTCCTGAAGGCTACAACCTTGAAGGTGCATATCTTCAGGTTGGTGGAACAGGAACAAAAATTACAGGCAAATATGTAGCACAGATTACACAGAACGGCAATCTTGCCCAGTTAAAAGGCGGCAACACCTTTAAGGTAAGCGATAAAATCAAGCGTGGTGACTTCAAGCTTACTAAGATTGATACAGACAATCAGAACAGAATGAGCGACATTCCTTTCAGGGTTACCTGCAAGGGAACCGGAGAGAGCCACATCATCAAAACTGATGAGAACGGTTATTTCAGCTCAGAGAGCAGCTGGAACGCACACTCAAAGAACACAAACGGCGGCGGTGCGTATGACGGACTGTGGTTTTCTTCAGCAGATGGCAGTGCAAAGGTCGATGACTCGGTTGGAGCTATGCCTTATGGTGATTACACACTTGAGGAGCTTTCCTGTGACAACAACAGGGGCAAAATCCTCTATAAGGGCGAGTTCTCTATCAGAAGAGACACGGTTACAGTTGATATAGGTACAATCGAGAACCATTCAGAGCCAACACCTGTTATCACAACACAGGCATCTGATGCAAAGACGCAGTACCAGATTATCAAGCCATCGGCAGATACAGACATCATTGACAAAGTAACCATCACGGACACCATGGCAGGCAGGGATTACACAATTACCGGCACACTCATGGACAAGGACACAGGCGAAGCAGTCATGGTAAACGGTAATCCGGTGACAGCTTCACAGACATTTACATCTGATGGAACAAAGAAGGTGCTCGACATGCACTTTAACTTTGATTCATCTGCACTTGGCGGAAAAACAGTAGTTGTATGCGAGAAGCTCACATATGGCGATTACGTGGCAGCTACAGAGGAGGATATGGAGAATAAAGACCAGACTATATATTTCCCTGAAATCCACACTACAGCCACAGACAGTGAGACAGCTGATCACCTTACACTTGCAGACAGCAGAGCTGTTATCACCGATACAGTCACATACACTAACCTCTTAAAGGGTGAGACATACACGTTAAGCGGTGTGCTTATGGACAAAGAAACAGGAAAAGAGCTGCTTGTTGACGGAGAGCCTGTCACACAGGAGATGGCTTTCACGGCAGGACGTGCATCGGGCACAAAGAAGCTCAAGTTTGAGTTCGATACAACAGGACTTGCAGGAAAGAGCTTTGTAGTTTATGAGACACTTACACTTGAGGATGTGGAGGTTGCAGAGCATAAGGACATTAATGATGAGGGCCAGACAATCCACATTCCAGCAGCACAGACTACTGCAACAGATGACAGCTCAAAGATTAACGTGAGCGAGGCAAAGAAGGAAGTCTCTGTCACAGATACAGTAGCGTACCGGAATCTGGTACCGGGCAAGGAGTACACAGTCAGGGGAACAGCTGTAGACAAGGAAACAGGAGAGCCTCTTACAGACGCAGACGGAAACGAGCTTGTATCGACAGCTAAGTTTACTGCAGCATCAGCAGACGGCAGTGTGGATGTGAAGTTTACATTTGACGGAACAGCCATGGCCGGACGTTCAGTGGTATTCTTCGAGAATGTCTACTACACGGACAAGCTGATTGCAGTACATGCAGACATTGATGATGAGGCACAGACAGTCCACATTCCACTCATTTTTACAAGTGTTAAGGATAAGGACACTGACTCGCACATGTCACTGGCAGGCAGTGATGTGACTCTTACTGATACAGTAGCGTACCGGAATCTGGTACCGGGAAAGACATACACCATTTCCGGAACACTCATGGATCAGCGTACCGGCAAGGCTGTGACAGTAAACGGCAAGGCCGTTACATCATCAGCCGATTTCACACCGGATACAGCTGACGGAGAAACAACAGTAGATTTCCATTTCAATACAAATGGTCTTGATGATACAACTGTGGTTGTGTTTGAAAAGATGTTTTATGGAAAAGCAGAGATTGCAGCCCATGAGGATATCAATGACAAGGGACAGACAATTTATATCCCATCTGTAAAGACAACAGCCATTGATGATAAGACAGCAACAAAGCTCACACTTGCAGAGAAGGACATACACATCACTGATACAGTAGCGTACCGGAATCTGGTACCGGGTGAGAAATACACAGTCACAGGAACTGCAATAGACAAGACAACAGGCGAGACATTAAAGGACGATGCAGGAAAAGATGTAACCGCAAAGGCATCGTTTAAGGCAGAAAAAGCAAATGGTACAGTCGATGTTGAGTTTGTATTTGACGGAAGCTCACTTGCCGGAAAGACAGTTGTAATGTATGAAAACATCTACTACAACAATAAGCTCGTTGGCGTGCATGCTGATATTTCCGATGAAGCACAGATTATCTATGTTCCATCAGTAAAGACAGCAGCAACAGACACAAAGACAGAGACAAAGCTCACATATGCTGAGAAGGATATCAAAATCACGGATACTGTCGAGTACACAAATCTCATTCCTGGAAAGACATATAAGGTAACAGGAACAGCGATGGATAAGAAAACCGGAAAGGTGATTAAGGATGCAGACGGAAAAGCAGTAACTTCAGAAGCTGAGATAACACCTGAGACAGCAGACGGAAAAGTGGATGTTGATTTCATCTTTGACGGAAGTAATTTAGCCGGAAAGACCATTGTAATGTTTGAGGAAATCCGTTATAAGAACAGGCTTGTAGGAGTACATGCTGACATAAATGACGAGGCACAGACCATTTACGTGCCAGCCATTGCAACAGAGGCTCTTGATGAGGTGACAGGCATTCATCTGTCAAATGCAGGGGATGATGTAAAAGTAAAAGATACAGTAACATACAAAAACCTTATCCCGGGCCTTACATACAGGGTAGCAGGAACAGTAATGGATAAGGACAGCAAAAAACCACTGCAGAATGACGGCAGGGATATCACAGCCGAGGCTTTATTCACACCTGAAACAGCAGACGGCACTGTGGATGTTGAGTTTACATTCAGTGCAAAGGAATTTGCAGGAAAGACAATGGTGCTGTTTGAGAAGCTTTATCTCGTGAAAAATGCGGATAATGCCGATGCAAACCCTGATGGTACATCAAGCAAGGACAAGACACCTGATGATACACAGAAGGCATCTGAGTCAGAAAACACACAGAATAAAACAGATAACACATCAAATAAGGTCGAGGTAGATAATGAAAATAACAATCCAGCCGACAACAGTGAAGTTAAAGAGGTGCTCATTGCGGTACATGAAGATTACAGTGATGAGAACCAGACCATCTGCGTGCCACAAATTAAGACTACAGCAAAGGATGCAAAGTCAGGCACAAGCATGTTTTATGCTGAGAAGAGTGCAAAGATAGTCGATACTGTATCGTACCGGAATCTGGTACCAGGAAAGAAGTATAAGGTAGTCGGAACTGCAGTAGACAAGTCAAACGGAGCACCGGTTATTGCAAACGGAAACAATGTTACGGCAGAGGCAGAGTTTGTTGCGAAGGAAGCAACAGGCAAAGTGGATGTGGTATTTACATTTGATGCGAGCCTTCTTGCAGGAAGAACAATTGTTATGTTTGAGGATGTCTACTATGAGAATAATCTCATAGCGACACATGCCGATATCACAGACGAGGCACAGACACTTTATGTTCCGAAGATTGGAACAACAGCCATCGATGGTGAGCGAAAGGATCACAGCTCAACAGCTGACAGCAGCGTTACTATTGTAGATTCAGTAGCGTACCAGAATCTGGTACAGGGACAGACCTACAGAGTGACAGGAAAGCTCATGGACAAGGCTACAGGAAAAGCACTTGTGATTGACGGAAAGGAAGTAACTGCAGTAACTGAGTTTACAGCGGCAGGCACCGAGGGCGTAGTTGACGTGACATTCAGATTCAATGGAAAAGGCATGACAGGAAAGCAGCTTGTAGTATTTGAACAGCTTGATGTTGTGACTGCAGATGGCGCTTATGCCATTGCATCACACAATGACATCAACGATGCAGCCCAGACCATTACAATGATTGCTCCGCCAAAGCCAAAGACCGGTGATTACATGTCAGTGGTTATGTATGCGCTTGCAGGAATAGCAGGAGTAATGGCAGTTATCTGTTCATTCTTCAGGAAGAAAGCAGTATCAAAGAAGAAACACTAGGGGGTTACCCAATTACCTACAAACAATGATTAACGCAGGGCTGTGAGGCTCTGCGTTTTTTAAAAGGAGAAAATTATTATGCACAGAAAGAAGAAAATACCAGTTGGTTTCATTGTTACATTTGTAGCAGCATTTATGCTTGCATTATTGCTGACGGCGCTGCTTGCTAAATTTAAGCCGGATATGGCACAGTTTATGGGAATGATATTCTTCGGTTCATGGCTCCTGCTGAGCTTTATCGGAGTAGGCATTGTGGCACTTGCAAAAAAGAAAAAATAAGGAGGCATATAAAAATGATAAAGTACAGAATACAGAATGTGGATGCGGTACGTTTCTTCCAGGTTATGCTTGCACTGCTTATTACTACAGTAATCATGGCAGGTGAAGTGTCACCGGTATACGCAGCGGAGGCAGCAAATGTTGTGACAGCAAAATTTACATCGCTGCAGAATCTTGTAAGTGGAATTGTTTCATCCATCGGTTCAATAATTACACTCTGGGGAATTTCAGAGTGGGGCATCGCCTTTCAGGGGTCTGAGGGTACAATGCAGGCAAACGCATTCAAACGTATTGGAGGCGGTTTTGTAATGGCAATGGCACCGCAGATACTGGCAGCAATAATGTAAAGGAGTGGTTTAATGGACTGGATTACAAGCGGCCTTGCACCTTTATATACTCTTGGAGTTAAGCTATACAATTATATGTTGGGATTCAGCCTTGGTTTTGGATTAAATACACCTCAAGGTGCATCGTCTACAGCATGGGCATATGTCAGTGGTACTCTTTTTCCGTTCTTTCAGGCAATAGCAGCCACAATGCTGAATCTTTTCTTTTACATAGGCATATGCAGGCAGGTTGGAAACCTTAGGGAGAGCATGACGATTGAAACCGGAGTCAATGTGCTGATTAAGGTACTGCTCGGCAATCTTGCAATAAATTCGGTACTATGGTTCAGCAAATGGGTATTTTCAGTAACCAAAGTAACCGGAGGGGTTATAATAGGTGAAAGTGATTTTAGAGGACTGGAAGATTCATCGGTCAATGAAGTACAGCTTATGGTACTGATGGTTATTGGCATAATCTTCCTGATAATAGCGATTGTATGTGCAGCTACCATATTTATCACAATGGTTGGCAGAACTATACAGTTATACATGCTTGCAGCAACGGGACCACTTGCGGTTTCGTGTATTCCCGGAGGACCGGGAATACAGAATGCTGCAGGAGCATGGATTAAAACATTACTCAGTAAATCATTTTCAATAGTTGTCATAGTGATGTTTGTGGTACTGGTCTCGAAGCTGAACCTGCATGATTTCTTGGGAGACAACATTCTTACTGACATAATCCTGCCGACTGGATGCATTGAAAATATGTTCATGATGATGCTGACAGCTGCAGGAGTAAAAGGTGCAGACTCATTCCTGAAACAGACTTTTGGGATTTAAAGGAAAGGAAACATAATGGCAAAATTAGATGCAAATAGTGAATTTGAAAAGGGAAGAGCTTTAAGCGTGCCGGTAGTAAAGGTGCCTCGGAGCGTCAAGGAATGGCTTTGCATTGACAGGGCATATGAAAACGGCAACTTTAAGATTGAGCCAATGACAGGTGAAGCAATGTATGATCAGAGCTATATGTTCGAGGATATCAATTATGTAAATAAGGATACCGCTAAAAAGGACAGTACACTGCTGGAGATAATGACACTGCTTAAATCTCTGGATGGACCTTTTAAGATAACACTTGCAAACGAACAGAGAGACCTGGATTCATTTGTGAATGAGATATTCAATCCAATTAACGGACAGGAATACCCTGTGATAGAAAAAGGAATAGGAAAGTGGATTAACCAGAAGATAGATGAAGGAACAAGGGACATCAGAAAGACAATGATTCTTACTGTGACATGCCGTGCGCACTCTCTGGAAGAAGCTGAGGCATACTTTGCAACGATTGACACTACACTGTCAAATATTTTCCGTAACTTAAGGAGCAGGATATACAAAATGTCTGCAGAAGAGAGAATGGTACTGCTGTCGAGAATGTTACGGGCAGGGGAAGAGTGCCTGCCTCCTGCAAGAATATCACCACATGACAGCGGATGGAAAAACCAGATACTTCCGGCATCAATACAGTCAGATACCGACTACATGGTTATAAACAATAAACAATACATATCAGTGCTTGTGGGAACCGCGTTTGGGCAGTCTCTTTCAGAGGACAAGGTAATACACAGCTTAAGTGATGTACTTTTTCCAACATACATTACGATAGACATGCAGCGTGTTCCAAAGAATGTAATTCATGACAGACTTGAAAACGCGCATGCAAATAACGAAAGGGTAATAGCCCAGGAGCGTACAAGAAATTACAATAATAAGCAGTTTGGAGCAACTACAAGCTACAGCCTGACCAAAAAGAAGACGAGCCTGGAAGATGACATGGATCAGCTTGATGAGAATGATGAGGAGGGAGTTTTTCTCGGGCTTCTGGTGCTGGTGTATGCAGATTCACTTGAGGAGCTGACACAGAGGGTGGATATTTTAAAACAGAAGGCAAAGGGAAGCTCTTATGAGCTTGAACCATATTACCACAGGCAGCTTAAGGCATTAAACACTGTCCTTCCGATAGGTGGACGTCAGGTAAATCATATGAGGTTTTTATATACCTCGTCAGCTATAGCTTTCCAGCCGTTCTATGCAGGAGATGTGCATGACAGCAACGGAATCGTATACGGACTCAATAAAACGACAAAGCATCTCATATACGGTAACAGAAAACTTCTTCCTGCACCTCATGGCTTTATGGTAGGACATACTGGAAGCGGCAAATCATTTTTCATTAAGGAAACAGAGATAGCACAGCCTCTGCTGTTTACAGATGATGATGTGATTATACTTGACCCGAATAATGAACAGATGGAATTCATACGCTCATTGAGAGGCGGAATGTATTTTGATTTTACACCTCAGAGCAAAATTTATATGAATCCGTATGAGATTCCTGACTATGTGGAGAATGGAGACAGCAATGTCCGGAATAAATTTATTGCAAGGATGACAAACTTTTCTAATTCATTCTGTGCCTCAATCATGACAAATATTGTTGTAACCAGAATCCACATGAACTATGTCGGACGTGCAGTAAGGACTATGTATGAGGAATATTTTAACGAGACCTCAAAACATGCAAAGAAGAAAAAATACCCGACTCTGCCGTTGCTCAGGGAAAAAATTAAAGCACAGATTGATACTGCTGAGTTTACTGAAGACAAGAGAATAATTATGGAGATAGTCGACTCACTTGAGGATTACACCACAGGTGTATACGACATGTTTGCACATGAAACAAACCTTGACATGAACAGCAGGCTTATAGGCTTCGGTCTTAAAAATATTGACCAGGAGATATGGGAGCCGTGCATGCTGACAATAATGCATTTTCTCTCAATGAGAATTGATACAAACCAGGAAACAAAGCAGGCACTCCACCTGATTGTGGATGAGGCGCAGGTGCTGTGTGAGAAAGAAACAACGGCAGCACAGCTTCTGTATGCAATTGAGACATACCGTAAGGTTGGAGCCATAGTTACGCTTGCTGCCCAGAATATTACACACGTGCTTGAAAATCCATCGCTGAGAGACATGTTCTCAAACTGTCCGTTCAAGGTGTTCTTTGACCAGGGTGGGCTTGATGCAGCAAATCTTGCCAAGATTCAGGAATTCTCACCAACAGAGTTTAAGGCACTTGAAGAAAATACTGAAGGCTGCGGAGTGCTTGTATGGCGTGGAAATGTATATCTGATGGATGCGAGAATGAGTGAGAGCAATCCGCTGTTTGCATCATTTGATACAAATTTCCATAAGCAGGCAGAAAAGAAAAAGAAACAGGAAGAGGCTGACATTTCAAAGGAAACTTTTTATCTGTGATTTAAACCGGGGGAAATGACATGCGTGTAATAACGGCACAGGAATCAAAAATAAGAACCACGGAGCGTACAATAAAAACAGGTGGAACAGTCATAAGACATGTGAGCGGATTTACTGCATCGGCCGCGAAAAAAACAGGGAATGCTGTAAAAAATTTTGATGTACAGTTTAACGGCGGGTATGATGAAGAAAACAGAAATAATAATGCTTCAGAAGAAAAAATGCCTGAGCTTCAGAGCGTTTTGGCAGAAGAGAGCAGAGCATTATATGGCACCCTGAGCAGAAGGCAGAAGAAAAGATATAACAAAATGTACCAGAAGGAACTGTCTAAGAAACAGTGGTCATCTGATATCATTAAAAGAAACAGGAATCTCCGTGGAAATAAAACAGAAAAAGAAAATATATTGACTGTTAAATCAAAGACCATGGTAAATAAGAATGTGCAGACAGCCGCCGGCACTGCAGCAAAGTCTGCCGGTACGGCTGTAAGAACAACGTCAGGAGCGTTGACCGGTACAGCAACATTTGGGGTGACAGCTGCGGTGACAGCTGCTGTTGATACAGCAAAAAATGCTGCACAGGCTGCAGTAAAGGTTTCACAGAAAATGCAACAGCAGACAGCACAGACACAGGCTGAACAGACACAGCAGGCAAAACATGAGACTGCAGCGGCTGTCAGTGATTACAGTGTTTCACAGGCCGGAGAAAATAACAATTTAATTCTGATTCTCGTGGCAGCCATAATATGTATTACAGTTATGCTTACAAGCCTGACGGTAACAATGCAGGCAGCTGTCGATGCATCAGGAGGACAGGGTGATAACAATGGAACTGTCTGCACACAGATAGTAGAGGCAGCACAGAATGAACTTAATGATGCGGACAAGACAGTCGGAGGATACAGGTACAAAAACTGGTATGGGATGGATGCGAACTGGTGTGCCATGTTCGTGTCGTACTGTGCAGACAAGTGTGGCTTCATTGAAAAGGGTATCATGCCAAAGACTGCAAGTGTCGCAGCTTCGAAGCAGTGGTATATTAACAATAACCTGTATCATGATGCAGCAAGCGGATATGTGCCAAAGGCAGGTGACATTATTATTTTCGGAAACGGAATGAGCCATACAGGAATTGTGACAGGATATAATCCTGAAACAAAAAAGCTTACAACAATAGAAGGCAACAGCGGAAGAAGCAGCACCACACCTTACCATAAAGGAAGCCATGTAAAAGAGCATACATATTCAATCACATATTCAAAGATAGCTGGCTATGGAACTCCGCAGTATCCGCAGAATGATACAGCGGCTGATGCGGCAGGACAGGAAAATAACTGACAGCGTACCGGAATCCGGCACGCTGGATTTTTTAGGGAGGAATAATTTTATGACAATACCAATCAACAAGGACCCCGACACTGAATATAAAAATGAATTCATGTTCGGTTATACATTAAAAGAAGTGCTGTGTGTTGCGGCTGCACTTTTAATCATTGCAGGTGTAACAGCACTTGTATATTTCAAGTTCAACATAGCATTGAATGTCGGATGTTATTTCGGAATACCGCTTGCATTCCCGGTTATATTTTTAGGATTCAAGGAATGGTATGGAATGTCAATTACAAGGTTCATAAGTGAACTTGGTTATGAGAGAAAAACCAGGGAGCTTGCATTTGATGCAGACGAGCTTGAAGAATTCATCACACCGGTTACACTGAGAAAGAAGTGAAGATAATGAGGAAAAATCCATATGAAAAAATCCGAAGGGCACTTTTTATCCTGCTTGTTGTTATGCTAGTGACAGCTGCATGTGTAATTGGTGTCATGCTTATAAAACATACTCATAATGCAGAAAAAAATAAAGTCAGGGAAACCACGGCAGGGACAGAAAATGCAACAGAAAAAATAAAAGAAACTGAGGCGGATACAGAATATTATTTTGATGAAGACGGATATCTTAAAGTGAAAAAAATCAAAGCTGACGGCTCAGGCAGTAACACGGAGAATGAACAGGACAATGCACCTGATGTACGTGATGTTTCACCGGAAGATGATCCCAATGCGGTCTTTCCGGAAACAACTGATGCAGCGGCCGGACAGTCGGCGGAACAGACACAGGACACATCGCAGCCACAGGCCGGGCAGACGCAGGATGCAACAGCCGGACAGTAAAGTACAGGAGAAAAGATATGATGTTAGAAGAAAAAATTGCAAACGAATTTCAGAGATATTTTCTTTCAATGATGGCAACAAGCAAGGAAAATATTTTTGCACACTCTGATGAAATTGAAGTAAGAAAGCAGATAAAAAATGAACTCTATGAATTCATTGGCACACTGAATGAAGAGCAAAAAGAAATACTTTCAGTGCAGAGCAGCCTGATTGAATCTGTCTACAGGTACAGGAGCGATTTTTATTCAGCTGATGATGATATTTCATGTCAGGATTTTTTAAATGGCTGGATGAAAAGCGTGATGTCATGATATAAAAAAAAATTTTACCGGGGTATCAGGGGCGGCGCCCTTGACAAGAAATGTATTCTGTCGGACAGAATGCGTATCTTGCAAATAATTAGTCTACGTTGAGAATGTAATAAAGTGCGTTTTGGCTCGAAAAATGACTTAAAATGCATATAAACGACGTATTTTGAAACAAATGAGAGACATATATGCAACATGTGAGATAAAAAAGAAACGTAATTATACGCATTTGGAATACATTTTCAACGCATTTGAAACATAAAAGAGACACCTGTGATATGTCAGTGAAATGATGCTGAAACACAGTGAGACAATGCTGACACATAACAGAAACAGAGGCTTACCCCAACAGCCGGACTAGAAAAAATCAAGGGGCAAATCAAGTAAAAAATATGAACAGACTGGAAAAAAATCGTGAGCCGGAGGTGGTTTTTGTGAGCGAAAAAAAACAAAAGGAATATCCGCACAGACCAAGAAAAGAAATTGACATGGATCAGTATCTTATTCTGTATAGACAGGGACTGCCCAACAGGCAGATAGCGTCAAGACTGAAGGTATCACCGCGCACCCTATACAGGAGGATGGAGGAGGAACGAAAGCACTTAAGGAGAAAGAAGGAAAGTGCAGATGGATAACATGACAGTGAGAAAAAATCTTGGAAAAAAGAAAAGCCGCACCTGGATAGATATGGAAAAGGTCTACAGGATGATAGACTCAGGCATGACCGTAACACAGGCTGCCAAGTCACTTGGTGTTTCAAAAGCCACTCTGTACAGGCGTCACAGGGAATACCAGAAACAGGCAGAGTACATGAATGATGACCTGCCTGACCTGCCAACTTAAAATGGTGGTAGTAAGTGGTGGTAGATATTAATAGTTGCATGTTGTAGAATATAATTGTAAAAGAAACGGACAGGCAGATTCAACACCGCCTGTTCGTTTTTATTGGAGGAAAAAATGACTAACGAAAAAATAAAAAAACTTCAGCTTGAGATTGCAAAAACGACAGAGGCGCAAAAGAAATCAGAACAGAAATACAAAGAAAAAATCAAGGGATTAAGAGATGAACTGAAAAAAGAAGAGGAACGTCTGAAGCGCGAAAATGATTCACTGATCGGAGACATAGTGAGAGACCTGCTTGGTGAAGTTGATGCAGATAATATTGAAAGCTTCAGGGAGAAGATACAGCTTCTGACAGGATTAGAGGATAGTGAAAATGAAAGACCGCAAGATAACCTTCAGGGTGACACAGGAGGAGTACACTCTTATTGATGAAATGAAAAAAACTGAAACACGGTTCACATATGGAGGCAGATGGGATCTGTCTGCCTATATAAGGAACCTTGTGCTGTCACAGACCGGAAAAAAAGACGTTCGTGTAGACATGGAATTAAAAGACCTTAACTATCAGGTCAGAAAAATCGGAGTGAACATCAATCAGATAGCACACAGGCTTAACAGTAATATCGGTGACATGCGTGATGCAGAATATGTTGTTGAGCTCATGAAAGAATTAAACGTCAGACTGGAAAAGCTCACGGAAAAAATAGAGGAATGAACAGTTGACATTTACGTTACGGAATGAGTATGATAATATAAAAAGTAATTGAAGACCAGATAATGCCGGGAGAAAATGTTATGGGTATTAAAAACAAAAATTTAATAGATACAATCAGAAGAAATGATAATTACTTTGAAGATTTTATTACAAGAAGTGTATATCATTCGAATGCCATAGAGGGCAACACATTATCTTATTATGAAACCTATCAGATTATTTTTAACTGTTCGTCAAAAGAAAATATGAGCAATGTCAAACCAAGGGATATATATGAGGCAATAAACCTGAAATATGCCATGGATTATATATTCAGGCATCTTGATGAGGATATAACACCCGGATATATCATTAAGCTTGGACAGATAATAAATAAGAACATTAATGAGATAGACTCTTTCAGAACCAGCCCGGTTTTTATAAGAGGTGCGCAGCATATACCACCAAATGCATCAGACGTTCCGCGTCTTATAAATGAACTTTTGTATACGTCATTTCAGACGGATGATTTTCTTCGTGACCTTGCAGAGTTTCATATTAGATATGAGAGAATACATCCGTTTGGAGATGGAAATGGAAGAACCGGGAGAGTACTCATCAATAAGATTGCATTGGCAAATGGATATGTACCTTTCGTCATTCCAGAAGAAAAAAGAGATTCATACATGAAACTGCTAGCAGAAGTTGATGTGGACGGAATGAAAGAATTTATATCACAGCTGATGCATGATGAAATAGAAAGAATGAAATCATTTCAGATCGACATGACCAAATTAAGCAGAAGTAAAAAGTCAGCAGAAAAAACAAAGCCGATTAAATTGTAAAATAATTTAATATATTTCAGGAAGTGATAATATATGAACAGGATTAAACAGAGTCTGATAAATTTTTTAAATATATTTTCATATGATGAAAAACGAAGAAAAGAACTTGATAAGTTTAAATCACAGATGGACAAATACAAAAATATGCCGCTGGAGGAATTGAAATTTGAATACATTGTATCAAATGCCAAGTGTGAAAAGAAGAAAAGTGAGTTTACATTGTTTTTGCTGACAATCGCACTTTCAGTTCTTATGAATGTATGGGACAAGTTTTTCTCCTTTATGAAAATGGCAATAGAGTATGCAGGAAAAACAGCCGGGGACAGTGTTGAGATTGCAAAGATCAGTTTTATCATAAGCAGCATAATTGTGTTTTTTATAACGGCAGTAATTTTCTTTATGCTGTTTGCTTTCATAAATGACATACACAAAATGAAAATTAATATTGCAATGATAGAAGATGTGATGCATTAAAAGGGGCAAAAGAATAACAAATGAGTAAGTTTTTTAAAACACAGTGGTATAAAATTATATATGTAGCAGCTGTTATCATATACTTGTTTTTTCTTAATGGTTTTAACCATAAGCTTTTGAAATGTAATTTTGAAAATTCATTTAAGCTGATTGAGTATGATGATTATATTGCGTTGAAATTTTTTGCCGTAGCGCTAATATTCATTTTTATAGGAGTTGTTATTATTTGTATTGATATAAAAAAGCTGAGAATAGGACTGGAAGATATTGTTGAAATAGTGAGTACAATTATCTTTATAGTTGTTCTTTTTATCATGATTACTTTAATAATACACTTTATTATGATTCCAATCTTACAGGCAATATTAACATGTGCTTTGCTTGTGGTAGGAGCTTGCGCATCTGCATCAAATTAAAAATATAGAATATCAGGAATTTAGGATAACAATCTTAAATTCCTTTTTATTTGGAGCGTACCGGATTCCGGTACGCTCTTTTTGAAAGGCAAAATATGGCAATAACAAAACTTATGCATATGAAGGAGGCACCGGCGGTGCCACACAGACATCTGGCCAATGCTGTGAAATATATTCTTGATGAAAAAAATAACGAAGCAAAAACGTGTGACGGTTTATATGTCGGCGGAAATGCGGGATATGACAGTGAAGATATCATAAAGACATTTCTGGACACAAAAGAACTGTATGGAAAGCTGCATGGCAGGCAGGGATATCATTTTGTAATTTCATTCGAGCCCGGGGAAACGGATGCGGATGAAGCTTATACAATTACAAAAGAGTTTGCAAAAAAGTATCTTGGCGAAAACTATGACTATGTTTTTGCAACGCACACTGACAAAAATCATATCCATTCGCACCTTATATTTAATTCTGTCAGCAGAACTGATGGCTACAAATACAGATATGAAAATGGTGACTGGGAAAGATATATACAGCCGGTAACGGATGAAATATGCATGGAGCATGGCCTTAAGCCGCTGAAATTTGAAGAGAATAAAAAGAAAAGGCTCTCATATGCAGAATGGAACGAAAAGAAAAACGGCAGAATGAACTGGACACATGTGATAAGAGCAGACATTGACCTTGCCTTAAAACATTCTGATACACTGCCGGAGTTCATGGAGCATATGAAGATGGCAGGATATTCAGTAAGAGCCGGAAAGTCGAAGAAGAAGAACGCGACTTATTTTACATACACATACACGGACGATGCCGGAAAAAAACACAGAAGAAGAAGCTATAACATGCCATCCGGATATTCCCCGGAGGATATAGCAAAACGCATAAAGCAGAAAAGCGGAAGCAGGATGTATGAAGAAATTGCTGAAAACCTTGAGAAAAAAGAGAAGCTTGCATCCATTGACGAAATATACAAAAACACGGGCACATACCGAAGGCTTTATCAGGCTGTAAGCTTTTACAGACTGCCTAATCCGTATGCAGTAACAAAAGGGGTAAGAAGAGACATTATGGCCATAGACAGGCTTCTTGATGAGTGCGCATACATTAAAAAGAACAGCTTAAAAACCATGAATAACATACAGGACCGGGAAAGCAGGCTTGAAGAAATGATAAATTCACTTAAAAGGGAAAAGTGGAATAAAAAGGATGCTTCAGAGGCATTGGACAGTGGACAGAAAAAACAGCTTGACAGAAAAGAGCAGATAGAAAACGAATTGAAGAATCCTGATATCAGTGATGAAGCTTTTGAAGCCCTTCAGGATGAATATGAACAGCTCAAGGAATATTTGCCGGATGATGATATTTCAAAAAAAGATATGGAAAGACTTTCACAAGAGATAAAGGAACTTGGAAAGGAACTGCGTATGTTAAGAAGAATTAAAAAGACTGAACAGGAGTTTACCGGCAGAAAAACAAAACAGGTTAGCCGCGTACCGGAATCCGGCACGTTTAACAAAAATATATAAAAATTTAAAGGAGAATGGAACATGAACGAAAAAATTTATCTGATGGAGATGCAGCACAGGATTGATGAACATGAGACTGACAGGCTGATTGCATATCTGAAAAAGACTGCAGAGACTGAGATAAAGGAGGATGAAAAATAATGATGAAATATGAAATTTTTAAGGATGTTGTGGAAAATGCGGTACTTGACTATCTGCCACCGGAGTTTCAGAATTCAGAACTTCATTTGCAGCGCGTGAAAAAAGTAAATGGCATGGATTATGACGGACTTGTAGTAAGAAAAGAAGATACAAATGTGTGTCCCGTAATTAATCTGACACAGCTGTATGAGGACTACAAACTGTCAGAGGATATTGAACTTGTTACAAAAAATGCTGCAGACATTGTACTGCTTGCATATGATGAAGCACCGGAGAATGAATATCAGGATGTACTGGATGAGGGATTCAGACCAAATATCATTTATGAAATTTCAAACGCGAAAGCTAATGCACAAAGACTGGCAGGGTGCCCGACAAGACAGCTGAACGACCTGACTGTTTCATATAACATATGTCTGTCGGATCATGACGGTCTGTCAAAAACGATTATGGTAAATAATGAAATTGCAGCTGCGCTTGGAATGTCAGAGCAGGAACTTTTTGATACGGCTGAAAAAAATATGGCCAGACTTTTTGAAGTGAATGTAACCAACCTGTTTGATTATGTGTATGGCCAGCTTAAAGACAGGGGAATGAGCGATGAGCAGATTTCAGACTTATTAGGAGGGGATGTAAGCAGACTGTCTGACGGATATCCGTGGATCGTTCAGAATACTTCAAATAATGGTGCAACAGTACTGCTCGACACAGAGGTATTTAAGGAACTGTCCGACCAGGTGGAAGGAAATCTGATTATCATTCCGTCAAGCACGCATGAAGTGCTTGCCATGGATGCAAGGCTGGTGCCAGACTGTGATGACCTTTCGGCTTTTATACAGCAGACAAACATGGATGCTGTCAGTCCGTCTGAAAGACTCTCGAATCAGGTGTATATGTATGACAGAAAAGAAAACTCAATAGAAATGGTAACGCGGAATAAGCTTGATATTATTCCGCAGGAATCAAGAAAAATTTCTTATGAAAAAAATATAAAACCTGAAATCTAGCATTTATCCGAGGTGACAGCAAATGAAGCTAAATGATATTAAAGAGAAATATATAAACATATGATGAGGGTGCCGGAATCCGGCACCATAAAAATATAAAGGTACCGGATTCCGGTACGCAGGAGGAAAATATGGAAAAAATCAAACAGGAAAGCCTTGAAATGTTTATGTTAAAGAGAAAAATACTAAAGGAACTTGAACAAATGGATGAGAATGAAGATTTTATAATGCAGATAGGACTGGCAGGAAAGGAAAAAAATGAGTGATACAGTATATGTATTAGACCAGGTTGGCATACGTCTGGTGAAGGAAAAAACACTTATATCTGATACACAGCTTAAAAGACCGGAACAGGTTGTAGGATTTGTATCAGACATATTAAGGGAATACGACCGTGAAGTAATGTGCGTCATATGTCTTAATGCAAAGCTTAATCCGGTAAACATGTGCATATGCTCAATGGGTGCAGTCGACAAAGCTATTGCATCACCCAGGGAAATAATGAAGACGGCAATACTGTCAAATGCCAATGGCTTTATAATCCTTCACAACCATCCAGGCGGTTCATCACAGCCTTCGCTTGAGGATATACATGTGACAGATGTTATGTCAAAGGCAGGTGAGCTTCTTGGCATTCCACTGTATGACCACATAATTGCAGCGGCAGGAAGTGATGAGATTTATTCTTTTTACGAGAAAGGCTCAATGCACCAGTCGCAGCTTAAATATGCGGACAGAGTCGCTGATATTAATCTGAGAAGTGACAGAACAGAGCCAAACGAAATAAAGAAACAGCTGAAATTACATCAAAGAAAAATATGAGAGGTGCAAGGCATATGGAAAACATTTCATGTGCCTTTAAAGGTGCCGGATTCCGGTACCTGAAGGAGAGGTGATAAAAATGGAAAATGACAAGGTAATTAACTGCCTGATGGAACTCTTGAAGGGTGAAAACTTCGTGAGTGCAGATTATACAAATATTGCACTGCAGAATGGAACCAATTTAAATGTGTTAAGGGAAATTTACCTGTGTGCATGTGACAAGATATCCGTCAAGGATGTTCAGGAGGTAATTGATAACAGAAAGACTGATATTGCAGGCTACCTGAGGAAAATAAGATATCAGAAAGCATGCGGAGTGATTATAGGCAAAGGCAACAATACACTTAAGGACATGTCAAAGCTTGCGGATGCGGTACAGGCAAAGATTAATACGCTGGGTGAGAGCATTATGACAGTAGAAAAGAAAACAGGTGAACTCAGTGATATGTTTGTCGACATAAAGCCGCCACAGGGAGCGGTGACCATGCCGTATGCAGGAGTACCGCAAACGGCCACAGCTGACGTAAAGCATGAAGAAGAAAAAACAGCATCATTTAAACGTAAGAGACTGAAACGCAGGCAGAAAAATGACATAGCGGAATATATAAGTCTTCTGAAAGAGGAAGGATATAAGTCAGAGCAGATTAGCTATGTGCTAAGCCTGGCTGAGGAGGGGATGACACCGGCAGAGATGGAGGAATTCATACACCCGGGTATTTCCGTCGATATGATGGAAAAAATAAGGCGCATGAAGAAAAAAACCAGAAACAAGGATGTGGAGGAAAGTTAAATGGATACGGACAGAGAATTTGAACATATGATGATGAGTGTCAGAAATAGTTCAGGCAGTATTTCGCAGATGGTATATGCAGCAAACATGCTGCAGATTAAACTGGTTCAGTTTGTGGCAAGGCTCGCATATAAAGGATATCTTTCCATAAAATCAAGAGATGACCTGGCTGCGTTTGCAAAGCTGTCTGAGGGAAAATACACGATATACAGCATACCGGTTTCCACAGAGCATGTAAATGATTTAAAACAGCTCGAGACCCTTAAGCTTAAGCTGCAGAGCGTATCCGGAAAAGACGAAAAGAAGCAGATACAGAATGACATCAGTATTCTAAAAGCGCGCATAGATGCTGATTCGCCGGTTGAACAGCTTAAGGGAAAAGGATTAAAGCAATGCTGTGTACTGCCAAAGGTAGATGGTGAAAGCGGAACAATACAGATTGCAGTAATGAATAAGGATGACCAGATATTCAAGTCATGGTTTGCATCTCATATAAGGGTACAGATGTCCGGTGGAAAAAAAGAAATTACTGATCTAAAAAATTTCACGGAAGGAAATTATACAATTTTTAATCTTCCGTTTGAGGGAAAAGAACTTGAGGATGCCTGTCGTGACTTTAATGCACTGAAAATGAATTATTCGATTCTTCCCGACCTTAAGGTAGGAAATGACAACAGCCAGATAGCAGTTGCAAACGCAGACAGAAACAAGTTTGAAATATGGATAAAAATGTACCGGGAGGACATGCTGAAACAGGAAAAACAGCCCGGAAACATATATGAAATGGATAATGAATCATATATGGACACGGCAGCGGTAAATGAAGATGAATATATAAACAATGCTTCTTTGGAATATCAGAAAGTAAACAGTGAATTTGAGGAGCATGAAGTGCCCGGACCTAAAGTAAATGTAATGCAGAAGGACGACAGTGAGGAATTCGCAAGACTTAAGAAAGACGGCAACTATGAAATGGTCACGATAAACAGGGAGACGCTGGTTGATAACATGGCTTTCACATCTGTATCAAAAAAGATGCGTGAAAAAGGGTATTTTGTATCACGTATCCCTGGCACATACGGAGAAAATGAAAAGCATCTCATACTTCCGGCTGAAAATGTATTTGTGGCAGATGAGGGCAGAACTTATGTGGGATTTATTCCCAAAAACAAGCCCTCGATGGTTGCAGAGAATGGAAATGTAAAAACTGCAAGCTATGAGAATATTCATAGGCAGTATGAGAATGTCACAAGGAACATGACATATGTAAAGAATCTCAAGCCGAAAGTTCCGAATGTGAATAACAGTAAGATATTAAACCCGAAGGTATAATATTTTAATATAAGGTACCGGAATCCGGCACCTTATATTTATTGGAGAAAATATGGCAAATTACGGAACAAGATATGTAAAGAAGAAAACTCCATGGGCAGCATTTGCATTCCTGCTTTTGTTTTTCCTGGTTCTTGGATATATAATATCGGGGCTTTATGTGGCACCTGCAAACCTTAAAGGAGACTATAATGCACAGATGCTGTGGGCGGTCACACATTTTTTTAAGATTGCAAACTCAAAGACTCCGGCATGGTTAGGGATTGGCTTTATAGGCTGGTTTTTCTTTGTAAATTATTACATGATTCATTACAGGAACTTTCACAGCGAGATGGAGCATGGTGACGAAGACTGGCTTGACCCGGAAACAGCGAGCAGGGAGCTGGCAGATAAAGATGATGATAAGAACAACAGGATAGTATCGGAAAATGTAAAGGTGAGCATGAAAGGCAGACTTTCAAACAATAACATGCTTGTTGTCGGTGCTTCAGGTTCGTTTAAGACAACATCCATAATGCACCAGAATATGCTTCAGTTTGGAGCTAACCATGTCATTCTGGATGTTAAAGGAGATACACAACGAAAACTGGGAAGAGCTTATGAAAAAGCCGGATACAAAATATTGTCTTTGAATTTCAAAAATCCTGAAAAGTCAGACCGGTTTAATCCGTTTACATGGATTCAGACAGAGTCAGATATGTTAAGAATTATAAAAAGCTGGCATGATGCAGTTCGACCAATTGAGGGCAATACAGCTGCAGATCCTTTCTGGGATGATGCTGTTGACCTTAAGATGCAGTCAGTATTTTATTATGCATGGCTTGATGCGAAAGACCATGGCAGAACAGCTACATTTAATGATGTCATGAGTTTACTGGCTCTTGAAAATGAGGTGGTTATCGATGAAATGACCGGAGAAGAGACAAACAGGCTGTCACTGCTCATGAGAGCAAAAGAGAGGGAAAAAGGAGCTGATTATCCACCTGTGCGTGCGTACCGGAAATTTCAGGGCAAAGCGGCTGAAACGGAAGGCTCTGTGTCACTTATGATCTCTGCAATGTTAAATATCTGTGAGACAGCAGAGGTTAAACGTATCTTTTCCGGCAATGATATTGATATCCGTGAGATTGGACTGGGAGCAAACTATGATAGAAAAACTCCGGTAGTACTGTTTCTTGTCATGCCGGATAACGTTAATACATACACATGGATAATTTCCATGTTTTACACACAGCTTTTTGATGTGCTTGTCAGGGTATCAGATGATGAGATAAAAGCACCACTGCCATTTGAAGTACAGGTCTGGATGGATGAGTTTTATGCCGGTGCCCGTCCGGCTGATACTGAAAAACTGCTTGGAGTAATACGAAGCCGTAATATCAGTGCTGTAATAATGCTGCAATCAATAGCACAGGCAAAGGCAATTTTCCCTAATGATAAATGGGAAATTTTAATGGATAACCTTGCAACGGCAGTATATCTCGGCTCAGGACCATTTGCAAAAAGCACACATGAATTTATATCAGAAATGCTTCAGTCTGCAACGGCAGATAAAAGGGATGATCGTCTGTCTTATGGAATGAACCAGTCATCGGATCTATCGTATTCAAAAGTAGAAATGAAACTTATGACTCCGGGACAGGTTAAGAGAATGCCACCGACTGAATGTATAGTGTTTTTTGAGTCGAGACCGCCGATATATGATACCAAGGCAATACCTTTTGATAAGCCGGAATACGGTTTTACGGCAGCTGACTGGCTGAAAGACAGATACAGTGCTGCTATGGCACTTGGTGACTACGAACATCCGGTGCGTACCATATATGATGCAAAGAATTTCAAGTATATTACCCTTTCCAGGGATAAATGTCTGGATTTCGTTACAGATAGGGAAGAAATTGAACGGCTGAAGGTCATGGCAAAGACTGACAGAACCATATATTCATGCGAGGTTGATGAGCGTGACCTTTTATACCTGTCATTTGATTCAGCCAGAAAAAGGTCTGTGGATGAGATAGCAGAGCTATACAGACAGGCCGTCAAAGAGTCAGACGAGGAAGTGGAGCAGATAAAAGGTCTTGCACTTCTTCATGATGTTGATACGGAAGAGCTTATTAAGAAGGATGAAGAAACAGACAAGACGGGATGGACAGGAGATACATTTGCAGACCTGTGTGGCAGATACTGGGACAAACTGAAGGAAATAGAAAAAGAAATAATTTCAAATGCGATGGATGACGGCCTGAATGAAGAACAGATGATAAATATTTTTCTTGCACCTACAGATGACATGGACAATTTAAGAAGAGCTTATGTAATTGATAATAAAAGGAATGGAGATGACAGATAATGAACATAAAGGCTAATATGAGGGTGGATTTTGATTCATTTAAGAACACATCTACCGTTGCTACCGGATGGGTAGAAATAGAAGGGATTTTTAAATTTCCGGTCTCAGTCAGAAAATGGTTTGACGATAAGTCCGGTAAAGAAATGATGTTTGTATCTTACCCTCAGAGAAAAGACGGAGACAGGTATTCAGGGGTGGTATATCCGCATGACAGGGAGGTCAGGAATGAGATAGACAGAGTGGTACTTGAGGTCACAAAAGAAAAGCTTTTTGCAGAAAGTGTACCGGATGTAAATATAGATGATGTGAGAATTACCCCGCTTAACCAGAAAACAGGCTCTGTAGTGCAGAAACTAGGCATTGCATCGGTCAAAATGTATGGAATGACAGTTAACGGCATAGTAATAAAGGAAGGCAGAAAGGGACGTTTTGTACAGATGCCACAGTATCAGACACAGGGACAGTACAGGGATACCGTGTATGGTGTTACAGCTGCAATACAGCGGAAAATAGAGGAAAGGGTGCTATTGGAATATGATAGAATCATTAGGGCACAGGAAGAGGTGAATATGCAGGAAGTGCAGGAGACTAAGAATAATCAGGAGATAGAGTTGACAGATGAATACAGGGAGCAGATAAATGCAATCCATGATTATGAGAACAGAAATAATATTCCTGAAAATGACCGTATGACAAAATGGTATGATGAAATGAATGCAGCCGTTGCAAAACCCTGGTATAAAGAAAATGACACCGGCAGAGTGCCTATAAGTGAATCCACCATTGCCGCCCGTTATGCAGAAATTTCAGGGGAACAACAGACAGCAGGGAATACGCAGGCTATTCAGGAAGAACAGAAGAAAGACGAAGAGAATGAAAAAAAGACTGTCAATGCGGTTATTACATTTACTGTTGCTGAAAGCAGCGAGTTCCACAGCATGGGCACTTATATTGACAATATTTCCACTGTTGAGGAAGCAATAGAAAAATTTAATCAGATTGACCCGGCAAGACTTCACGGAATCCCTGCAATCGGAATTAATTACCATGTTAAGGGAACGGACAGTATTGAAGATGAGCAGGCAGATATTGTAATGGGAAAAATAATAGATGTGCCATCACTGAATGCTTATCCGGCCATGAGGGATAATGAGACTGTAAAGGCGGCCGTTGAAAAGCTTATTGAAGCGTATCCTGAAAGCCTGGTTTTAAGTCCGACTGAAGATGAAGTAATGCAGACTTTAAATATGGCAGGAGTTGCCGTTGACAGAAAACGCCTGGATGGGATATATTCGGGAACTGAAGACAGGGAAGAATATATACAATACCTTAAGAGCCTTCGTGAAAATTACGTTGAAAATGATCCGGATGAAATTAAAATGTCATATCTTGACAAGGCAATTACATATGTAGGTCAGATACGCAAGCCCAAAACAAGTCAGGATGAAAACAAAGGCATTGATGGAGCGGAAGATGCCGCTGAAATACAGGAAGATGAAGAACCCATGTACAGCAGTGCGGACGTTATTACATTGATGCCCAATTTCTTTGCTGAGAAAAACAGGGATGGTGTACGTTTTGCAATTAAAAATACTAAGCTGAACATTGACAATCCCATTATAGTCGGCAAATATATAAGGGCGCAGTGTTTTACGATTGAAAATGGAAACGACAAGGTATTTGCACGTTTCCAGAATGAGCTGAACGGCATGGAGCACATGAGAACCGGTCCACTGCTTATCCGTCAGCAGATAGTCATGCAGGTATTCAAGGACGGAGTTCCACAGCCGCCATATCTGTATGCATCGTATAAATCTGATAATGTGACAGAGGCACTTGAACATTATAATGAGTGCATGGGCCGGTGGGCTGATCTGACGGGACAGACAACTGCAGAGATATTCCAAAGGGCAAAAACTATGGAAAATAAACAGGATGTAAAACAGAATAAACCGAGGCTTTAGAATTTATAAGGTGCAGGATGAAACAGTCCTGCACCTTATTTTTGTAACTTATGAAATATACCAAACAGATAATATTGTGTAGTATGCATATAGGAATACTATGAGGTTTAAGGTATACTTCTAACATAAAAATGCAAAGGAGGCGCCAAAACCATGGGAAGAATATTCAGACAGCTGACAATAACCGACCGCCGTAAAATTGAGAAGATGTATCTCAGTGGGGAAAAGGCGAATGATATGGCTGATACGCTGAGGGTGAATGTCAGCACGATATACAGGGAGCTGAAGCGTGGAAGATACATGCACAGGAATTCTGACTGGACAGAGACAGAAAGGTACAGTGCAGACATAGCAGAAGAAAAATACCAGGAAAACCTTAAGGCAAAAGGACCTGTCCTTAAGATAGGCAAAGACATTGAACTTGCCAATTATATTGAAGAGAAGATAGCAGATGATGGATATAGTCCGGAAGCAGCGCTTTTGGATATAAAAAGGAAAAACCTTAATTTCAGCGTGACTATAACAAAGCAGACCTTGTACAAGTACATATATGACGGCATATTCATGAGGGTGACAGCAGACAATCTGGCTATAAAGAGGAAAAGAAAAAGCTACCATAAGGTACATAGAAAAGCAAAGAGAGCCGCTGCAGGAACAAGCATTGAACATAGACCGGTTGATATCGATACGCGTGAGGAATTCGGGCATTGGGAGATGGACTCTGTTATGGGACAGCAGGGAAAGTCAAAGAATGCACTTGTTGTATTGACTGAGCGTAAAACGAGGTATGAGAAGATATTCAAGGTAAAGGATCACACAGCTGCATCAGTGGTGAAGTGTATAAACAGCCTTGAACGCAAGTGGGGCAGGCTTTTCTCTGATATATTTAAAACAATAACAGTAGACAATGGAACTGAATTTGCCGACTGTGAGGGGATTGAGAAAAAAAATAAAAAAGGAAAGAAACGTACAGAAGTTTATTACTGCCATCCTTACTGCAGTGCTGAGCGAGGCTCAAACGAGAATCAGAACAGGATGATAAGGAGGCACATACCAAAGGGAACGAACTTTGACAGAAAGACAAAAAAAGACATACAGAATGTAGAGGACTGGCTTAATAATTATCCGAGACCAATGTTTGGTGGAAGGTCATCACAGGAGCTGTATGAGGAAGAAATGAGACTTATCATTTAACCATGGAGAATTAAATATCATTAAAAAAATCCGGCTGTTACAGGCGGATTAGGAGTCGTGGGACAAAAACAAATATGGTGTATATGAAAGTGCATATTTATGGTAAAATACGCACTAAAAATTTTTGGAAAAAATTTGCAATTAATGCTTGACATTTCATGCCATAAAAATAAAGCCTGTTCAACTGGAATAATTGTAAAGTCCGTGGTAGAATAAATG
>ULRI01049463.1_pt1 | contig 24755 bp, 27 predicted proteins | sample 1955291 | NCBI WGS metagenome assembly ULRI01 (sample SAMEA4835678, study PRJEB28245) | human gut metagenome | biome: gut microbiome; material: fecal sample | place: Denmark | collected 2008
GTCAGGCTCCGGGTACTCCACGCCCTGGGTGTCCACGGTGACGGACTTCATCACCTGGGGCTTCTTGGGCTTGTTGGTGATCATGTTTCTGGGCTGGGAGACGATCTCGTCCACCACGTCCATGCCGTCGATGACCATGCCGAAGGCGGCGTACTGCCCGTCCAGATGGGGGGCGTCCTTATGCATGATGAAGAACTGGCTGCCGGCGGAGTCCATAGCCTGGGCCCGGCGGGCCATGCTGAGAACGCCCCGGGTGTGGCGCAGATTGTTGGGCACGCCGTTGGCGGCGAATTCGCCCTTGATGCAGTAGCCGGGGCCGCCCATGCCGGTGCCGTCGGGGCAACCGCCCTGGATCATGAACCCGTAGATGCAGCGGTGGAAAATCAGCCCGTTATAGAAGCCGGAGTTGGCCAGGGAGATGAAATTCCGCACGGACTGCGGCGCAATATCGGGATACAGCTCGGCGGTGATTTTCTTGCCGTTCTCCATTTCGATGGTAACAATGGGATTGTTCATGGATACGCTCCTTTTTTACCGGTTTTTCTCGCGGACGGCCCGCTCCATTTCGCGCTTGGCGTCGCGCTTGGCGATGGCGTCCCGCTTGTCATAGGTCTTTTTGCCCTTGCACAGGCCCAGCTCCACCTTCACCCGGCTGTCCTTGAAATACAGGCTCAGGGGGATCAGGGCATAGCCGTCCTGCTTCTGCAGATCGTGGAGCTTGCGGATCTCCCGCTTGTGCATCAGCAGGCGCTTGGGCCGGTCCGGGTCCTTGTTGAAGATATTGCCCTGCTCATAGGGGGAGATGTGCATGCTGTGGGCGTAGATCTCGCCGTCCTTGGCCACGCAGTAGGAGTCCTTCAGGTTCACCCGGCCCTGCCGGATGGACTTGACCTCCGTTCCGGCCAGCTCGATGCCCGCCTCGTATCGGTCCTCCACGAAATAGTCGTGGTGAGCCTTGCGGTTCTGGGCCGCGATCTTGATACCCCGCTTTTCCATGGCGGACCTCCTTCCGGTTGTTTTGCACTATATTATACCACCCATGCATATAAATTGCAAGCGCCGGAGGCCGAAAATCTTCCGGGGCGGCTTTCCGCGGTTGCAATAAAGGCGAAAATGCGGTATAATTGTGCATTAGGTATTTTCACAGGAGGGAACCCTGCGCTATGTGGTACATTGTGTTATTCGCCGCCCTGTTGGGGGCGGACCAGCTGATCAAATACTGGACGGTGGAGCACCTGGCTCTGGGAGAGTCGGCGGCGTTTTGGCCGGGGCTGATGCAGCTGACCCGGGTACATAACTACGGCGCGGCCTGGTCCAGCTTTTCCGGCCAGACCGCGGCCCTGGCGGTGGTGACGGTTCTGCTGATGGGTGCGGTGGCGTATCTGCTGGTGCGGCGCATCGTGCGCCATCCCCTGGGCGTTATCGCCGGGGTGATGATCCTGGCCGGAGGCGTGGGGAACCTCATCGACCGGCTTTTCCGGGGCTATGTGGTGGATATGTTCGACCTGACCCTGTTTTCCTATCCGGTGTTCAACTTCGCCGACTGCTGCGTGGTGGTGGGGGCCATTCTGGGGGCCGTGTACTACCTGTTTTTATACGATAAATACGACAAGAAGGACAAAAAGCATGGAAACGACCCGGCTGACGGTGACAACTGAGGAGGCGGGGCAGCGGGCGGACAGCCTGCTGGCCCGGCGGCTGGAGGGGCTGACCCGGTCCGCCGCCGCCCGGCTTCTGGAGGAGGGACGCGTTACGGACCGGGGCCGCCCGGTGGCGAAGAACCTGCGGGTCCAGCCGGGACAGGTGCTGGAGGTGACGCTGCCGGAGCCGGAGGAGCCGGAGGCCCGGCCCCAGAACATCCCTCTGGACGTGGTGTATGAGGACCAGGACGTCATCGTGGTGAACAAGCCCACGGGCATGGTGGTGCATCCGGCCCCTGGGCACCCGGACGGCACCCTGGTCAACGCCCTGCTGTATCACTGCGGGGAGAGCCTGTCCGGCGTGGGGGGCCAGAAGCGTCCCGGCATCGTCCACCGCATCGACCGGGACACCAGCGGCCTGATCATCGCCGCCAAAAACGATACAGCCCATCTGGCCCTGGCGGCCCAGCTGGCGGATCACACCCTGGCCCGGACCTATGAATGTCTGGCGGTGGGGAATTTCCGGGAGGACAGCGGCACCGTGGACGCCCCCATCGGCCGCCATCCGGTGGACCGCAAGCGCATGGCGGTGGTGCGCCAGGGGGGCCGGGAGGCCGTGACCCATTGGGAGGTCATCGCCCGGTATCCCGGCGTCACCCATCTGCGCTGCCGTCTGAAAACCGGCCGCACCCACCAGATCCGGGTCCACCTGGCCTACATCGGCCACCCCATCCTGGGGGACACGGTATACGGGGCCAAAAAGCCAGTGGCCGGGCTGACGGGCCAGTGCCTCCACGCGGTGGGCCTGCGGTTCATCCACCCCCGCACCGGGGAGCCGGTGGAGCTGACCTGCCCCCTGCCGGAGGAGTTCGTGCGCATGCTGGAAAAGCTGCGGCGGAACGCGTGAAGCATGAGATATGAAAATGAGGATGTGCCTATGATTGGCTTTTATGACTATACGGTGCTGGCCACCTACGCCGCCACGGCCCTGGGAGTGACGGGTATGTTCCAGGCGGTGGAGAGGCGGCACCTGACCGCCGTGTTCTGCCTGCTGGCGGCGGGACTGCTGGACTGCTTCGACGGGCGCATCGCCCGTACCAAAAAGGACCGCAGCCGCCGGCAGCAGTCCTTCGGCATCCAGATTGACTCCCTCAACGACGTGCTGTGCTTCGGGGCGCTGCCGTCGGTGGCGGGCTACTGCGCCTGGAGCCGGTGGAGCAACGCCCCGGCCCCGGTTTGGTATGGGGCGGCGCTGTGCGTGTTCACCCTGGCGGGGCTGATCCGGCTGGCGTACTTCAACGTCACCGAGGAGGAGCGCCAGCAGACGGAGGGCGGCGGGCGGAAATACTATCTGGGCCTGCCCATCACCGCCAGCGCCCTGGCCTTTCCGCTGTTTTACCTGCTGGGCCTGCTGCTGCCCGGCGGGCCGTATATCCTGGCGGCGGGAATGCTGCTGCTGGCGGCGCTGTATGTGACCCCGCTGCACATTCCCAAGCCCGGCCTTGCCGCCATCTGCCTTCTTTCGGCGGTGGGGGCCCTGGAGCTGGCGGGGCTGATCCTGGCCGCCCTGGGGCGGCTGTGAGCCAATAACGACGACAACGAGGTGCGATATGCATACATTTATGGTGCCCTGCCTGCTGGGCCTGGAAAAATTGGTAGGCGACGAGATCCGGCGGCTGGGCTTGAAGGACGTGCAGGTGGAAAACGGCCGGGTGCTGTGCCGGGGGAAGCTGTCCGACCTGGCGCGGCTCAACATCAACCTGCGCTGCGGTGCGCGGGTGCTGCTGGTGCTGGGCCGGTTCCCGGCCCGCAGCTTTGAGGAGCTGTTTCAGGGCACCCGGGCCATCCCCTGGGAGGAGTATCTGCCCCGGGACGCGGCCTTCCCGGTGAAGGGCTACTCCATCTCCTCCCAGCTGCACGCGGTGCCCGCCTGCCAGTCCATCATCAAAAAGGCCATGGTGGAGCGGATGAAGGCCCGCTACGGCCTGGAGCAGTTCCCGGAGGACGGGGTCAAGTATCAGGTGCGGTTCTCCCTGTTCAAGGACGAGGCCATGATCTGCCTGGACAGCTCCGGCGAGGGCCTGTACAAGCGGGGCTATCGGGCCGTGGGCGTGGAGGCCCCCCTGCGGGAGACGCTGGCGGCAGCCATGGTAACCCTGTCCCGCTTCCGGGGCCGGGACCCCTTCTGCGACCCCTTCTGCGGCAGCGGCACCATCTGCATCGAGGCGGCGCTGATCGCCCTGAACCGGGCCCCGGGCCTGGACCGCAGCTTCGATGCCCAGCGCTGGGGCTTTGTGCCCTCCGGGGACTGGCTGACCGCCGCCGGAGAGGCCATGGACAAGGAGTTCCACGGCCGGTACGACATCTGGGGCGGCGACGTGGACCCCCGGGCCGTGGCCATCGCCCGGGACAACGCCCGGAAGGCCGGGGTGGAGGACGTGGTGCGCTTCGAGGTGGCGGATATGCGGAATTTCCGCCGGGACGACACCTATGGCCAGCTGGTGACCAATCCCCCCTACGGCGAGCGGCTGCTGGAGCGGCAGGAGGCCGAGGCCCTGTACCGGGACTTCGGCAAAATGTGGGAGCGTCTGCCGGATACCTGGCGGACGCTGGTCCTCAGCAGCCACACGGAATTTGAGCGCAGCTTCGGCCACCAGGCCAAAAAGAAACGCAAGCTCTATAACGGCATGATCAAGTGCGACCTGTTCATGTACGGCAACGTATAAGCACCCGCCCCGGGTCCGGGGCATACACTGATATCGAGGTGATATCATGGAGGTGCTGCAAGACGGCGTGCTGGCCTTTCTGGCGGCCACGGGGCTGGCGGCCCTGTTCTGGCTGCTGACGGGCTGGTTCCGGCGGCGGGAGCCCGCCCGGGTGATGCTGCTGATCCCCGCCCGGCCCGGCTGCGACTTTGCCGCCCCGGCGGCCCAGATGCTGGACCTGCGGCGGCAGCTGCGGGGGGCGGTCCCCATCGTGCTGTGCGACTGCGGCCTGGAGGGGGCGGACCTGCGCCGGGCCCGGGAGCTGACGGAGCGATACGACGATCTTCTGCTGCTGACGGCGGCGGAGATCCCCGACCATTTACCATAAGGAGGGCCGCTATGGCCGAACGAAGCACGGTGGAGGGCGCCGTACAAAGCCTGATTTTTCAGAATGAGGACAACGGCTACACCGTGCTCTCCCTGCTGACGGACGACGGCGAGCTGGTAACGGTGGTGGGGTGCATCCCCTGCGCCGCCCCCGGCGAGAGGATGACCGTTACCGGCGTGTGGACCAACCACCCCAGCTACGGCCCCCAGTTCGCGGCGGAATCCGTGGAGCGCCGCATGCCGGAGACGGAGGAGGACATCGCGGCCTATCTGGCCTCCGGCATTCTCAAGGGCATTGGCCCCGCCACCGCCCGGCGGCTGGTGGACCGCTTCGGAGCGGATACCCTGGCCGTCATCGAGGAGGAGCCGGAGCGGCTCCAGACCGTCAAGGGCATCACCGCCAAAAAGGCCATGGAGCTGTCCGCCGCCTTCCGGGAGCTGACGGGACTGAAGCGGGTGATGGAATTTCTGGCCCGGTATGAGCTACCGGTACCTCTTGCCATGCAGCTGTACCGGGCCTATGGAGCCCAGGCCCTGCCCCGGCTGAAGGAGGACCCCTATCTTCTCACGGGACAGGCCTACGGCGTGGCCTTTTCCACCATGGACGAGATCGCCCTGAGCATAGGCTTCGACGGCGACAGCCCCTGCCGGGTGGAGGCCGCCCTTACATACGAATTATCCTACAACCTGAACAACGGCCATGTGTTCCTGCCCCGGGACAAGCTGCTTTTTGCCTCCGCCCAGCTGATTGGCGGCAACCCGGACGCCCTGGAGACCGCCCTGGACGGGCTGCTGGCCCGGGGCGTCATCGTCCAGGATCCGGTAGCGGGGGTGCAGGCCTGCTATCTCCAGCGCCTGTATCGGGCAGAGACACAGGTGGCCCGGCGGCTGCTGTCCCTGCGGGACGCGCCCCGGCAGACCGGGAAAAATGTGGACAAAATTATCGCCGAGATGGAGGCCCGCCAGGGCATCGCCTATGCGCCCCAGCAGCGCCGGGCGGTGGAGCTGGCGGCCCGGAGCGGGGTGCTGCTGCTGACCGGCGGCCCCGGCACCGGCAAAACCACCTCCACCCGGGGCATCGTCACCCTGCTGGAGCGCATGGGCCTGACGGTTCTGCTTCTGGCCCCCACGGGCCGGGCGGCCAAGCGCATGAGTGAGCTGTGCTCCCGGGAGGCCCAGACCATCCACCGCTGCCTGGGCATGACCTTCAACGAGCTCACCGGCGAGGTGACCTTCAAGAAAAACGAAAAGGACCTGCTGGAGGCCGACGCCGTCATCGTGGACGAGATGAGCATGGTGGACCTGCCGCTGATGGACGCCCTGCTGGCGGCCCTGAAGCCCGGGTGCCGCCTGGTGATGGTGGGGGACCCGGACCAGTTGCCCTCCGTGGGCCCCGGCAACGTGCTGGGGGACATCCTGCGCAGCGGCGCGGTGGACTCCGTGACCCTGACGGAGGTGTTCCGCCAGGCGGAGCAGTCCGCCATCATCCGCAGCGCCCACGCCGTGAACCGGGGCCAGACCCCGGACCTGAGCAACAAGCAAAGCGACTTTTTCTTCCTGTGCCGCCGCTCGCCGGACCGGCTGGTGCAGACGGTGGTGGACCTGTGCCGCACCCGTCTGCCGGACAAGATGGGCATCCCCGCCGGGCAGATCCAGGTGCTGACCCCCACCCGCAAGGGGGAGACCGGCACCGTCAGCCTGAACCGGGCCCTGCAGGCGGCTCTGAACCCCCCGGCCCCGGGCAAGCGCCAGAAGGCCTGGGGCGACATGATCTTCCGGGTGGGGGACCGGGTGATGCAGACCCGGAACAACTATGACGTCCTCTGGGAAAAGGACGACGGCGAGGCCGGCAGCGGCATCTTCAACGGCGACGTGGGCACGGTGGAGGACATCGACCCCTCCGGCGAGCTGGTGACCATCCGGTTCGACGACCGCACCAGCGTATACACCGCCGACCTGCTGAGCCAGCTGGACATGGCCTATGCCATGACCGTCCACAAGGCCCAGGGCAGCGAATACCGGGCGGTGGTGCTGGTGTCCGCCCCGGCGGCCCCCAATCTGCTGGTCCGGGGCGTGCTGTACACCGCCATCACCCGGGCCAGGGAGCTGCTGGTGATGGTAGGCGATGACGCCATCCCCGGCCGCATGGCGGAAAACGACCGCCGCACCCGGCGATACAGCGGCCTGCGCCGCAGACTCAAGCAAGGAGGACCAAGCCATGGGCATGAGTGATCTCAACGAACGGCTGAACCAGCTGGAGCAGGGGGCATTGAACTTCCTGTTCCCCCGGCGCTGCCCCTTCTGCAATCAGCACATCGGCAATAAGGAGCTGATCTGCGCCGGCTGCGAAAAGAAGCTGCCCTATACCGGGGACCGGGCCGTCCGCCAGACCTCCTGGGGCCGGGTGGCCGCGCCTCTGTATTACGAGGACGCCGTCCGCCGTGCCATTCTGGACTTCAAGTTCAAGGGCCGCATGGGCGGCCTGCCCTGCTTCGGCAGCCTGACGGCCCGCTGCGCGGCGGAGGAGTTCGGCGGCGAGTTCGACGCCATCACCTGGGTGCCGGTGAGCCGGAAGCGCCTGCGCAAGCGGGGCTTTGACCAGGCCCGGTATCTGGCCGGGAGCCTGTGCGTGGAGTGGCACGTGGAGCCCCAGGAGACCCTGCGCAAAATTCTGGACAACCCGCCCCAGTCCGGCCTGGAGGACGCCGACGCCCGCCGGGCCAACGTCCTGGGGGCCTACGAGGCCGTCCATCCGGAGCGCATCGCCGGAAAACGCTTCCTGCTGGTGGACGATATCTGCACCACCGGATCCACCCTGGGGGAGGCCGCCCGGGTCCTGCGCCAGGCGGGAGCCGCCGACGTGCTGGGTCTGACCCTGGCCGTCACCCGGGAGGAATAAAATCCCCGCCGCCTGTCCATAATGAAGCACCGGCCAAAAGGTTACAAATTATGAACAAAAGATTACGATTTGGAAAAACCGGCAAATTCTCTTGCAAAATGGGAAAAGCGCCATTATAATAGGGTATCAGGAGTTAATTCGGCCTCTTTGGGGCCGTGGTCCATATCAGAAAAATGAGGTGCAGCATTATGTGTTCTTTAGCGAAGGATATCGGTATCGACCTGGGTACCGCATCGGTGTTGGTATATGTCAAGGGCAAGGGCGTTGTGCTCAATGAGCCCTCCGTGGTGGCCATCAACAAGGACGACGGCCGCCTGCTCAGCGTGGGCGCCGACGCCCAGGCCATGCTGGGCCGTACCCCCGGCAACATCGTGGCCATCCGCCCCCTGCGGGAGGGCGTCATCTCCGACTACGACATGACCGAGCGGATGCTCAAGGAGTTCATCCGCAAGGTCAGCGGCAGCTTCCACCACATCTTCAAGCCCCGTGTCATCATCTGCGTCCCCTCCGGCATCACCGAGGTGGAGGAGCGCGCCGTGGTGGACGCGGGCCTGCAGTCCGGCGCCAGTCATGTGTATCTGATCGAGGAGCCTGTGGCCGCGGCCATCGGCGCCGGCATCGACATCACCAAGCCCGAGGGCCACATGGTGGTGGATATCGGCGGCGGCACCAGCGACATCGCCGTGATCTCCCTGAAGGGCGTGGTGGAAAGCGCCTCCATCAAGGTGGCCGGCGACCAGTTCAACGAAGCCATCGTCAAATATATGCGCCGCAAGCACAACATCCTCATCGGTGAGCGTACCGCCGAGCAGATGAAGATGCAGATCGGCTGCGTCTTCCCCAAGGAGGAGGAGACCACCATCGAGATCAAGGGCCGCTGCCTGATGACCGGCCTGCCCAAGACCATCACCGTCACCTCCACCGAGATGCTGGAGGCCTTTGAGGAGCCCGTGGAGCGGATCCTGGAGGCCGTTCACGGCGTCCTGGAGCGCACGCCCCCGGAGCTGGTGGCGGATATCGCCAACAACGGCATCGTTATGACCGGCGGCGGCAGCCTGGTGGACGGCTTCGACAAGCTCATCACCGCCCGCACCGGCATCCACACCGTGGTGGCCGAAAATGCCATCAGCTGCGTGGCCATCGGCACCGGCAAGAGCCTGGATTCCGTCCACGAGATGAACGACGGCACTGTGAACCTCTCCCGCCGCAAGCAGATGAACTGAATCACATGAAAAAATCTATGGGCGTCGGCCATGCCGACGCCCATAATTTTTTTCAATTCATCCAATGGTCAGCCGGTGGCAGCAGCCGGGGGCCAGGAGGCCCTCCAGCTCCGCCCGGAAGGCGGGATAATCCTCCTCCGGCACCATGCACAGGGCCGTTCCCGCGAAGCCGCCGCCGTGTACCCGGACGGCTCCCCGGCCCCGCAGCAGGCGGCGGCACAGGGCCAGGGTCACGGCCAGCTCCTGATGCCCGGCGGCCCCCTCCGGGGCGATGTTCTGCAGATATTCCCAGGAGGAGCGGCCGGAGTCGTTGACCAGGGCCAGGAACCCCTCCGTGTCGCCGTTTTCCAGGGCCTGCACCTGGCCCAGCACCCGGCGGTTCTCGTCGAACACATGGATGGCCCGCAGCACCGCCCGGTCCCCGGCGGCCCGGCGGACCTCCGGCAGGCGGCGGTAAAATTCCGCCTCCTCCACCTGGCGCAGGACCTCCGCCCCGAACAGGCGGCACACGGCCCCCAGCTCCCGGGGGATGGCGGCGTATGCATCGGTGAGTCCCGCATGGTCCGCGCCGCTGTCCACCACGCACAGAACGTATCCGGGCAGGGCGGCGTCCAGCCGCCGCACCAGCGGGGCGGCGGGGTCCCGGAAGTCCATGAACACCAGCCCGCCGGTGCTGCTGGCCAGCTGGTCCATCAGGCCGCAGGGCTTGCCGAAATACACATTCTCCGCCCACTGGCCCATCCGGGCGATGTCCGCGGCAGTCAGGCTGTTCCCGGCAAACAGAGCATTGCCTATGCGGCCCAGCAGCACCTCGAAGGCGGCGCTGCTGGACAGCCCCGACCCCGGCAGCACGTCGGACTCCACCCACGCGTCAAATCCCCGCCAGGGCAGGCCCCTCCGACGGAAGGCGGCGGCCATGCCCCGGACCAGGGCGGCGGTGGTGTTCCGCTCCTCCTGCCGGGGGGACAGGTCATCCGGGGCCAGCTCCACCGGCGCATACCCCCGGGAGAACACCCGGACCACGCCCTCCCCGGTGGGCCGCACCCGGGCTCGGGCGGTGCGGTCAATGGCCGCCGCCAGCACGCAGCCGTGCTGATGGTCCGTGTGGTTGCCCCCCAGCTCCACCCGGCCGGGGGCGGAAAAAGTCAGATATTCCATACGCTTCTCCTGCATACAAAAATCGGGGGACGCGGCTGCGTCCCCCGGAGATTTTCGCGATTTACTTGATGCCGGCGGCGACCATGCAGTCCAGAACCAGGGTCAGCACCACAAACACGGCGGCCACCCACTTGGTGTCCCGGGCCAGCTTGGCGTCCATGCTCTTGGCCTTGGAGCGGCTCATATAGGAATCGGCAATGCCGCCGATGGCCCCGGACAGGCCCTGGCTCTTGCCGGACTGGAACAGGACGATGAGGATCAGGGCCAGCGCCACCAGCAACTGGACCACGGTGATAACAATCAAAACAGCGTTCATAACGGAACTCCCTCCAAAATTTCAGCCCTCTGGGGGCACTTTTCTCATAGTACGCACTATATTATCATAATCCCGGCGGGATTTCAAGAGGAAAACCGTGATTTTTTCCGCCGCCGGAAAATCATAAGAAAAATCATCGAACATCTGTTGCAAACCCGGATTTTCTGTGGTATAATCGAAAAAAGTACCCGGTAAAGGAGCGGACATCATGGCCCAGCTGACCAAAATGCAGCAGAAAATCTATGACTACATCGTCCAGGCCATCCAGGACCAGGGGTATCCCCCCTCGGTGCGGGAGATCGGCGAGGCCGTGGGGCTGAAGTCCCCCTCCACGGTGCACTTTCACCTGAAGCACCTGGAGGAGCTGGGCATCATCGGCAAGCAGGCCGGAAAGGGCCGGGCCCTGACCCTGACGGAGGCGCCCCAGGAGAACCAGGTGCCCATTGTGGGCAATGTGGCCGCCGGGTCCCCCATTCTGGCCCAGGAGTGCATCGAGGATTACCTGACCTTCGACACCGGCGGCCGGGACGGGGAGTATTTTGCCCTGCGGGTCCGGGGCGAGTCCATGATCAATGCCGGCATCCTGCCAGACGACCTGGTGGTGGTGCACCAGCAGCCCGCCGCCAACAATGGCGAGATCGTGGTGGCCCTGCTGGGGGACGAGGCCACGGTGAAGCGCCTGAAGCGGCAGGGGAGAGAAGTCTGGCTCCTGCCGGAAAACCCGGCCTATCAGCCCATCGACGGGCGGGAGGCCCGGATTCTGGGCAAGGTGGCCGCCGTCATCCGCCGGTATTGACACGCCGGGCCCAAGCCGCTATAATAATAGCCAATCAAACAGCGCGACGATCGGAAAGAGTATGCCGCGTAGCTCCGGCAAGAGAGGGACGGCCATCGGCTGCAAGCCGTCCTGCGGGGTGCGGCAGAAGGTGCGTCCGGGAGCGCGCGGGATGTGGAAGCCCGCCGCATGGCCTGCGTCAAAGGCCCTCAAGCGACAAACGAGAGTGGAACCGCGAGACATCGCCTCTCATGCCCCAGGGCATGGGAGGCTTTTTGTTTGCAGAGCGAAAATTGACCATAGAAGGAGAAAACGCCATGTATCTGTATAATTCCGCCACCCATAAAAAAGAGGAGTTCCGGACCCACACCCCCGGCCATGTGGAGATGTACACCTGCGGCCCCACGGTGTATCACTTTGCCCACATCGGCAACCTCCGCAGCTATATCATGGAGGACGTGCTGGAGAAGTACCTGCGCTACGCCGGATACAGCGTCAACCGGGTCATGAACATCACCGACGTGGGCCACCTGACCTCCGACGCCGACGAGGGCGAGGACAAGATGCTCAAGGGCGCCCGGCGGGAGCACAAAACCGTCATGGAGATCGCCCAGTATTACACCGACGCCTTTTTCGAGGACTGCCGCAAGCTGAACATCAAGCGCCCCGACGTGGTCCAGCCCGCCACCGGCCTGATTGACGACTATATCAGGATCATCACCCGCCTGCTGGACACCGGCTATGCCTATGTGGCCGGGGGCAACGTGTATTTCGACACCAGCAAGCTGGAGCGGTACTATATCTTCAACGACCACAACGAGGAGGACCTGGCCGTGGGCGTCCGGGAGGGCGTGGAGGAGGACACCAACAAGCGCAACCGCAACGACTTCGTCCTCTGGTTCACCAAGTCCAAGTTCGAGGATCAGGCCCTGAAATGGGACTCCCCCTGGGGCGTGGGCTATCCCGGCTGGCACATTGAGTGCTCCGGCATCTCCATGAAGTACAACGGCGAGTATCTGGACCTGCACTGCGGCGGCATCGACAACGCCTTCCCCCACCACACCAACGAAATCGCCCAGTCCGAGAGCTATCTGGGCCATCCCTGGTGCCCCCAGTGGTGCCATGTGGCCCACCTGAACACCGAGGGCGGCAAAATGTCCAAGTCCAAGGGCGAGTTTTTAACCGTGTCCCTGCTGGAGCAGAAGGGGTATGATCCCCTGGCCTATCGCTTCTTCTGCCTGCAAAGCCACTATCGCAAGAGCCTGGTGTTCACCTGGGAGAATCTGGACAACGCCGTGGCGGCCTATAACAAGCTGCTGGCCAAAATTGCCGCCCTGACCCCCGGCAAGGGAGACGTGGACCCGGCGGCTCTGGAGGAGCTGAAGGCCCGCTTCACCAAGGCCATGGACAACGACCTGAACACCTCCATGGCGGTGACGGTGCTCTATGACGTGCTGAAGGCCAGGACCACCGACGCCACCAAGCTGGCGGCTCTGGACAGCTTCGACCAGGTGCTGGGCCTGAAGCTGACGGAGAAGGCGGCGGCCCTGCGCAAGACCCAGGCGGCGGCTCCCGCCGCCGGCGGCTTCACCGTGGTCTGCGAGGACGGCGGCCAGGATCCCCAGGTGGAGGCCCTGATCCGGGCCCGGGCCGACGCCAAGAAGGCCAAAAACTTCGCCGAGGCCGACCGCATCCGCGATGATCTGAAGGCCCAGGGCGTGGAGATCACCGACGTCCCCGGCGGCGTCCGCTGGAAGCGGGCATGAGTCCCGGCCAATGACACATAACGCACCCCTGTATGCCGAGAGGCATACAGGGGTGCGGGTGTTTTGAAAGCGTTATTCGTCGTCCCGGATCATCAGCTGCACGGCGCTGTGCAGGTTGCGGATCTCCACCCGGGGGGCGGAGGGGGCGTATTCGCCGTCCAGGGACCAGGGGATGTCCTCCCGGGTGGTGACGGTGACGCTGCGGACGTGGCGGAAGATCACCCCGGGATAGTCATAGTCCATGCGGTTCAGGGCGGTGATGAGATTCTGCAGATCCAGGGCGGTTTTGGGCATCCGCAGCAGGATCAGCTCAAACATGCCGTCGTCCATGTGCACCCACTTGGGGTCCAGCTTCACCAGTCCCCCCAGGGAGGTGGAGTTGCACACCGCGCCGAAGATGAAGTCCCCGTCGAAGGACTCGCCGTCGGCCTCCACCTCGCAGCGGTAGGGCCGCAGGGAGTCCAGATTCTTGATGCCCTCCAGAATGTACGCAAAGTGGCCCAGGGCGTTCTTCGTCTCCTGGGACGCGGAGTAGGACGCCTTGGTAAAGGCCCCAAAGGAGGCCACATAGGAGAAATACCGGTCGTTGTGGGCCCCCAGATCCAGGGGATGGGGGGTGCCCTCCACCACCGCCCGGGCCGCCTGCTGCACGGAGGAGGGGATCCGCAGACTGGCGGCAAAGTCGTTGGTGCTGCCGTTGGGCAGATAACCCACCGGCGGGCGGTTTTCCAGCTGCATCAGGCCCGACAGCGTCTCGTTGAGAGTGCCGTCTCCGCCGGCGCACACCACCAGGTCATAGTCCCCGCCCCATCGGGCGGCAAAACGGGCGGCGTCCCCGGCGGCCTGGGTCAGCATCACCCGCACCAGATACCCGGCCCGGCCGAAGGTGGCCACGGCGTCAAACAGGGGGGCGGAGGACTTGGTCTTGCCCGCCCGGGGATTGACAATGAACAACAGGGTCTTATCCATGAACAGTCTCCTTTACCATCGTCGCCTGTGATAATAGTCCCGATATTATACCGCTTTTTCCGGCGGATTGCAAGCATTTGCAAGTTTTAACAAAACGTTCACGTCCCCGGCATTGCAAACCCCGGGGTTTTACGTTATCATGTAGAGTAGTAAATCAGGCCCAGCCGGGCCAACAAAGGAGAAAATAACATGAAGGATAAGAGCGGCTACCTGAAATGGGGTCTGACGATCTTTCTCACCGTCTGCGCCATTCTGGTGTTTTACGACACGTTCTATATGAGCGGCGCACTGCAGCGGCTGCTGTCCAAGCTGGCGTCCATCCTGTCGCCGGTGCTGGTGGGCCTGGTGATGGCCTATCTGCTGGCCCCCATCGTCAACTGGTTTGAAAAGCTCATTCTGGCGGGTCTGCACCGGATCAAGGGGCTGGAAGGGAAGACCATCCCCCATGCCGCCGGGTGGCTGCGGGCCGTCAGCATTCTGCTGACCTGGGCCATCGTGCTACTGTTGCTGTATCTGATGTTCAGCGTGGTGATCCCCCAGCTCATCGACAGCGTGGTGATGCTCATCAACAACGCCGAGACGTATTACAACAAAATTTACGGCTGGATCACGAACCTGCTGGATAAGAACCCTAAGGTGGAGGACTGGGTCAACGAGAATCTGGAGACCTATTACCAGAATCTGCTGGACCTGCTGACCAACAAGGTGCTGCCCGGTGCCCAGCAGATGCTCACCACCATCACCGGCGGCGTGATCTCCGGCATCTGGGGGTTGGTGAGCTTCGCCATGGACTTCCTGGTGGGCATCATCGTGTCGGTGTATATGCTGGCCATGAAGGAGCAGAGCCTGGCCCGCTGCTGCAAGCTGCTGTACGGCGTGTGCAAGGAGGCCCACGCCCGCTGGATTGCCCGGGCCGTCCGCCGGGCCGACGGCATCTTCAGCGGCTTCGTCCGCGGAAAGCTGCTGGACTCTCTCATCATCGGCATTCTGTGCCTCATCGGCTGCACCATTCTGGGCATGCCCTATGCCCCGCTGGTGAGCCTGATCGTGGGCGTTACCAACGTGATCCCCTTCTTCGGCCCCTTCATGGGCGCGGTGCCCAGCGCCTTCCTGATCCTGCTGGTCAGCCCCAAGAAGTGCCTGTTCTTCGTGATCTTCGTCATCGTCCTGCAGCAGTTTGACGGCAACATCCTGGGCCCCAAGATCCTGGGCGACGCCACGGGCATCTCCAGCTTCTGGGTGGTGGTGGCCATTCTGGTGGGCGGCGGCTTCGGCGGCGTGCTGGGTATGTTCCTGGGCGTGCCGGTGTTTGCCTGCCTGCAGGTGCTGACCAAGTATCTGGTGGACCGGCGTCTGCGCCGCCGGAATATGCCCACCCAGGCATATTGCTATGTGAACCGGGATCAGGATCAGCCACCGGAGCAGACGGAATAACCGCATACAGAACTGTAACAAAAGAGGAACGGCGGGGCCGTTCCTCTTTTGTTGCTTTGTTTCAGCCCTCACGGCCGGCGTGGCGGCAGATGGCCTGGAAGGTCTCCTGGCTGATGTCGTGCTCGATTTTGCAGGCATCGGCCTCGGCGGTCTCCGGGTCCACCCCCAGATGGATCAGAAACCGGGTCAGGGTCTTGTGCCGGACCAGCATGCTGGCGGCGATGGCCATCCCCGACTCCGTCAGGGTGATGAGCCCCTCCTTGTCCATGGTGATATAGCCGCTCTCCCGCAGGCGCTTGGTGGCGTAGCTGACGCTGGGCTTTGTTACGCCCAGATACTCCGCAATGTCAATGGAACGGATATAGCCATGCTTCTCCTTCATCATCAGCATGGTTTCCAGGTAATCCTCCGAGGCTCTTAAGATCTGCATGGCAAACAGTACCAACCTTCCAGTAAGATTATATATAGGTTAGCATATTTTAACCAAAATTGCAAGGAAGAAAAATTTTTCCGGAAAAAGGGTTGACAACAAATGTTAGAGGTGTTAAACTATGCAGCGGTTAAGGGAGCTTAACCTTTTTCTTGGCAAAGAGGTTAAGGTAGATTAACCATTCATTTTCACGATCGGTTAGCGACCCCTAACCGCTATCACAGGGAGGGAAGCAGCTATGATGCCGCTGACATTAGCCAACATGGGCGAAGAAAATCTCATCCACCGGGTGGGCGGCAGCCCCGAGGTGAAAAAGCATCTGGAGGACCTGGGCTTTGTGGCCGGGGGCACCGTCACGGTGGTGGCGGCCCTGGGCGGAAACGTCATCGTGAAGGTCAAGGAGGCCCGCATCGCCATCAGCGAGGAAATGGCCCGAAAGATTATGATCTGAAAAACAAAAAAACATAAAAGGAGAGAATCCACATGAAAACACTGCGCGACGTGAAAATCGGCGAGACGGTCCAGGTGGTGAAGCTCCACGGGGAGGGCCCCGTGAAGCGCCGCATCATGGACATGGGCATCACCCGGGGCACCCAGGTGTTTGTCCGGAAGGTGGCCCCTCTGGGCGACCCCATGGAGGTCACCGTCCGGGGCTATGAGTTGAGCCTGCGGAAGGCCGACACCGAAATGATCGAAGTGGAATAAGTTCCCGGAAAGGAGATACGAGAATCATATGGATAAGCAGATCAAAATTGCCCTGGCGGGCAACCCGAACTGCGGTAAAACCACCCTGTTCAACGCCCTCACCGGCTCCAACCAGTTCGTGGGCAACTGGCCCGGCGTCACCGTGGAGAAGAAGGAAGGCAAGCTGAAGAAGCACGATGACGTGGTCATCATGGACCTGCCCGGCATCTACTCCCTGTCCCCCTACACCCTGGAGGAGGTGGTGGCCCGGAATTACCTGATCGGCGAGCGGCCCGACGCCATCCTGAACATCATTGACGGCACCAACCTGGAGCGCAACCTGTATCTGACCACCCAGCTGACGGAGCTGGGCATTCCCGTGGTCATCGCCGTGAACATGATGGACGTGGTCCGCAAGAACGGCGACCAGATCAACGTCAAGGAGCTGTCCCGCCAGCTGGGCTGCGAGATCGTGGAGATCTCCGCTCTGAAGGGCGACGGCGTTATGGACGCCGCCGAGGCCGCCGTGAAGGCCGCCAAGGGCCAGACCAAGACCATCCCCATGCATACCTTCTCCGGCCCCGTGGAGCACGCCATTGCCCACATTGAGGAGGCCGCCGTCCACACCCTGCCCGAGGAGCAGCAACGCTGGTATGCCATCAAGATCTTCGAGCGGGACGACAAGGTGCTGCAGAAGCTCAGCATCCCCGCCGACGTGATGCAGCACATCCAGCAGGACATCCAGGCCGCCGAAAAGGAGCTGGACGACGACGCCGAGAGCATCATCACCAACGAGCGCTATGTTTACATCGCCGAGATCATCAAGAGCTGCTACAAGCAGAAGAACAAGGGCCAGCTGTCCACCTCCGACAAGATCGACAAGGTGGTCACCAACCGCTGGCTTGGCCTGCCCATCTTCGCCGTGGTGATGTTCCTGGTTTACTGGATCGCCATGGTAGCCGTGGGCGCTCCCGCCACCGACTGGGCCAACGACGGCGTGTTCGGCGACGGCTGGCACCTGCTGGGCATCGGCAGCAAGGAGTATAACACCGTCAACGACGATTACACCGCCGCCATCCAGGCTGTGGACGCCTTCCTGGGCACGGAGATCGACCCCGAGGCCGAGGACTTTGACGCCCAGGCCCTGCTGGCAGAAATGCAGAGCTTCCAGCCCGGCTCCTCCACCGCCACCGTGGACGTGGAGGACGAGGAAACCCTGGCCATCAACACCATGACCGCCTACTATGACGCCCTGCCCGAGGGTGCGGACAAGATGGACGACGTGGTGCAGATGACCTTTGTGGACGCCGTGAAGTATCTCACTGAAAACGGATTTGACGCCCCCGACCCCGCCGACTACGGCGTGTGGGTCCCCGGTATCCCCGTGCTGGTCAGCAATGGTCTGGAGTCTGCCGGCGCCGCCGACTGGCTCAGCGGCCTGATCAATGACGGTATCGTGGCCGGTGTGGGCGCGGTGCTGGGCTTCGTGCCCCAGATGCTGGTTCTGTTCCTGATGCTGGCCTTCCTGGAGGCCTGCGGCTACATGGCCCGTATCGCCTTCGTGCTGGACCGCGTGTTCCGCAAGTTCGGCCTGTCCGGCAAGTCCTTCATCCCCATGCTCATCGGCGTGGGCTGCGGCGTGCCCGGTATCATGGCTTCCCGTACCATCGAAAATGAACGTGACCGCCGGATGACCGTTATGACCACCACCTTCATCCCCTGCGGCGCCAAGGTCCCCTTCATCGCCATGATCGCAGGCGCCATCTTCGGCGGCAGCGCATGGGTCTCCACCTCCGCTTACTTCATCGGCATGGCCGCCATCATCGTCTCCGGCATCATGCTGAAGAAGACCAAGATGTTCGCCGGTGATCCCGCTCCCTTCGTGATGGAGCTGCCCGCCTATCACTGGCCCACTCTGGGCAACGTGCTACGCAGCATGTGGGAGCGCGGCTGGAGCTTCATCAAGAAGGCCGGCACCATCATCCTGCTTTCCACCATCTTCGTGTGGTTCACCACCTACTTCGGCTGGGTGGACGGCACCTTCCGTATGCTGGACGAGAGCGAGATCCAGAGCTCCATCCTGGCTGCCATCGGCGGCGTCATCGCCTGGATCTTCAAGCCCCTGGGCTGGGGCAACTGGCAGGCTGCCGTGGCCTCCATCACCGGCCTTGTGGCCAAGGAGAACATCGTGGGCACCCTGGGCATCCTGTATGGCGGCGGCGACGGCACCGTGTATCAGAACATCGGCGCGGCCTTCACCGGCATCAGCGGCTTCAGCTTCCTGGTGTTCAACCTGCTGTGCGCTCCCTGCTTCGCCGCCATCGGCGCCATCAAGCGGGAGATGAACAACCGCAAGTGGACCTGGTTCGCCATCGGCTATCAGTGTGGCTTTGCCTATCTCATCAGCCTGATGATCAACCAGTTCGGCGGCCTGTTCACCGGCAGCGTCAATGTCATCGGCCTGATCTTCGCCCTGGCGGCCCTGGCCCTGATGGTCTATATGCTGGTGCGCCCCTATAAGGAGGCCACCAAGCTCAACGCCACCGTCTGATCTGTTCCATCCCATCTTACGACATTTTCCGAAAAGGAGTGAAATTCCATGCTGCATTGGATCAGCGCCAATCTCTCCACCATTCTCATCACCCTGGTCCTTATTGCCATTGTAGTCCTTATCATCCGCAGTCTGATCCGCCAGAAAAAGCAGGGAAAGTCCTCCTGCGGCGCAGGGTGCGCCCACTGCGCCATGCATGGCCAGTGCCACCGCAGCCAGCCGTGACCTGATCCCCGGGGGAGACGTGGGCAGCTCCGCGTCTCCCCCGCCCTTTCACCCAGGAGGTTAGATATGTCTAATTGCCCACAGGCCATGACCCCGGCCTCCATCCGATATCTGCTGGTGCTGGACGATCTGTGCCGGGAGGGCAGGGGCGTCCGCTCGGTGGAGATCGCCGTGCGGATGAACGTGTCCAAGCCCAGCGCCCACTCCATGCTCCAGAATCTCTGTCAGGCGGGCCTGGTGGAAAAGGAGCGCTATGGCACGGTGTTCCTGACGCCGGAGGGCCGCCGGGCGGCCGCGGAATACGCCGCGTGCTTCGGCCCCCTGTGCCGCCGGATGCAGCAGGTCCTGGGTCTGGAGGAGGACGCCTGTCAGACGGCGGTCTGCGCCATCCTGGCCCAGTCCCAGGACCGACTGCCCCAGCTCCGGGACCGCCTGCTGTCGGCGGAGCAATAGCCCCGCCGGAAAAACAACCCATTTCCTCAAGGAGGTATAACGCTATGATCGAAACCATTGTCCGGGTGGACGGCATGATGTGCGGCATGTGCGAAAGCCACATCAACGATGCCGTCCGCAGCCATTTCCAGGTGATGAAGGTCTCCTCCTCCCACACCAAGGGCCGGACCGTGATCCAGTCCCAGGAGCCCTTGGACCGGGAGCAGCTGGTCCGGGTCATCAACGACACCGGCTATCAGGCCGGGGAGGTGGTGTCCCGTCCCCTGGAAAAGCGGGGCCTGTTGGGCCACCTGAAAAAGTGACCATGGAGTCCTGTCTGCATGATGCCGCGCCGCTGCCGGAGCACACCGTCCGCCGGGAAACCCCGGACGGGGGCCAGGCGGCGGTGACCCTTTATCCTGTGTTTCCCGGCATCGACATCCGCTATCACGACGTCCATGCCGCCTCCTGTCCCTTGGAGCCTGCCGCCCCGGGGGTGCTGGAGATCAGCCACTGCCGGGAGGGGCGCATGGAGTACCGCCTGGGGAGTCGGTATTTCTATCTGGCCCCGGGGGACCTGTCCGTGGCCCGGCAGGACGTGCTACCCACCCTGGCCGCCTTTCCCACCGGCCACTACCACGGCATCACCGTTACCGTGGACCCCGGGCTTGCGCCCCGGTGCCTGTCCTGCTTTTTAGAAGACGTGGAGGTGCAGCCCGCCGCCCTGGCGGAAAAATTCTGCACCGCCGGGGGGTATTTTGCCGCCCGGTCCTCCCGGCGGGTGGAGCACGTGTTTTCGGAGCTGTATCAGGTGCCGGAGGACCTGCGCCGGGGGTATCTGAAGGTGAAGATCCTGGAGCTGCTGCTGTTCCTCAGCGCCTTAGAGGTGCCCGCCCAGCCCCAGGCGGCTGCGCCGGGCCTTTCCCGGGGGCAGGTGTCCCTGGCCAGAAAGACGGCGGACTATCTGCTGGCCAACACCGAAAGCAAGGTGACGGTGCAGGAGCTGTCCCGGCATTTCGGGGCCTCCGCCGCCCAGATCCAGGCCAGCTTCCGGGGGGTCTATGGCCGCAGTCCCGCCGCCTGGCTACGTCTGCAGAAGATGCACGGCGCGGCGGAGCTGCTGCGGTCCACGGACCGGACGGTGCTGGACATCGCCGGGCAGTTCGGCTATGACAATGCCAGCAAATTCGCCCGGGTCTTCCGGGACGTTATCGGCGTGTCCCCTAACGAGTACCGCAGCGGCCTGGATCAGGACTCCTGCGCTCCTTATACCAAAACCTGTTAAAAAGCTTGAAAAGCTTTTTATAGCACCGAAGGTGCGTCAGGTTTTGTATGAGACGTCACAGCGTGTTTTCACACGCTGTGCGTGCGCACAGCGCACGGGATTCTTGATTAAATTTTTTAATCAAGAATCAGTATTAGTCGTCGACAGCGCAAAAAAAGAACGCCCGGAGGCGTTCTTTTTTTTGCGTTTACCGCTTGTCGCGGTCGTAGGACACCACCACGCGGCGGTTGGGCTCGGTGCCGATGGAGTAGGTGTTCACACCGGGGACATCCTGCAGGGCGGCGTGGATCACATGGCGCTCATAGGCGTTCATGGGCTCCAGGGTGACGCTGCGGCGATACTTGGTGACCTTTCCGGCCACCTTGCGGGCCAGGGACTCCAGGCTCTGCTCGCGCTTGGCCCGGTAGTTCTCGGCATCCACATGGACGCGGATGCGCTTTTCCCGGCCGGAATTGACGGCGTAGTTGGTCAGCTGCTGGATGGCGTCCAGGGTCTCGCCCCGGCGGCCGATGAGCTGACCCAGCTTCTGGCCCTCCAGCACCACGCTGTAGCGGCCCTTCTCTGTCTCGCTGACCTTCACCTGGGCGGGGCTGTCCATATGCTCCAGCAGGCCCGTCAGGAACTCGGTGATGCGCCGGACGTTGTCGTCCTGGCAGGACTCCTGAACCGGGGCGGCGGGAGCCTCCTCAGCCTTGGGGGCGGCCTTGGGTGCCTCGGCCTTCTGGGGCTTGGGCTGCTGGGGTTTCGGCTGGGGCTTGGGTTCGGGCTTCTTTTCGGGTTTCTTCTCCGGCTGGACCGTGGCGGCGGGAGCCTCGGGCTCCTCCTGACCATAGGTCACGCGGACCCGGGCAGGGCTGCTGCCGATGCCCAGAAATCCGCTCTTGGCCCGCTCCAGAATCTCAACAGAGACGTCGTCGCGGTCCATCTGCAGCTGCTGGAGCGCTTTGCGGATGGCTTCCTCCTCGGTCTTGCCCGTTACGTCAATATAACTCATAGACAAAACTCCTTAGTCATCATTAGTCATCGTAATGGCTCTTGTCATAGGCGCGGCCCCTGGCATAGGGACGCTGGCCCACGCGGCCGTTTTCGTTGCCGCCGGCGGACTTTTTCTTGTCGCCGGAGGGCTTTTTCTTACCCTGCTGATTCTGGGGCTTCTTGCCGCCGTTGGCCAGCTGCTGCTGGGCCATCAGCTCCTTCTGGCGCTGATACTTGGCATAGCGCTTTTCCCGGGCGGCCTTTTCCTTCTCCGTCTCCTCACGGTCCAGAATCTTGTTGAAATACTTGTTCAGGGTGACCTCCTGGATCAGGGAGAACGCGGAGTTGGCAATCCAGTAGATGCACAGGGCGGAGGGCAGGATATAGCCCATCCACAGGGTCATCAGCGGCATCATGTACATCATGGTCTTGGTGGACCCGTTGGGGGCGGAACCATTGGTGCGCATGGTGATGAAGCTCATGGCGAACTGGATGCCGGCGGAGATGATGGGCAGCAACAGCGCGCCCCAGACGGGCCAGCCGCCGCCGGGGAACTGGCTGAACAGAGAGGACGGCTGAGCCGCCAGGTCAATGTGCAGGAAGTTGTAGTTCAGGTCGATGAGGCCGTCGAACTTCCCGGCGAAATCCGCCCAGTGCTCGTGGATGAACTTGGCCAGATAAATCTGCTCATACGCCTGACTGCCCTCGGCCGCAGTGAAGCCCAGGGTGCCGGCCAGGGTTGTGATCTCCGCGATCACCGACTCGGACAGGCTCATAAAATACCGCAGAGGCACACGGATGATATAGTACAGGGCGATCAGGATGGGGAAGGGGATCATGGACCACAGGCAGCCGGACATGGAGTTGATGCCTTCCTTGGCATACAGCTCCGCCATGGCCTCCTGCTGCTTCTGCTGGTTATTGGCGTAGCGGGTCTTGATATCGTTGAGCTTGCCCTGCATACGGTTCATGCGCAGCATGCTCTTCTTGCTCTTGAGCTGGAAGGGCAGCAGCACCAGCTTCACCACCAGGGTAAACAGGATCAGGGCCACGCCATAGGACCCGGTCCAGCTGTAGAACAGCCGGGTCAGGAAGGCAAAGGGCACACAGATATAGTATCCGAGCTTTGCAAACATGGGGTAGTTACCTCCGTTTTTTGTTGGGTGGGAAAAACGAGGTTTTCAGGGAACAGGATCATACCCGCCTTTGTGGAAGGGATTGCATCGCAGAAAGCGCCGTAGCGCCATAAAGCCGCCCCGCAGCGGCCCGTATTTCTCCACTGCCTGCAGGGCGTATTCCGAGCAGGTGGGGATATACCGGCAACGGGGCGGAAACAGCGGCGACACGGACGCCTGATAAAACCGGATGGCCCGCAGGATGGCCCGCTTCATGACGGGTCCTCCCGCAGCAGATCCAGCTGCCTCAGAAGTCGCAGATAGGTGCTCTCCAGCTTTTGATAGCCGGTTTCCACAGCCCGGACACGGGCCACCACGATGATGTCGTATCCCGGGACCATTTTCGGCTTATTCAGCCGGTAAATCTCCCGGATGCGCCTTCTCACCCGGTTGCGGACCACGGCGCCGCCCAGCTTCGTGCTGACGGAGACCCCCAGGCGGCTCAGCCCCCGGCGGTTCCGCTGGCAATAGATCACCAGCTGCGGCGACACCGCCGACTTCCCCTTGCGGTAGATCCGGCGAAATTCGTAGTTCTCTTTTACCGTGACGGCAGGATCCATGAAAACAAGCACCTTCTCCGCCGGTGCGGCGGCTGAAATGAGCATAGGCCAAAAGGGACGGCAGTTTTCCCTTCCACCGTCCCTGGTCTATCCTTTATGCGCGATGCACTTTCCGCGACCTCAATGGGTCAGGCGAGCGCGGCCCTTGGCGCGGCGGCGGGCCAGAACCTTACGGCCGTTGCTGGTGGCCATTCTCTTGCGGAAGCCGTGCTCCTTGGAGCGCTGGCGCTTCTTGGGCTGATAGGTACGGAACATTGCATGACACCTCCATTTTGTAAAAATCCGGCGGCAGATCGGAGCTGCCGCACATACTCGACGGCGGGCGGAGGACTTGTCCCCCGCGGCCGCAGTTGACAAAGCGGATGCCGCAAAACGGCATGGTAAACATTATACAGAATCCCGGCCCCGCTGTCAACAGAAATCTGCATTTTCCACGAAAAGGGTATTCCGACGGCTCCGGGTTCGTTATTTGCCCCGTTTTTCGGAGAATTTTCCGGAAATAGGGTGGATTTTCTTCCGGAATCTGTTTAAGAACCAGAAAAATATTTTATGCTTAGTATTAGTATATGAGTAGACTTTCCGGCGGCAATTTGGTATAATAAGGCGTACAATTTTTCCAGAAAAAGAGAGAGAAAAACGCATGATCCGCGGGAAAGGGGCGCTTTCATTGAATTCAATCGCAGACGTATGGACCATCGTATTGGACAGGCTGAGGTCCCAGCTGTCGGAAACCACCATCAACACCTGGTTTGACGAGGTGGAGGCAGTGACCATGGAGGACTCCGCCTTCGTGCTCCACTGCAGCAACACCTTCAAACGATCCACCATCGAGACCCGGTTTATGACCCATATCAAGGCCGCGCTGAAGGATTTCTTCTCCGCCTCCATGGAGGTGAAGATTCTGGACGATCAGCAGCTGGCCACCTATGTGGCGGCCTCCCACGGGGTGGCCCCGGACCGGCCCGGCTCCCTGCTGGAGTCCGACGCCTTCACCTTCAACACCTATGTGGTGGGGCCCCAGAACCGGATGGCCTATGCCGCCGCCCGGGCCGTGGCGGAAAAGCCCGCGGAGCACTATAACCCCCTGTTCATCTATGGCGACTCCGGCCTGGGCAAGACCCACCTGCTGTACGCCATCGCCCACCAGGTCCGCCAGCGGCAGCCGG
>ULRI01030863.1_pt1 | contig 23784 bp, 16 predicted proteins | sample 1955291 | NCBI WGS metagenome assembly ULRI01 (sample SAMEA4835678, study PRJEB28245) | human gut metagenome | biome: gut microbiome; material: fecal sample | place: Denmark | collected 2008
TTGGCTACAATAAGCTCTATATGGAGGTTAAGCTTCCAAACGGTACAGTCGGACAGATACTTGATATAATGGACTATGTCAGCAACAATGTGCTCATGCCAATCGTGGCACTTGCCACATGTATCCTTATCGGATGGATAGTAAGTCCAAAGGTAATAATAGATGAGGTGACACGCGGAGGCAGCAAATTCACCAGAAAAGGGCTTTATATAATCATGGTTAAATTTATTGCACCGGCATTCCTGCTTATACTGTTGCTACAGGCACTCGGAATCGTTAGTTTTTAACAATGAGAGTCTATGCTTCGGCAGGACTTAAATACAGAGTTGTTGTAAGACGTATAGCCAGACATTACCATGTCGGGTTATACGTCAAAATTTTCTTGATAAAGCACTTGAAATAAGATAATTATAATGGTACAATTTTCCTATATGAGACGAAAGGGGAGCCGAAATGGCTTTAAGACGAGAGAAAAAGCGTATCGGAGATATGCTTATAAATGAAAATGTAATAACTCAGGAGCAGCTTGAGCAGGCTCTGAAAAAATCAAAGGAGACTCACAAAAAGATAGGTGAGACTCTTGTAGAGCTTGGATTTACCAATGAGCTTCAGATTGCAAAGGCACTTTCGCAGCAGCTTGAGCTTCCGTTTGTGAATGTCAGTGCCATAAACATTCCGGAAGATGTGCAGGCGCTTGTCACTGAGACAGTGCTTAGAAAGCATGTTATGATACCATATGCATTTGACAAGAATAATGCCAATATAGTGCATGTGGCCATGGCTGATCCTATGGATATGGTCGCACTGGATGATTTTTCCATCATCACAAATCTGCAGGCTGAGCCGGCGGTTGCGACAGCCAGAGATATTCTTCTGACACTTGATAAGTACTATGGTGATACCGAGGCCATGAAGGCAGCGCAGGAGTATGCAAGAGAGCGAAAAGAGCGTGAGCAGAAAAACGCCGAGGCAGAGGAATCTACCAGCAAGGACGTCAACAATTCACCTGTTGTTTTGCTTGTCAACTCTATAATTGAGCAGGCAGCCAGACTCAGGGCTTCAGATATACATATAGAGGCACTGGAAAATAAAGTCAGGGTACGATACAGAATAGATGGTGCGCTTTATGAGAAGGCGGCATATAGTATACATCTGCTTTCTGCAATTATTACACGACTTAAAATTATAGGTGGTATGGATATTTCCGAGAAACGTAAGCCGCAGGACGGCCGTATCACTATGGAGATAGACAAGATAGAGTATGATATCCGAGTATCAATCCTTCCGACAGTATTCGGTGAGAAGTGCGTTATGCGACTTGCGCAGAAAAAGGCACTTACAAGAGATAAAAAGGAGCTGGGATTTTCAGACGAAGAGCTTAAGGCCTTTGATCATATACTGATGAATACAAACGGTATCATCCTTGTTACAGGACCTACAGGAAGTGGTAAGTCAACGACACTTTATACAGCGCTTTCAGAGCTGAACAGTGAGGACGTAAATATCATCACAGTTGAGGATCCGGTCGAGGCCAATATAGACGGAATAAACCAGGTTCAGGTAAATAATAAGGCGGATCTGACATTTGCGTCAGCACTTCGTTCTATTCTGCGACAGGACCCTGATATCATCATGATCGGTGAGATTCGAGATCAGGAGACAGCAGAGATTGCAGTACAGGCGTCAATCACAGGACATCTTGTGGTCAGCACACTGCATACCAACAGCTCGGCAAGTACTATTTCACGATTGGAGGACATGGGAGTTGAAAGTTATCTGCTTGCGGATTCAGTAAAGGGAATCATTGCACAGCGACTTGTAAGAAGACTCTGTCCGGCATGCAAGAGAGAACATCTGCTGACAGAGGAGGAAAAGGCCTTTATGAATATACCGGCATTTCGTCCGGTAAAGATTTATGAGCCATGTGGCTGTGAAAAATGTGCCAATACTGGCTACAAGGGACGAATCGGTATATATGAGATAATGACCATAACACCAAAGCTAAAGTCACTTATTTCAAAAGGTGTTGATGTAGAGGATATAAACAAGGCTGCATGTGATGAGGGCATGCATACACTTAGACAGAGTGCAGAGAAGCTTGTACTCGAAGGAGTTACTTCATTTCAGGAAATGTTAAAGACCACGTTCGAAAACTAAGGGGGAAAAGAAAATGCAGATAGTAGACATTTTAAAAGCAGCGCAGCAACAGAACTCATCAGATATACATATCGCACCGGGAAATCCGGTTATGCTTAGAATTGACGGAACGCTTGTACCGCAGGGAAATCAGGTTCTTACCAATGTTGAGACGGACAACCTGCTTTCTCCAATTGTTCCGCAGGAGCTTAAAGATGTGCTAAAGAAAAATGGAGAGCTTGATTTTGCTTTTTCGGTGGAGGGCTTTTCACGAGTCAGAGCCAATGTGTTCAGACAGAGAGGTTCATATGCAGCAGCACTTCGTATTCTCTCGTATGATGTGCCTACACCGCAGCAGCTTGGAATACCACAGTCGGTTGTCAATCTTACCACAAAGATGAGAGGACTTGTCCTCGTGACAGGAGCTACAGGAAGTGGTAAGTCGACTACATTGGCAAGTCTTATAGATGTCATTGCATCAAGAGATTCCAAAAATATAATCACGCTTGAAGATCCTATCGAGTACCTGCACTCAAGGCGCCGCTCTATAGTGACACAGCGAGAGGTTGGAAAGGATACACTCTCATATGCTGCAGCCCTAAGAGCTGCACTGCGACAGGATCCGGATGTAATTCTTGTAGGAGAGATGCGAGATCTTGAAACTATATCTACAGCTATTACAGCGGCGGAGACAGGACATCTTGTATTTTCTACACTGCATACCAACAGTTCATCCGACGCAATTGACCGTATGATTGACGTTTTTCCACCACACCAGCAGCAACAGATACGAGTGCAGCTCTCAGGAGTTTTAGAGGGAATTGTTGCACAGCATCTGCTTCCAATGGTAAATGGCGGACGAATTGCAGCATTTGAGGTGCTCCTTGCAAACAATGCCATCAGAAACTTAATTCGTGAGGCAAAAGCATTTCAGATTCCGTCTATCATACAGACCTCAAAGAGAGAGGGTATGATGATGATGGATGACTGTATTTTACAGTATTACAGCCAGGGCCTTATAGCACCGGAGACTGCAGTTGCATATGCACATGATCCGGTAAGCATGGCTAGCCGTGTACACCTTTACTATTGATGGTATAATCGTATGTATTTTACTATTATGGTATAATGTTGTGGAGTCTTAATAAATTATGATTTAATTTATCTGGAGGTTGCACAGAATAGGTATAAGGAGGAAAAGAAAGTGGCTGACTGGACATATCAGATTATAGACCAGAGCGGAAAAGAAAGAAAAGGAAATATAGTAGCTGAGTCAGAAGCAGAGGCAAAAAATAAGCTTAAGATGGATGGCAACATGGTCATAAGCCTCACCAGGGCAACAGCACTGACCAAGGAAATCTCATTCAGTGTAGGAGGAAAGGTAAAGCCGAGAGATCTATCGGTATTCTGCCGCCAGTTCACCAGTATGGTCAATGCCGGTGTTACGATTCTTGATACGCTGGATATGCTATCCGATCAGACTGAGAACAAGGTCATGGCGAAGGCTATCAGAGGTGTTCATGCTGAGATTCAAAAAGGTGAGACTCTCTCGGATGGTCTCAAAAAATACCCGAATGTTTTCCCTGATATCATGGTGAGCATGGTTGCGGCAGGAGAAGCATCTGGCAAGATTGATGTAGCTTTTGACAGAATGTCTGCACACTTTGAGAAATCAGCAAAGCTTAACGGCATGATAAAAAAAGCGGCAGTTTATCCGATTATAGTTGTGATTGTGGCTATTGCGGTTGTTATTGTAATGCTTGTAAAGGTCATCCCAAGCTACTCAGAGATGTTCAATGACCTGGGAACAGAGCTGCCGGGCATCACAAAGGCAGTTGTTGCGATGAGTGATTTTGTTACCGGATACTGGTATATTGTGATTGCTGTCATAGCAGCAATTGTTATAGCCATCAAGCTTTATAAGCAGACTGACAGCGGCCAGATGTTCTTTGGTAATCTCGCAAGAAAGGTTCCGATTTTCGGAAAGCTAAATATCAAGACAGCGGCCAGTAACTATGCGCGTACACTTTCCACACTTGTGTATTCCGGACTTCCGATGATTGAAGCCCTGGGTATCACTGCTGACACCATGAAGAATGCGCTTTACAAAAAAGCCTTGAAAAATGCAAGGGAAGAAGTGAGTAAGGGTGTTCCACTGTCTGAGCCAATCACTGAGTGTGGATTGTTTCCACCTATGGTTTCACACATGACGCGAATCGGTGAGGAAACCGGTGACTTGGAGGGCATGCTTACCCGACTGGCAGACTACTATGATGAGGAAGTTGAGATGGCTACCCAGACAGTTATGGCAGCTATTGAGCCTATGATTATCCTTGTTCTGGCACTTATTGTTGGTGTGCTTGTGGCAGCCGTTATGGCTCCTATGCTTACCATGTATCAGGCTATGGACAGCTTATAAAATGAAAAAGCAGGCTTTGAGTGTGAAGCTCAAAGGCTGCTTTTTTGGTGCAGAGACATTGGCAGTAGGACGGGGCTTCATCCCATGAGCCCAAGCTGGTGCACACTCTCTCGCGTGAGCTACGCTGCACTGCCAAGATACTGTAGGAATTATGCTTTATAGGGTATCTATGCTTGACGAAACCGTCGAAACGCGCCGTCCGTGGCGCGGTTCTCCTTGCCCTGCCATCCATGGCAGGGCATTTCTGTATTTCATGCGCATAATTCAACAGTATCTAAGCAGCTTCGCTATTCGCTCACGCGAGAGAGCGTGTACCAGCCGTTCTCATGGGATGAAGCCCCTTACGCTGTGGCAAAAAAAGAAAAAATTTGATGACAAAGCACCACCTCTATGCTACAATCAACTCAAAGCATTATATTTCTGTAAGCGGCACCACATAACAGTTTTTCAGGTGCGCACCACTTTGAAGAGGGCAGACCACTTCGCATCATTCTACAAAGGACATGGAAGTTTTCAATGCTTTAATTACCCATTAACAGCAGGAAAATTGAAATGCCGTATGTAGACAGAATACAGAAAATGTAGTCAAAAGGCGGATGAACTGTATACAGTGTGTAAACATAAAGAAGGACAGCACATGTATAGCTTGTAAACTGTACCACTGTACCCTCATTGGCACCGGATTTTCCTGCTCACACAAGAAAACAGGAGGAGAAGGATTGAGCGCAAAAGACTCAATGGCAAAGGAATACTTTGCTGACAATGCCAGGTTTGCTGACCTGTGCAACAATATACTGTATGGAGGAAGAGAGGTCATCCTGCCGGAAAACCTTAAGGAAAGGGACACGACAGAAGTGCTGACCGCACTGGGGCTTGACAAAAAGACCATAGCGGTGCAGAAGTTGAGGGATATCTTCAAAAATGCCAGCATCAAATATACCGGCAAATCATATGTCGTACTGATAGGAGTAGAGAATCAGTCTGATATACACTATTCCATTCCGGTAAAAAACATGTTTTATGATGTCATGGCATATGGAAATCAAGTAAAGGAAACAGCCAAAAAGCACCGAAAGGAAAAGGATACGGCAACGTCGGATGAATTTCTCTCTGGATTTACAAAAACTGATAAGCTGATTCCGGTGATTACGATTACAGTATATCTCGGAATAAAGGAATGGGATGGTCCAAGAAAGCTGTCAGATATGTTTGGTGATGTGGATGAAGAACTTCTGCCATTCATACCGGATTACAGGATTAATCTGCTGGCACCGAGGGAGATAACAGACTTTACAGGATTCAGGACATCAATCAGGCAGCTTTTCGAGGTACTGCAGAATGCGTATGATAAGGAAAAGATGCAGGAAGTGCTGCAGAACGATAAAAAGTTTAGTAATGTGGACAGAGAGACAGTCGAGGCAATCAACCTGTTTGCAGGAACGGATATAGACATAGATGAGAAAGAAGAGGTGATTGATATGTGTAAGGCGTGGGAAGATCAGAAAAATGAAGGCAGAGAATTAGGCAGAGAAGAAGGTCGAGAATTAGGCAGAAAATTAGGCCGAGAAGAAGGCAGAATTCGTCAGGCAAAAGTAACGGCTTTAAAACTTCAGAAAAAAGGATACTCAATAGAAGATATAGCTGAATGCGTGGATTTTGACGAGAAAACAGTAAAAGAATGGCTTGTGAGCTAATATTGTAGTGTAATACAATTTGAGGAGGCGGTCTTTGAGCGAAAGCACTGAGGCTGCTTCCTCTTTGTCTGAGGGTACTGGCAATAGCCTAGGGCTTCATCTCCTGAGCCCAGGCTGGTGCACACTCCCTTACGTGAGCTACGCTACGCAGCCAAGATACTGTAGGAATTATGCCTTAAAGATTTACGATGCCCGACGAAACCGTCGAAACGCGCCGTCCATGGCGCGGTTCTCCTTGAGCTCCCATCCGTGGCAGCTCATTTCTGTGTATCGTGTGCATAATTCGACAGTATCTAAGCAGCTTCGCTATGCGCTCATGCGAGAGAGCGTGCCGTAGCCGGTCTCATGTGAAAAAGCCCCTCACGCTGTGCCAAAATACAGCCCGGGAGATTATTTTTTTGAAAAATATGTTTTAAGTGCAATAAATCGGTTAAAATTTGATTGAAATCGCTAAAAAAATCGAAAAAAGTTGTGCGTCAATAGTATTATTGTACTAGAAAATACTTGCAATATGCTTCAAATTATGGTACAATGAGCTCATACAAAACAAAGAGATGCTGATAGGGCACAGCTCTTTGCAAAAAAACCATGTTATAATGAAAAGGAGAAAAGAACTATGGTAAAGAATGTATTTAAAAAGTTAGGAAAGAAACAGAAGAACAACAAAGGTTTCTCTCTTATAGAGCTTATTGTTGTAATCGCCATCATGGCAGTGCTTGTAGGTGTACTCGCTCCACAGCTTATCAAGTATGTTGAGAAGTCTAGAGAGGCTACAGATATCCAGAACTGTGATAGTATTGCTACTGCATTAAAGACATATTATTCTGATATTGAAAATGCTACAAATGTAACTGTAGAGGTTACTACTACAGATACAACTGCAACAGAAAAGGCGCTAGTTGATGCTGGAATAAAAAAACTAAAATTGAAAGCATCAGGTTGGGATGGTGATAAGATAACAATTAAGTATGATGCTAGTGCAGGAACAGTTGAGTATACTGCTAAATCTGACTACTATTCAGCAACTAACGATGGAGAAATAAAATCTATAAAAGGTTCGGCAAGTGGTACAGGTGCAGGTACAGGTACAGGTGCAGGTACAGGTGCAGGTACAGGAAAATAAAAAATTTGTTTGCTTGAAAGGACCACCAACCATGACCACAGACCTGATACCTATCTACATCTTAATATTTGCATTCGGTATAGTTATAGGCAGCTTCCTAAATGTCTGTATCTACCGCATACCGCAGCATGAGACAGTGGTGACCGAAAGGTCCCACTGCATGAGATGCGGGTATCAGCTTTCGTGGTACGATATGGTGCCGGTTTTCAGCTGGCTGTTTCTTCGTGGCAGATGCCGCAAGTGCAAAGAACCGATATCACCTCAATACCCTATTATTGAGGCACTAAACGGTATATTATACATAGTAGTATTTGCAGTAAATGGACTTGAGCTTACGAGTATCATCTACTGCTTTCTTACATCTGCATTCATAGTTCTGAGTGTGATAGATTGGAGAACATATGAAATTCCATTCGGAATCAATATATTTATACTGGTGCTTGGAATCCTACATGTGTTTATAGACCATGATAACTGGTCTGAATATGTGATAGGATTCTTTTGTGTCAGTTTATTCCTTGAAATCCTTCTTCTTGTAAGTGGAGGAAGAGCCATAGGTGGCGGAGACGTCAAGCTCATGGCATGCGCTGGCCTTGCGATAGGCTGGCAGAATATTACATTAGCATTTTTCTTAGGATGCATCATCGGTTCCGTGATACATCTGATTCGTATGAAAGTAACAAACGCAGGCAACAGACTTGCGATGGGACCGTACTTGGCAGCCGGAATATTTATTTCGATGCTATGGGGTGAGAAAATGATATCGGCATATTTGACACTCGCAGGCTTTTGAAAAGTGTGTTATAATATAGCGTACTTAATATAAAACAAGTAGTACGACAAGCAGTGAGATAAAAGCAGAGAAAACACAGATATGCCGAAATATATATAGAATGTTTGCAACTGAACAGTTACGAATGCTTTACAGACGCATGCAGTGTAAAACAAAGATAAACACGGAGGACTAGGTTATGGCAAATAGGGTACTCGGTATTGAAATAGGGGAGAACCTTACCAGAGTAGTTGAGATTGATTACAAAGCAAAAAATCCCAAGATTTACAATATGTTCGGCTTTCCGACACCACCGGGGATGATTAATGATGGAGTGGTACAGCCGGATGGGATGTTTCGTTCTATCTTATACAGTAAGCTGAAGGAAAAGAAGATTGCCACAAAAAAAGCTGTTTTTGTGTTAAATTCTGCGCGTATAGCAAGCAGAGATATTGAGCTTCCACTTGTTAAGGAAAAACAGCTTAAGGAAATGATTGCAATGAATGCATCGGATTATTTTCCGGTGGATTTGAGCCAGTACAAGCTGGTACATCAGATTATAGAGAAGATTGACAGACCGGAAGAAAAGAAATTACGTCTTTCGGTTATTGCTGTGCCTAATGAACTTATTTTGTCGTATGGTGCTATTGCAGCTGATTGCAGGCTGCAGCTTGTAGCACTTGACTATAGTGGAAATGCCATCAAGCAGCTCATGAGAAGAGAGATTCCAGGAGATGTGAAGGTGACTGTCAAGGTGGATGAGGTTTCTACCACACTGACTGTAATGGATGGAAGCATGGTAAAGCTGCAGCGTAGTGTCAACTATGGACTTGCTGATGCTATAGAGGAGATTCAGGATAGTGAGCTTTTTGGAGAGTATCTGTCATTTACCGATGCAGTTGATGTGGCACGCAGAAAGACCTGCCTTGCAATAAGGTCTGATGGCACAGTACCTGATGAGCCGGCGGACGGCGGCATGGATCCTATGGGGCATGAGATTGATTCGGAGCGCTTTAAGAAGCTTCGCCTGAATGTGTCATACTCGCTTTCCAATCTGATAAGCAGTCTCGGACGAGTGATAGACTATTATCAGTCGAGAAACTCAGATACTCCTATCGATAGAATTTTCCTCATTGGCTTAGGTGCTGATTTCAGCGGACTCTCAAAGCTTTTGACCAATGAGCTGAATGTCAAGGTGGTTCCGCTCCAGCAGTTTGACGGCATACATGTGGCAAAGAGCATAAACCTCGCAGAGGCAAAGCTTGCAGAGTATTTCAACTGTGTCGGATGTTCACTGAGCCCGCTTGATATACTTGACAGTAAGAAAAACAAGGGAATCGGTGCTTCGATTATGGCAGGAACAGCTGCAGGTGCCATGCCACTTGGCGGCGCACAGGCAGGGATGCAGGGAAATCCACCTGTTGGTCCGGATGGAAAGCCTCTTCCGGTACCGAAAGGGGAGAAAGCTGAAAAGCCTGTTTCTTTTGCAGTGCAGCTTCTCATTTTTGGCTTGTGTGTTGTAGCTGCAGTTGGTATTACAGCATACAGCATTTTTTCAAATCTTGTTTTAACTTCAGACAATATGACACTTAAAGCGCGTGTTTCTGATTTATCATATGCACAGAATATATATGATGTGTACAACCAGACCAAGAAGGACTATGACTGGACCAAGCTTCTTGAGAGCGCCTCATCCAACAAGAATGATGAGATAACGGGCTTTGTGGATGAGCTGGAACAGAAGCTTCCATCGGAGGCCAAGCTTGTGAATATGTCTGTTACGACTGATGGTGTTTCGATGACCATAAAGACAGGCAGCAAGGATATAGCGGCTGATGTGATTGCACAGCTTCGTACATTTGAGAGTATCATGGTATCCAATGTGTCAACCATCACAGAGGAGGTTGATGAGACCGGTGCCTCAAAGGTTCAGTTCACAGTAGAGTGTACATATGTAAAGGCAGACGACAGTGCTGCTTCTGAATCGGCGGATGGCACGGGCAGTGAGTCAGCTGATACCTCAGAGGATGCGTCGTCGCAGGCACAGACACAGACGGATAGTGGTTCATCAGATACAGACAGTACAAATCAGTAGGGGGTGTTAGGATGTCAACGAGAGATAAAAAGTTACTTATTATATTAGCGGGTGTTGCCATTTTAGCACTGACATATTTTTTGATTTTTATTCCACAGTCCAATAAGAGGGATTCACTCAAGAACGAAAATATGAACCTGAAATCACAGTACAATCAGCTTTCAGCACTTGCGGCAAAGGCGGATGACTACACAAAGAAGACAAAGGATATGTCTGATGCCATGCAGCAGGTATATGACAATTTTCCTTCATATTTACAGATAGAAAACGGCATCATGGATGCGGTTGCTATCGAGAAATCTACCAATACAAATATTACAGAGCTTACAGTCGGTTCACCGACAGCTATTGATGTGAATAATCCGACCGGCGATGCAGGTACAGATTCTTCGTCAGGAAGCAGTTCAGACAGCAGTACCACGGATAGCAGTAATGCAGACAGTTCGCAGAGCTCTCAGACTGCTGATGGCAACAGCTCTCAGTCACAGACAGGCGACGGCAGTGCAGCTGATGGCAGCACATCATCAAGCTCTGCAAAGTCTACGGTTACAGGCTATCAGCTTTATGATGTCAGCACAGTTATGGCATTCAAGACAGAGTATCATGGGCTTAAGGCTATGCTCGGCGATGTGATTGGTTCATCACAGAAGAAGACTATCAGCACGCTCAATGTGAGCTTTGATGATTCGACTGGCAAGCTGACAGGTGAGATGCTTGTGGATTCATATTTCCTGTATGGACTTGATAAGCCATATGAGGCACCATACATACCTGCAGTACCACATGGTACAAATAATCTGTTTGGTACAACAAACTAACTGATTATTATAATATTAGATTATTAGATTAGCGGGTTATTGAGACCGTAAGTGATAAATATCAAATATTAGATTATCGAGTTATGAGATAAAAAAATACAAGAGGGGAGGAAGCAGATTTGAGAAAGCTAAAAAACGATGATCGAGGAGTAACACTTGTGGAGATTATTGTGTCGATTGCTATTCTCGCAATAATCGTGCTTCCTTTTTTGAATGCATTTGTCACAGCTACAAAGACCAATGTGAAGGCAAAAAACGAGATGAATGCTACACATCTGGCGACAAACATTATGGAGGGTATTGAGAAGAACTCCATGAAGACACTGGCATATCAGTTCAACTATCCATCTGAGGGCTTTGACGTGGCGGACGGCTTTAATATATCAGATGGAAGCAGTGCATGTGAGCTTCTTAAGAAGTCGGGCAAGTTTCATAATGTAAAGAAGCTTGAGGATATCAGTGCTGAGATTGTAAACAAGGACGATGTCATTACTAGCTGTATCCACAAGACTGATGCATCAGCCAAAATAAGCGATACATCGCTTTGGGATTTCAGGGAGTCGGATGCGCACAGATATTATTTCTATATGTCAGGCGTGCAGTCAGGCACAAAGAAATACAATGCGCTTGTGACAGTGGATGCAAAATCTGACGCGACAAAGGTAAACCATACAACGGGCAAGAAAGACAATAAGGTTACAGAGTACAACATGGACGAGGTGGCAGATATGTCGGCCATGGACGCAAATTTCGACTGCATGTGTGCAGACAGGTATTCTGCTATAAATATTATAGCTGCATTTAACAATATGAATCCGGGTCTCAGTGTACAACAGAGTGATATAAAGAGAACTATCACAATTGATATAGAAAAGAGTGGAGCTGCGAGCAATAAGGCTACCAAGGTGACGGTGTCGTATTCGTATTCTATCAATAAGAATGGAGTAAGAAAGACTTTTCCGGATCCGAATAGTGCACTGAAGGATGATTATACCATGGTGATTTACGACAATTCTTCAGATACTGTGAATCATAATCTGAGAAATGTCTATCTGTTTTACAATCCATGGTACACATCGACCGGCAACACATGGGATACTGCAAATGATGTCATCATTGTAAACAACAAGGACAAGGTCGACTGCACGGTAAACATTGTAAAGCAAAAGACTATATCGGATCAGACACAGCTGAGCACAAAGGAGAGTTCATATAAGGCATATGTGAAGGTAAGTGAGCCGGGAAACCGTACAGGTTACGCTTATACTCATATAGCCACCAATCTGAATGTGGATATGGGAAATCCGGATAAAGAAACTCAGCCAAGTCAGGCTATATATGGCTTCAATAACAATGTAAACCCAAATGAGGTAAAGGCTATTGTCGATATAAAGAATCTGACAAAAAGCAAGGCATCTGAAAGGCTGTATGATGTGAAAGTGGCTGTATACGAGAGCAAGGCTTCACTGGATGATATATTTAAGGATAAAGACCCGGTTGTCACGATGACCGGAAGCATGGGGTATTAATTATGAAGCGTAACGATAACCGTGGTGCTTCCTTTGTGATGGTTGTAGTTGCAATGGCTATAGTGGCTGTTTTAGCTGTGACTGTGCTGTGGATAGCACTTATGAACCTCCAGATGAAGGTGACGGACGAAAAAAATACAGACAACTTTTACTCGGCAGAGGGTGTGCTGGATCAGATATGTACCGGTCTGCAGGGAGATATTTCCAAGGCTTACTCAGCAGGATATACCAAGGTTATGGAGAATTACTCTGACAGTAGCATAAATGAGGCCGGAAGACAGAGTATATTTGTGCAGGAGTATTTAAAGAGCTTAAAGGGAAGTCTTGAGTCTGACAATACCGGTATGCACTATAAAACTGAAAAGCTTAAAGCCTATGTGGATAGTAAGCTCACAGACGAAAACTCAAAGCCATACGCTGAGGTCAAGGCGGTAAATGCCGATGAAAAGGGAAATGGACTGCTCAAGGTATACAACAGCCGCGCAGTCATCAATGGCATAAGGGTAGAGTATACCGATGAAAAGGGATTTAAATCAATAATAGAGACAGATATTTCTCTGGGAGTTCCATCCATGAGCTTTACAGCATCGGGAGGAGTTCCGGAGCTTTTTACATATTCTCTTGTAGGAAATGAAGGATTGGAAATTACATCAGGACCTAATAATAAAGTGAATTTATCCGGTAATCTCTATGCCGGCTGTAAAAATGCGGCAGGCACAGGAACTTCCACTACGAGTGTTACCATTCCAAACAATGCCACACTTGATGTAAAGGATACCAGCTATATGATTGCAGAGGGCGATATAGAGGTGGGAGATTTTGCCGGAAAAGATACTGCTACGATAAAAAAGAACATGGCGGGTGTAAGCAATAACAGTACACTTTCTGTTGATTCACAGTGTCAGCTGTGGACAAGCAATATAAATGTAAATGGTGCAAAAGTCAATTTAGATGGCATGACATATGTGGCAGATGACATGACCTTAAAGGGTACAGGCTCAAAGGTCACACTTGGAAAGAATAATAAGAATAACAATGCGAAGTACGTCGGCTTTGGCAACGGAGGCGATGACAAGGAAAATCCTGTCGCAGGCGATAGCTCTGCTATTATCATAAACGGCAGAGAGGCATCTCTTGATATGTCAAATATCAGGGAGCTTATGTTGGCAGGAACCGCATATATCAATACCCAGGCTATTGTAAACTCAAACTCAAGTAGTGTGGGTATAGAAAACAGCAATGTGGCCATGGGTGAGTCAATCTCTGTAAAGGGTGACCAGATAGCATACCTTGTGCCGCCTGAGTGCATAGGCACAAGTGGAGATGGTGCGGATGCCAAATCGCTTTACAACAAGAATCCACTCTCCTATAAGGAGTACAAGGATATCACGGCAACCGGACAGGATCAGCCAAAGTATACTGAGATAAATGCCAATGTGGTCAACATAAAGACAGGTAAGGCTCTTTCGGCATATCTGCCGGAGTCAAAGACAATCGATAACTATATAAAGAAGGTCTTTGTTCCTTCTACTGATGATAATGGTGGACTTGTATACTATTATGTCAATCTGCCAACTAACAAGGCTGCAGAGTATTACAGAGACTATTTTGGTGCAGACAGTGACAAGCTCAATAGATACACTAAGTTCTATACTGACAGCATACAGGTAAATGAGACTGCAAGCATCTATACTGCCGGCAATTACAGCATCTACGATGGCAACAATCTAAGGCTTTTGAAGGGCATAGCTGATGGTGTGGACATGGATGCACAGTCGGATGCCTTACAGCGCACGTATACCGCACTAAACTCAAAGCTTTTGACAAATTATTCGGATTTACCGACAAATGCAGAAAGTGTTTCGCTTTTTACAAATATAGTTAACAATACCAATTTGCAGAAAATAGTGCAAAATTCCGGTAATAAACATATATTTGAGACTGAGTATCAGGGGAAAAAATACCAGGCAATTGTCATAAACGGCGACTACACCTATGGTGAAAAGGACAAATCACACAATGTGGATATAATTGTTGCTACAGGAGATGTGACACTGAATGATGATTTTACAGGTACCATAGTTGCAAAGGGCAGGATAATTGTAAACAAAAAACAGTGCGAGATTGATAATGGTACTCAGGAGCTATTTAAGGCATTGCTTCTTGAAAAGGTAAGTGATGCAGACGATGCACTGCACCTGTATGATGTGTTCATGGACGGTGCCAACTATCTGGGTAATGTTTCTTCTTTTTCAAATAAGAAGGAGGCAGATACAAAAATAGATTATGCTACGCTCATTACATACCAGAACTGGACCAAGGAGTAGAAAATAAGCGGCTTTTAAGGCGCAAAACAGCTGCGAAATATTTATATTTGACAAATTTTGACGATATATACAAGGGAGGAATCCAATATGTCTGTAAAAGAAAAAAAGAATAATGGTGGGTTCTCTCTGGTAGAGCTTATAGTAGTGATAGCGATATCTGTCGTACTCATAGGTGCGGCAACCATATCCATTCGCTCGGTCATGGGTGTTGAGGTGAAGCAGTGTGCTAGAAATATTGAATCGATAATTAATAAAACAAGAGTCACCACGATGGGAAAGGACAGCGCAGTTCTTGAGATATATAAGGATGCATCAGATGGTGCCTACTATTATAAGACGACTATAAATGGTACGGTATCTGCTCAAAGCAAAATCGGAAAGAGCAGGATTGATGTTTACTATTCAATGAAGGATGATTATAGTGATAAGACACAATTGAACAGCCCAGACAAGATAGTGCTTCAGTTTGACAGAAGCTCAGGTGCACAAAAGCCTGATGCCAATGGTAAGTGCTGCAGCCGTATCTGGATTCAAAAAAACAGCACCGAGAAGGTTATCACGATATACAAGGAGACCGGCAAGGTGGTATGTGAGTAATTTACATAGTTTAATGATGAATATTTTATTCTGACGCAAGGCTGTTATAAGGTTGTATGATGAAATCAGAGAGGAAGATGAACCATGAAACTTTTAAAGCGCATGAATAAATCAAATAATAGGAAAAACAGTGGCTTTACACTTGTTGAGCTTGTCATTGTCATGGCGATAATGGGAATACTGGGTCTGGCCGTTGCGGGCTTTATCGGTACGAGCACGAAGCAGTATAAGTACGCTTCAAAGGATGTAGATTTACAGTATGAGGCACAGCTTACGATGAATCAGATAGGAGACCTGATAATTGAAGCGCAAAAGGGTGTCAAGTATGAGCCTGCTACAGTGGCAGCGCCGGTGGAGGTGGCATCATCCGACAGCAAGCTGATTATCTACAACAAGGATTGTACATACAATATCATATACAGACCGTCAGAGCACAAAATTTATCTGCGAAAGGATACACTGGATCCTGCAACAGGTGCGGTGAAGGCAGATGGTCAGGGCAAGGAATCTCTTATGGCAGAAAATGTCACAGGCTTTACCCCTGATTTAAGCGAGGCAGAAAGCAAGAACTCTGTTGGAATTGTCGTGGACTTTAAGGCAGGTGACAAGAAGTATACTTCAAAACAGAACTTTACGATGCGCAATAAGGTGCCGGCCTGAGCAGATGTGGAGTATGTTGCACCGGCAGAACCTTAAGGAATAAGGATATATTACAAAGGCAAGGATGTAACTAACGGAACAGTATACTATGAGATGATTAATGACCAAAATAAACAGAGTAGTTTTTTACAAAGGAGCAATCGCAATGAGCAAATTAAGAAAAAAAATAGTGGTTCCAATAACACTCATACTGGTAGTATGTCTCGTTGTGGGGACCCTTGTGATTTATGACAGTTTAACGAGTGTTGAGGCAAATGTTTCCTTCAATGGAATATCGAATATAGTAAGCTCGCACGGCAAGGACAGACCTTTCAACATAGTTGAGGTTGTTCCATCTAAGCAGGAATATAACAATATGGCTTCCATAGGTTATCTTATTGGAGGTCAGGAGCCTGTCAATTCAAGGCAAATGCTTTCAACCATAATTGGTGATAATGGTACTGGAATAGGTTCAGGAGCAATCTATCGCCCATACTGTATGTATCGTTTGTTTTATGAGGATTATCATGACTTTGTAACTGATGATGCAAATGATAAAAGTAGGCCACTATTTTGGTCACCGTATAGTGAAAGCTATACAAAAGGAGTTGATGATTGTAATACTCCTTTGGATCTTGCAGGGACGGAGACCCTTGAGGCCGGTGAAAACGGTACAAGGAACTATGAAATGGTCAGAAAAGATGGAGGCTCATACAGACTGGATACGGAGTATGTTCCGGCAGTTAAAGATGGAAATCCATGTGGTAATTATAATCAGAATGTGGATCATTATGTATATATGCCAGCCTCATTGGTGTCTGAGGACGGACAGGAGACGAAGCCGGTAAGAGGCTATTATGGAGTGGTGTTTAAGGAAGCTGATGAGCATATAAATATCACAAATTATGATTATTTTAATGCCAAAACAACAGACGGATTAAATCTTGATGTTACCAAAAAGGCTTATAAGGTTAAGAGTGCCTATGCTATTGCAGACCAGCATACCATGAATTCTATCGCAGAAAGTGATCCTCATGCAGCGATTTACCGTATTGACAACAGTGATATCAGTTTAGCATATGAATATGCAGGTCTTGCGGAGAGCTATAAAAAGGCAGAAGGCGATGAAGCTCAGGCGGCAGACAAGGCTGATAATATAGAAGCTTCAAATACAGCGGATTATGATACATATACCTATTATACATTGCAGATGGAATATGTTCCTTCTGATGAGGTGGTAAATGAAGGTGTGACGTACTATGAGGTGGACGATGAAAAAACATTGTTTTTTGAGGATCAGTCCGGGGAATATGGCGCAGTATTGGATGAGAAGGAGCCTTACATTAATCTGAATCCGGATAACAGTCAGTCTGAAACCAGAAAGATGGGATATTTTAATATCAAAGAGGGTAGTCAGGTTTATAATTTTGCCGGTGAGGGCTGCGGTGAGTATGAAATTCAAAAAAAGGAAAACGGAGTTTTGGATCATCCTGTAAATGTTAGAAGAATATACACAAAGGGTGGTTTCACAAACAACGAGCTATTTAGAAACGGTGTATTTAATCAGGATGGATCAGGTAAGAGTGATAATATGTCCTTTAATGTGCAGACAGTCACTCCGGCAGAGATGGACCATATAAACTGGTCTGATGTGGATTTACTCTATATCAGTGGAGGAGACGGCAGCGGCAGTGCTTCATATGGTTACGGCAATGACATTAAGGGAAAGACTATATTTGATGTTGCTAAGAGAGTGCACGAGAGTGGATTCATGATGCCTGTTATTGTTGATTACAGTCTGGTAAAGGATAACGTTGACCAGCCGTGGAATTTTCGTTATCATACAAATATGGAGCGTCTGGCAGCTCTTTTATGCTGTTCTAATTATGCTGAATTAGCTATTGATAAAATTGATCCAAGTCAGTATGAAAATCCATTGTGCGTAAACTGGTATGATGATGATAATGGGGAGAAGATCAAGTTTGATACCAGAGTAGATAGTAATCATCCAAATGGCTACGTAAACGGCAATATTTATGTCATTCCGGGAAATATATATAAAAAGCCAACAGATGATGATAAAGGGCATGGGGCAGCATTTCTGTTACAGAATTTCAATACGTCATTTCTTGATTGTACAGGCAATAATGAGACTGAATTTGTAAATCAGGCCAAGAATCAGGGGTTTGGAGAGATAGCAGAGTATATCAACTCAGAGAATACAAGCAGGAAAAATGAAAATGAAACTCTTGGAAAGGACGAGTATGCGTATTATGACAAGAAGATTTCAAAGGCGATAGTTTTAAGCTATATCATATCGTATGTTGATAAAAGAGACATTATAAATCCGACAGATAGTCTGAACATTCTGGATATAGAGCCCGGAACTGTAAAAAATGAGTCTGGCGCATTAAATTATGATAAGCTAACAAAGTGGCTTGGATCAAGATGCCCGGAGAAAAAAAAGGTTAAAATAACAAGGGTTACGAGTGCTGAATTTATTGGAAGAATAGAGGACCTTAATAACTATGACATGATATATATGGGACTCGTAGCCGATAATCTGAATTATGATAAAGATGGTCATACAGTATATAATGATTGGAACATGAATGGGCTTAAATACTCAAATGTTGGTGACATTGTTGTTATAGATCCGAGCGATGATAGAGGTTATTGGGGAGAGAAAATGCTCAGGAATGGTCATGCGGGATTGCTGGATACTGATTATATAAATGGTGGAGATAAGCTTAATACAACTCTTACATTAAGGAAAAATGGACATAACAAATATTATATAACTGCTCCAAACACGTACAGAGGCTCAGGAAATGATATCACAAAGCAGAAGGTTTCAGAGTTTGAGGATTATATAAAGGCGGGCTTTCCTGTCGTCTTTTCAGATGGCTTTTTCAGCAATGATAGCAAGTATGAAAGTGGAATTAATGAGGATTACATTGATAACTGTTCAAATGTTTTTACCCTTTTATGTGATGTAAAAGATAAAGATAATGTTCTTAAAGTGGACAGCAATGGAGACTTAAAAAATAAGTCAAATGAGACAGCGCAGCTTATTACCTACCTGACTACTGAAAAACCTGAAATATTACTCAAGGAGCAGGAAAAAGTAAAAGATACAGATTATGTTGAGATTAGTAATAACCAGATCACATTGGAATTTTCAATAAACAATGCAGGAGGTGCTGATTCCAAAGCAAGTTTTAATGCACAGCTGTTTTTGGATTCGAATTCCGATGGTAAGTTTTCGACAACCAATGAAGGAATAGATGCAAATAAGATAAAAATATATTGTGATGGTACTATTGTGAATCCGGTAATGGGTGATAATGGTAAATATATGTATAGTCTGAATGCAGGCAATTATAATTATAAACTGGTCTATGATTTGCCGAATGGCTATGTAGGAGTTATGCCTTGGCAGCTTCGTGTAAGTCAGGCTACAAATAGCTACAGATATGATCAGAAATCCGGATATGTGTATGTCAAAAATTCAAAAGGCAGTCCTACAAAAGTCAAGATTCTTCAGATTAATTCACACTTGAAGCATAATCCGGAGTATAATGGAAATTTTGATATGCAGGTACAGAAGAATGACGATACGACGAAGTTTCATGAATTACTTAGTCAAGTGAAGGATTTTGACCTGGATATAGAAACAGTTTATTATGACGACGTAGATAAAATGAATGAGGTATGTAATAAGCTGCAGACATACGATATGCTTGTAATTGGATTTGGTGATTGTTATGATATTAATAATAATCTCGATAATATAAAAGCATATATCCAGTCAGGAAAACCGGTATTGTTTGCTCATGATACAACGTCATTTTGTAATAATAAAATTGATACTCCATATAATAATTTCTGGGGATATAAATTTAATTCTAAAATTCGTGATTCTGTCGGACTGGACAGGTATGGAATACTGTCAAATGAGTATTTAAAGAAGGGCAATACATTGTACAGTACTGATTACCGTACTGATGCGGATTTTGATAAAGCTGTAAAGACCGCCGAAAAGAATAACACTGATATTGCATATGAGCCAAAATCATATAAAAAAGTTATTGTCAGACAGAATCAGGGATTTACTTATGCAGATTTAAATCATTATCAGTGGAAAGATAATGGTGATGATCATGGTGAGTACAGACTGTATTCAGGGCTAGTTGGTAATGATGATGTTCAAGCTTATACTAATAAGGCAGTCAAGGTTAATTCAGGACAGATTACCACATATCCTTTTAAGATTGCTGACGAAATAAATATAGCTACCACTCATAATCAGTACTACCAGCTGGATATGAATCAGGATGCTGATGGTGATGGTGAGAGTGATATTGTTGTATGGTATACCTTGTCAGATATTGGAGTTTATGAGCAGTCTCCAAAGGATGTAAGAAATAATTATTATATTTACACAATGGGAAATGTAACATACTCAGGTGTAGGACATTCCGATTTCTCAAATAATGAGGATGAATTGAAACTTTATATAAACACTATGATTGCTGCATATAGTGCATCAGTTCATGAGCCGTCAATTTATCTTAAGGAGAATGCAGATACTGATTCAAATGATATAACTACATTATATGCAACTATTGATGATGCCATTGAAGAAGAAGCAGCTAATAAAGCGGATGCCAGACTAGATGGTGCAGACAGTACGCAGGATGTTTATTTTACGGTAAAGGATTCAAACCTTGTGCGAAATCAGATTGATGAAAAAACTGTTGTTTATTTGGATTTTTATATCGAGGATCCGCAAAAAAATCCAAATGATGAAACGATTGGCACCGGAGATAATAAGATTTACTTAAAGAAGGTGGACTGGGATATCTATTCACTGAATAATGACGGAACTGAAAATCAACGGATAAATAACAGTAAAGAAAACAGTCAATTAAATAAGGATCCAAGGAACTTCTTTGAAAATAACAAGACATATAAGGTAAAGGTACCATTGAGTGTTTTACCGGAGGGAGCTAATTCTATAAAGATTTATGCCGTAGGATATAGTAAGATTTATCAGTCACTGGCGAGTGGTGAGTGTAAAGAGATTCCAACAGCTAAGGCATACAAGACCTTCCAGATACAGCGTGTAGGACTTGCAGATCTGGATTAGCGTTTATATATGATTATGTATATTTCCATATAGCAAAGACCATATGAGCTGCGAAACAGCTTGTATGGTCTCTGTTTTTTTACTGTTTCTTTATACTTTCTTTATTGAATTATCCGCGCTTATTGATAAAATAGATAGTATGCGCACGATTGCGGATATTTTTGCATTCGTGTATGGGGATAAATTAACCGGAAAGAAAGGAAACGTTTATGAGTAAAATTTTCAAAAACCTGATTCCATACTGGCGATGGATCATATTAATATTTGTTTTTCTCATTGCTCAGGCTTATTGTGATCTGGCTTTGCCTGCGTACACATCTGACATCATTGATGTGGGTATCCAGGATCATGGCATTGAGCATATCCTGCCAAAGGAGATTACATCGGAGGATTATCAGATGGCACAGACATTTATGCTGTCTGACGAGAAAGAAAAATTTACGGACTGTTACGAGGCGCAGGATGCTTCAAAATCTGATGACAGTGTGGCAAAATACAAGCTGACAGCTGATTCGGACACACTTGATAAGCTGGATGAGGAGCTTTTGGTTCCTCTTGTCATGGCATATCAGGCTTTTCAGTCGGGTGAGCAGATGGATGTGGATGCATCGGCTATCCCGCAGGGAGTAGCGCTCGATGATAACATGATAAAGCAGATAAGAAGCAAGGTGCAGGAAAAAATCGATGCGGTGGGTTCAGCTACTTTAAAGTCCATGGGTGTAACTTTTGCGACAAAGTGTGATGAGAATGCAGGAATCGACGTGGATGCCAATCAGGTTGCTTATCTGTGGAAGGCAGGAGCCAAGATGGCAGCCTTTGCAGCTATTATGCTTATAGCAGCATGTGTTGTAGGCTTTGCGGCTTCAAAGGTCGGTGCCGCTGTCGGCAGGGATTTGAGGGAGAAGACCTTTTCAAAGGTTGTAGGTTTTTCAAATGCCGAGATTAACAAATTCTCTACGGCATCACTGATTACGAGAAGCACGAACGATATACAGCAGATTCAGATGGTTACTACTATGATGCTTCGTATGGTGCTTTACGCGCCAATCGTTGGTATCGGTGGTATCATCAAGGTGGCGCAGACCAAATCCGGCATGGAGTGGGTGATTGCCATTGCGGTTGCTGCCATCATGGTTTTTATTTTCACACTGGTTGGCATTGCTATGCCAAAGTTCAAGATTATGCAGAGTCTTGTAGACAAGGTAAACCTTGTTTCTCGTGAGATTCTTACAGGTCTTTCCGTTATCAGGGCTTTCGGCCGTGAAAAGGAGGAGGAAAAGAGGTTTGATGAGGCTAACCGTGAGCTTACACGCACACAGCTGTTTACAAACCGTGTCATGACCTTTATGATGCCGGGTATGTCCATGATCATGTACTGCATCACACTTGGTATCGTGTGGGTTGCAGCAGGCAGAATAGACAAGGGTTCTATGCAGGTAGGTACCATGACTGCGTTTATTACATATGCCATGATGATTGTTATGTCATTCCTCATGCTTTCAGCCATGTCCATCATGCTTCCGAGAGCTGGTGTTGCGGCAGAGCGTATCGATGAGGTTATAAAGACAAACAGCACTGTAAATGATCCAAAAGAGCCTGTTACTGAGGCTGATCACAGAGGTGTTATCCGTTTCAACCATGTGGATTTCAGATATCCGGGAGCAAAGGAGGATGTGCTTTCAGACATTGATTTTGTGGCGGAGCCGGGCAAAACCACAGCTATCATCGGAAGTACCGGCTGTGGAAAGTCTACACTTGTAAACCTGATTCCGCGTTTCTATGACGTGACTGGAGGCTCAATAGAGCTTGATGGACACGATATCAGAGACTACACACTAAGCGAGCTTCGCGAGTCAATAGGCTTTGTTCCGCAGAAGGGTATTCTTTTTTCGGGAACCATCGCCTCAAACCTGCGCTTTGGTAAAGCAGACGCGAGTGATGAGCAGATAAAAAAGGCTGCGGATATCGCACAGGCTTCTGAGTTTATCGAGACAAAGAATGACAGGTATGAAAGCTCAATCGCACAGGGCGGCTCAAACGTGTCAGGTGGTCAGAAGCAGAGGCTTGCCATAGCAAGAGCTATCGCAAAGGACCCTCATATTTATGTGTTTGATGACAGCTTTTCAGCACTCGATATGAAGACTGACGCGCGTCTGCGTGCAGCCTTAGCAGAGGTTACAGAGAGTGCTTCCGTTATTATCGTGGCACAGCGTATCAGCACGATTATTCATGCTGACCAGATTCTCGTGCTCGATGACGGTAAAATCGTAGGAAAAGGCACCCACGAGGAGCTTCTTAAGAATTGCGATGTATATATGCAGATTGCACAGTCACAGCTTTCAGCCAGGGAACTTGGACTTGATGATAAGGTGGCAGAAACTGCAACAGATAAAGCAGCAGATACTTCGGCTGTATCAGGCTTAGATAATGAAAAGGAGGGCATGTAAGATGAGTGAGAATAACAACGAACAGTTCAAGATGCC
>ULRI01021618.1_pt1 | contig 23404 bp, 25 predicted proteins | sample 1955291 | NCBI WGS metagenome assembly ULRI01 (sample SAMEA4835678, study PRJEB28245) | human gut metagenome | biome: gut microbiome; material: fecal sample | place: Denmark | collected 2008
ATCCGTGAAAACCCCGAGCTCGTTCGGGAGAACATCCGCAAAAAGTTTCAGGACGCGAAGCTGCCGCTCGTCGACAAGGTGATCGAGCTCGACAAGGCCAACCGCGCCGCCATCAACGAGGCGTCGAATCTGCGCGCCGAGCGCAACACCCTGTCGAAGCAGATCGGCATGCTCATGGGACAGGCGAAAAAAGACCCGTCCAAGCTCGCCGAGGCCGAGGCCGTCAAGGCGCAGGTCACCGCGCAGGCCGCGCGGCTCGCCGAGCTGGAGCAGCAGGAGGCCGAGCTGGAGACCAAGATCCACAAGATCATGCTCACCATCCCGCAGATCATCGACCCGAGCGTGCCGCTCGGCCCGGATGACAGCTGCAACGTCGAGGTGCAGCGCTTTGGCGACGCCGTCGTGCCGGATTTCCCGATCCCGTACCACACGGAGATCATGGAGCGCTTTGACGGCATCGATCTCGACGCCGCGCGCCGCGTCTCCGGCAACGGATTTTACTATCTCATGGGCGATATCGCGCGGCTGCACGAGGCCGTGCTGACCTATGCGCGCGATTTCATGATCGACAAGGGCTTTACCTACTGCATCCCGCCGTTTATGATCCACGGCAACGTCGTCGAGGGCGTCATGAGCCAGACGGATATGGACGCCATGATGTACAAGATCGAGGGCGAAGATCTCTATCTGATCGGCACGAGCGAGCACTCCATGATCGGCCGCTACATCGATCAGATCCTCACCGAGGATCAGCTCCCGCAGACGATGACGTCCTATTCGCCCTGCTTCCGCAAGGAAAAGGGCGCGCACGGCATCGAGGAGCGCGGCGTATACCGCATCCACCAGTTTGAAAAGCAGGAGATGATCGTCGTCTGCCGCCCGGAGGAGAGCATGGACTGGTACGAGAAGCTCTGGCGCTACTCCGTTGAGCTCTTCCGCAGCATGGACATTCCGGTACGCCAGCTCGAGTGCTGCTCCGGCGACCTCGCCGACCTGAAGGTCAAGTCCTGCGACATCGAGGCGTGGAGCCCGCGCCAGCAGAAATACTTTGAGGTGTGCTCCTGCTCGAACCTCGGCGATGCGCAGGCCCGCCGCCTGCACATCCGCATCAAGGGCAAGGACGGCAAGAATTACCTCGCCCACACGCTCAACAACACCTGTGTTGCGCCCCCGCGTATGCTCATCGCGTTCCTTGAGAATAACCTCCAGCCCGACGGCAGCGTCGTCATCCCCGAGGTGCTGCGTCCCTACATGGGCGGCAAGGAAGTCCTTGTGCCGAAGCACTGAGGATGCGCAGCGCGCAGCAGCATAGAGATAATAGAAAAATGGAGGCAGCATCATGAAAAAGCCCGGTTGGCTCGATGAATTCAAGACATTTATCTCGCGCGGCAACGTCATTGACCTGGCAGTCGGCGTCGTTGTCGGCGGCGCGTTCACGGCCATCGTCACCGCGCTCGTCAACGATATCATCAACCCGCTCATCTCGCTCATCATCGGCGGGCTGGACTTCTCCGGCGTGACCGTCGGCGTGTTCCCAATCGGCGATCTGATCATGGCGATCATCAATTTCCTGTGCATTTCGTTCGTCGTGTTCTGGATGGTGAAGATCATCAACCGCTTCAACCGCAAAAAGGCGGACGAAGCCGAGCCCGAGCCGGAAGCCCCTGCTGAGCCCACGACTGAGGAGCTGCTGACGGAGATTCTTGCCGAGCTCAAGATCAGAAACAGCCGTGCCGCCGCAGCACAAACGCTCGACGACGCCGAAGAGGAAGAATATTCCACCTCCGAGCGCTAAAAAAGCACTTGACATCTCGGGGCTTATATGTTATAGTATATAAGCCTTGAGGGGTCAATTGTATATCGCGGAGTGGAGCAGTTCGGTAGCTCGTCGGGCTCATAACCCGGAGGTCGCAGGTTCAAATCCTGTCTCCGCAACCATGTTGTGCAACCAAAAAAGATATTGCACCGGAAAACCCAGAAGCCGCAACGGTTTCTGGGTTTTTTCGTGCCCTGAATTTCAAGTGCAAACAAAAAGATATTTTCCTTTGTTGAGAGGACTTGAACTACCGACCCCGGCGTTTCGAGGCGGCTTTTGGAGGATTTTTTCTTCCGAAAGCCGCCTTTTTCCGTTTTCTAAGAAAAATATTTTCGAGTATGTCTTCCTAAGGAAAGGACGACTCTACTGCCCACGAAAAGAGGTTTGCCCTACATTTTGGGGCAAACCTCTCTAACAGAATAAAGAATGAATTGGGCTGATCTCTTGGAACACATCCTTGAGGGCAGTCCTTTCATTATTTGCGCAGAAAGGAATGGTATCTATGATCAAAATCAGAATCAGAAACGCCGGTCACGAGGTCGATGTTCGTTTCCCGATCAGCGAGAGCGAACTGTTCGCAAAGCTCGGTGAAATCCACGCTGTCGAAGGCAGGGACGCCGCGCAGTCAGCCTATGTAACAGAGGTTTACTGGCCGGAGGAATTCTCGGCTCTGAAAAACTGGTACGTCAATCTGGATGAGCTGAACTACCTTGCCAGAAGAATGGAGAGCTTTGATACCCTCGAATACGACCAATTCCTCATCGGCATTACCAAGCTGGACAGCAAGGAAGTGAAGGATCTCATCAATCTGACCTTCAATCTCGACCATTTCACGCTGTGCAAGGATGTCAGCAGCTATGGAAAGATCGGCAGAGAGTATGTGATGAATACGGAAGGCGCCGTTCCCGCCCATGACGAGGATGATCCGAAATACGCTGCCATCGGCAAGGATCTCATCGCCCGAGGGCTGGCGCAGATCACCGCAAAAGGTTTGCTCATCTACAATCCCTTCGACGAGCTGACCGAGGTATACGACGGTCAGACCTTCCCCGAATACTACTATGAGAATACCCTTGCCAGCGCAGAGGTCAGCTATAACGGCCGTACCGAGCTGCTCCTGCTCCCCGGTGAAGAACTTGCAATCCAGAAGGCGCTTGCCCGGCTCGGCGCTCCTTCCGACAGCGACTGCGAGATCAGGTTCTGTCTCAGTAAGGGAGAGGATGACGCCTGGGAGGAACGCATCGAAGGCATCATCCGCTCTGAAGGACTGTATGAGGCGAACAAAATGCTTCGCTTTCTGGACACCGGCGATATGGATTGGGGCAAGCTGACTGCCGCCGTCGAGCTCACAGATGCAAAGAGCGCCGCCAACATCGGCGCTGTCGCAGAGCATCTTGGCGAGTTTGCCTATATTCCCGACGCAAAGAGCGAATCCGACGTCGGCCATTTCCTCGTGGACAATGTGGAAGAATACGAGATGAACATCGAAATGGAGGAATACTTCGACTTCTCCGGCTTCGGAGAGTATTTCGCCGAGGAACACGACGGACAGTTTGTGAACGGCGGCTTCGTCTATTTTGACAGCGACAGATCCCTCGATGAGTTTCTCGAAGAACTCGAGTCCGAGGACGAGGGCATGGATATGGGAGGTATGTGAGCATGATAATCAATGCGGTGATCGAAAGCAAAGACGGCGGCACACTCGTGCTGGACTTCCCCCGCAGCATCTACGACGTGTACGAAAAGCTCCAGTCAGTAGGTATCAGACAGTCCCCGCATCAGATCACCCTTTCCGATGAGGAAGGCGATGACGTGCGAGTCAAGCTGTATTCCGAAGACGAAACAGGAAAGCATTTGCTTCTCACGCTCAAGGAGCAGAACTCGCTGGCTGACGCCAATATGCTGGCCTTCATGGTAGACAATGCCAAACCTGATTTCCGCTCCAAGCTGGAACAGAATCTGCTCAACGATCAGTACAGCTCCATGCAGGAGGTCACGGACGACATCAAGCAGATGCTTTATGAATCAGGACCGGTCAAAGCAGTGTTCTACTGTCCCCTCGTCGGAGAGGTAACCGATGAAGAGGGCTTCAGTTCTCCCGTCGACGGACGTTTCCTCAAGAGCTATGCGTGGGCTGTCGAAGAAGCTCTGGAAGCCGATACTGCCGACGATGAAATGGATATGGCTGAGTTTTTCGACGAGGATGATGGCGTTAAGGCAAAACTCGTATCAGCCAAATGGGGCGTGGAAACCTACCGTGGACGGCTCTTCGGCAGGATCGAGTGCAGCCTCAAGGAAGAACTCACCGATGCCGAAACCGAAATCCTCACTGACTGGATCAGCGGACAGAATTCGGACGGCTACGGAGAGCACTTCGAGCAGCAGCCGATTGACACCGAGGACGGCGATTTGTACGTCTCCTTCTGGAACAGCGGCGACAACTATTCCATCATGACTCGTGACGAGTTGGATGAGTATATAGATAATCAGGGCATGACGATGGGAGGGATGTGATATATGGCTGTGCTCTTTTCGGCGGTAACGCTTACCGCAGACAATAATCAGGTAGAGTTTCTCGCTGCCGGTATTCCGAGAGACTCCGACGATCTCGAGGGCTGGACTGCCTATGAGAACTTCATGGATGAGCTGGATTCCGAACAGGAAGTCAGCGTCCATGTGGAAGCCTACCTCTATGGTGAAGGTGAAACCTTCAAGGCAACGCCCGAGGAAGTGGCGTATTTCAAGATGCGAGCTGATGCAGACGAAGAATTCCTGCACGACCACTGCGACAACATCGAGGACGCAGACTTCACCATCCAATGGTCGCCTGACGAGCTGTACGGAGTGGAGCTGGAGCTATGACGGCAGAAAAGAAAGACCGCAAGCCGCTCCGGATCAAGAACCTTGCAGACCTCAAGCGGCATATCAGGCTCGGAACCGAGCTGGTGGCAACGGCGCACCAATACCACCCAGATATTGTCGGGCTCACCCGTGTGGTGACGAAGGTGCAAACCAACGGATTCTACTCCAAGATCAAGGATCAGCCGGATCATAAATGGTCGACCTGCAATCATGGATTGGGCTTTTGGTCGCCCTTCAACAAGGCCGGAGCGTACCGCTTCACGGATTCCACCGTCCAAGTGCTCAACACCCGAAAGAATGATGGCAGCATTCTCTATGAGATGGAACTCTACGACGGCGAACAAAGCATGTCAGAACAGAACAAGGAGGTACCCGACATGAACGAATGGGATCGCCTGCACAGACAGGCACAGCGATACAAAGAAGCCTATCCCCCCGGAACGAGGATCATGCTTCTCGGCATGGGAAACGATCCGAACCCCGTGGAGAGCGGCACGAGAGGAACGGTCAGAGTCGTGGACGACATCGGCACTCTGCACTGTGATTTCGACAATGGCAGGAGCCTCGGCGTTGTCCCCGGCGAAGATTCCTTCCGCAAGCTGACGGACGAGGAACTTGCCGAGGAACAGTATGTGGACATGGACGAGGACGAGAGCGGCCCCGTTATGGGAATGTGAGGCGCCTATGGGAGAAAGACTCGAAATCGAAATCCCGCCCCAGCTTACCGAACCGCTTCTGCAGTATGCCTCTGAAACGGAGCTTCCCGTGGAGGACATCGTAGAAACCGCTCTCAGAAACTATTTGGAAAGGAGCCAGGACAATGCCTAACGGCGAAAAGAAAGGGATCACCGTGCGGATCGACGCCGACCTTCACGCGGAGGTCAGCCAGTACCTGCGGGATCACAGCATCTGATTACCAGCTTTTCTATGCCGAAAGCGGCTTCGGCTGCAGTCCGACTGCCTCCGGTCGAAAGGTTTTCGGCAAGTTCCTCAAGGACGGTGAGAATACGAGCTTCAACCGAAGCGACTTCCTCGGCGTGATCAAGGACGAGTGCATCCCCGAATGGGCTGCGGAGAAGCTCGCCGAGCTTGAGCCTCCCGACGAGGATGAATCCGAAGGAATCACGATGGGAGGTATGTAGGATGAGAACGAGGATCTATCAGATTAACTCTAAGCGGGACGTCAACCGTGTCAAGTTCGAAGGTCTGGATCTGCTGGAACGGTATCAAGGTCCCTCTGCCGTTGATCCCTCCATTTACGACGAGGTGTTCAACGCAGAGATAGATGAAACGGATCTCGAAGCGATCTATCAAAGATTCAATACGGTAGGACATCCCCTGCACCGCGGTCACTCACTGTCCGTCTCAGACGTGGTGGTGAACGACAACGGTGCTTTTTTCTGCGACAGCATCGGGTTTCAGCCCATTGCATTTGACGAGTCGCAGACTCAAAAGCCGGACAACCTCATGCGTGTCGTCTATGTTGAACCGCATAAGGCTCCCTATATTGCTGACGTCGCCCATACGCTTGAAGCAGAACAGAAAGCGGTTGGTGATGGCTTGATCGAGCCGATTGACAACGATGACGGTACCTGTCTCGTGGGCAACGAGGAATCAAAGCTCCGGGGCATGGACGGAAATCGAAGGATCGGTGACGGCACATCCATCATGGCCGGCCCTTTCTTCGTATGCGGCGACTCTGGCGAAACATTCAGAAGTCTCACTGACGAGGAGGTGACGAGATATATGGCTCGGTTCGCTGAACCGGAGGACATCAGTCCCGAAGAAGTGGAAGCCGATATGGGCTTCATGATCTACCCCATGTAAAGAAGGAGGAACCAATCATGGCAACCAAGAAAACCAACACAAAGGCTCCTGCGAAACAGCAGAAGCGCAGCACTCCGAACATTTCGGCTCGGATCGACCGCCTCGTGGACTACGAAAACTCGAAGGTCAAGGCTATTGCCAGCGTCAATATCGGCGGTGCCTTTGCCATTCACGGTCTGCGTGTCATCGATTCGCAGAAGGGGCTGTTCGTGCAGATGCCTCAGAACTCTTTCCAGAAGGACGGCAAGACCGAGTATTCGGATATTTTCCATCCTGTCACTGCAGAAGCTCGCAGTGAGCTGAACAGCAAGGTGCTGGAAGCCTATGAGCAGAAGCTCGACGAGGTTGAGTCCGAGAATGAGGATCTTGATGAAGGCGAGGCTCTCGACGAGCAGGACGAGGACGCGCCCGCCTTTGGGCAGAGTATGTAGATTGCGGTAATTTTTCCGATTCTCGCTGGACTTCCTGCGTTCTATCCGTATTCTTGTGGTTAAGAGGTGATACTACTATGAAAACAAAACTCCTAACCACAGCAATCGCCTGTGCGCTCCTAATCTCACTCACGGGATGCGCCGCGGACAAGATCGCATCGACGCCCACTCAGAACGTGGACGTCACAATGGATACGGAAACCGCCATAGAATCTGAGGGAGAAACCGAAGCCGTGACTCTGGCTGCTGAAACGGCAGAAAAAGATATTCCTGCCCAGTCCGCTTCAACGGAGGCACCGCAGACAAGAGAGACAGCGGAACCTGTCCAGCCAAGAGAATCGGAAGCTCCGAAACAGACAGAATCGCCCAGGCAATCCGAGCCGACAGAGGCTCCGAAGCAAGAATCTCCGAGCCAGCCCGCTGAGTCGGAACAGCCTGCGGAAACGCAGCCAGAACCGACGAAGCCTGCGGAACCGCCAGAGGAAACGGAACAGCCCAAGCCTATTGAGCCTCCAGCTCCAACAGAGCCTGCACCGACCGAACCGCCTGCTCCAACGGAGCCTCCCGCACCGGTGGAAACAGAGCCTCCCGCAGAAACGCAGCCAAAGACCGCATACGATTATGAATTCGACATCAATGCGATCCGAGCCGACTGCATCGCCATCGGTCAGAGCATGGGCTATACGCTGAACACCTCGCTGACTCCTCAGAATGCCACATGGTGGAATCCGGTGACGGCATCGGAATCCAACCAAGGGAGCTCGCTAAAGTCGGCACTGGAACAGTATATCCGATTCCACACGGTCGCCAATCTCAGCGCCTACGGTATGGACGAGATCGCTGAGTTCAACATCTGCTGCGAATCACGAGGCGGCGGATCATACGCCATCTTCTTCGTATTCGCATAACGACAACCAAATACGGGACGAAGTCCTCTGCTGAAAAGCGGAGGGCTTTTTCTTTATCAAAATGAAAGGATGAATATCGAGATGAATGCTATTCTCAAATCCAAGAGCATGAGACTGCTTTCGGCACTCCTTGCCGTTCTCATGATCGTTGCGATGCTTCCCACGAGCGCATTCGCATGGTCTGCCGAGGAAGGCACGAAGTGTACCTCCACCTACGGAGATAAGTATCTCGGCTCTGACGGAGACAACTACTACAGCAAAGCAGGCAACACTCTCTTCTATAACGATGACGGAAGCTTTTATGTTTCTTATCACAGCGGCGGTGTTGCCAGATATAAGTACCTGATGATTGACAGCAACGGCACCTCTCATCATGTGTACTGTATTGAGTCCGGCGTGTCCTACAACTACAGCGACACTTACAATTCCACCAGCGGCAAGAACAGCAAGTATTTTCAGAATCTGCCCGTTACCGCACAGTACGGAATCATGATGGCGCTGATGTATGGCTGGCACGATGGAGCTTCTTCTCCCGTTGCAGGAACGAATGTGGATGATTTCATCTACGCGACGCAGTGTATCATCTGGGAGTATCAGCAGCAGATCAGAACGAGTCCGACAAGCCTTGCATCTGCAAATGGCGTTGAAGCCGATCTGTTCTATGCCACCCTGAAAGATCGTCCGGCTGAGAAATGCTACGACTGGATTCTGGAGCAGATGTCCAGGCACTACGTCGTGCCGAGCTTCTCTTCCCGCAATCAGAGCAATGCACAGACCTACACGATGATGTATGATCAGGCGAATGATAATTACAGCATCACCCTAACCGACACCAACAACACCCTGGCCGATATCAACTTCTCTGCCAGCGGCATTACTGTCACCCGCAGCGGAAACCAGTACACCTTCACCAGCAAGAACATGATTTCCAACGCTGTGATGATCTCGGCTCAGAAGAAGACCAATCTCGGCATGGGCAAGATGCTCATTTGGGGCTGCCCCGGCAAGCAGACGATGGCTTCCGGCGCGGAAGACCCTGTGTTCTTCTACTTCAAGCTGAACACGGAAACCAAGGGCGTCGGCCATATCGTGAAAACCAGCGAGGACGGCAAGGTTGAGGGCATCAAGTTCACGATCACCGGCAATGGCATCAATGAGACGGTTACGACAGGTAAGAACGGCACAGTTGATCTCGACCTGCTCCCCGGCACCTATACAGTGACGGAGCTTCCCGATGATAAGTATGAAACACAGTCCGCGCAGACTGTTACCATCGTCAGCGGCAAGACCTCTACTGTCACGTTCAATAACACCCTGCGCCGTGGAGATCTGAAGGTCACGAAGACTTCTGAGGATGGCCTCGTCGAGGGCATGAAGTTCCATCTGTGCGGCACCTCCTATTGCGGACTGCCTGTGGACGAGTACGCCGTCACCAATGCCAGTGGTATCGCGGTATTTGACGATGTGCTGATCGGCACCGGCTATACCCTCGAGGAAGTCGGCACTCCCGACCGCTATATTGTCCCCGACGATCAGACGGCAGCAATCGAGTGGAACAAAGTCACGAATAAGAGCTTCGACAACGACCTGAAGCGCGGCGACCTCAAGGTCACTAAGACTGCGGAGGACGGGCTTAACGAGGGTCTGAAGTTCCACCTGTATGGCACCTCTTACAGTGGCATTCCTGTGGACGAGTATGCTGTGACTGACACCAGCGGCGTTGCGACCTTCAGCAACATTCTGATTGGCACTGGTTACACGCTGGAAGAGGTGGACACTCCGATCCGCTATGTCGTCCCCGACAATCAGACGGCGGCGATTGAATGGAATAAGGTGACCAACAAGAGCTTCGATAACGTGCTCAAGAAATGGAACCTTACTGTTACCAAGCAGGACGTTGAAACGGGCTCCGCTCAGGGCGATGCGAATCTGGCAGGTGCCAAGTACGGAATCTACAAGGGCGACGAGCTGATCGACACCTATGTCACCGACGCGGATGGCAAGTTCACCACCAAATACTATGTCTGCGGCACCGACTGGTCGATCAAGGAGCTGGACAGCAGCGAGGGCTATCTCGTCACCCCCGGCAACGAGCAGATCGGTGTCGATCCCAAGAACTATACTGCTGAGTATAACAGCGAAGCTATGAAGCAGTACGAACAGGTCAAGAAAGGCAATATTGCCATCATCAAGCACACCGACGATGGCCAGACGCAGATCGAGACTCCCGAGGAAGGCGCAGAGTTTGCCGTCTATCTCAAGAGCGCAGGCTCCTATGACAACGCCAAGGACTCCGAGCGCGATTATCTGGTCTGCGACGAGAACGGCTTTGCTCAGACGAAGGATCTGCCCTATGGCAGATATACCGTCCAGCAGATCAAGGGCTGGGAAGGCCGCGAGCTGCTCAAGCCTTTCGACGTGTTCGTCAGCGAGAACGGCGAAACCTATCGCTATCTGATCAACAACGCCAACTTCTTCTCCTATGTGAAGGTGGTCAAGGTTGACAGCACCACCGGCAAGACCATTCCGGCTTCCGGCATCGGCTTCCACATCTATAATCCCTCCGGCAATCAGATTCAGATGACCTTCACCTATCCGACTGTCACCACAATCGACACCTTCTACACGGACGGCGACGGTATGCTGATCACGCCCGAGAAGCTGGAATACGGCAAGGGTTATTCGCTGGTCGAGGTATCGGCTCCCTATGGCTATGTCCTCAACAGCGATCCCGTGTTTTTCGACATCACGGAGGAAAACTCCACCGAGGAAAACGCCGTAACTGTTGTGATTGTCGAGAAAGAAAACGCGCCTCAGATGGGCGTCATCAACGTGGAGAAGACCGGCGAGTATCTTGCCTCTGTCGTGGACACCAAGGACAGCAAGCGTTTGGTTTATGCTGTCGGCGGTCTGGCCGGTGCTGAGTACACCGTGACCGCAGCGGAGGATATCTACACGCCGGACGGCACTCTCAGATACAGCAAGGATGAGGTCGTGGCAACTCTTGTTACCAAAGAAGACGGCAAGGCCGTAACCGAGCCTCTGTTCTTGGGCAGATACCATGTTGTTGAGACGAAAGCCCCCTATGGTATGATTCTCAATCCTACTGTTCAGACTGTGGAACTGACCTACGCAGGCCAGGAAGTGGAGATCACTGAAACCTCCACCGGATTCTACAACGAGCGTCAGAAGGTCGAGATCGACTTGAACAAGGTAATGGAGCAGAACGAGGTCTTCAGCGTTGGCAACAACGGCGAAATCACCTCTGTCAACTTCGGCCTGTTTGCCGCAGAGGAAATCGTTGCGGCTGACGGCAGCAGTATCCCTGCTGGCTGGGTGCTTGAAGTCGTTGAGTGCGACGAGAACGGCTATGCAGCCTTCAGCACCGACCTTCCCGTTGGTGCAAAAACCTATGTCAAGGAAATCAGCACCGATAAGCACTATGTCCTGTCCGATAAAGAGTACCCCGTGGTATTCGAGTACGCAGGCCAGGAAGTTGCTACTGTGCACATCACAGTGAACGACGGCAATGAAATCCCCAATGAGCTGATCTACGGCACGATCAAAGGTTATAAGGTCAACCGTGAAACCGGCGATAAGATTTCCGGCGCTCTGTTCGGACTCTTCCGCGCAGACGAAAGCAGCTTCACCGAGAACAACGCTCTGCTGACTGCTGAATCCGGCGAGGATGGCGTCTTCACCTTTGAGAATGTGGTGTACGGCAGCTATACCGTGCGCGAGCTGCGCCCTGCGGCTGGCTATCTTGAAAACGAAACGGTCTATGCCGTGACAGTCGATAAGGATGGCGACGTAGTTGAGATCACCGTAGTGAACGATCTGATCCCCGAAATCGGAACGACTGCCACCATCGACGAGGAAAAGGAAGTCTGCGCCACCGAGGTGTTCACGCTGACCGATACGGTCGAATACAAGCACCTTGTCCCCGGCAAGGAGTACACCGTCAAGGGCATTCTCATGGATAAGGCGACCGGCGAGCCGTTCCTCCAGAACGGAGAGCAGATCACTTCCGAGGTGACCTTTGTTCCCGAAGCTCCATCTGGCAGTGTGGAGGTGCTGTTCACCTTCGATGCCAAGCTCATCAAGGCTGATACGAACATCGTCGTGTTCGAGAGCCTCTACAGCGACAGCAAAGAGCTGACTGTTCATGCGGATATCGAGGACGAGGCACAGACCGTAACCGTTATCGTCCCCGAGATCAAGACCGAGGCTTCTACAGACGGAAAGAAAGAAACGACCATCGGCGGCGAGATCACCATCGAGGATATCGTTTCCTATCACAACCTCACCCCCGGCAAGGAATACGTTGTCAAGGGAACGCTCATGAACAAAACCACCGGTAAGCCCGTGACGGTCAATGACGAGCCTGTGACTGCGGAAGCCGCATTCACACCTGAAACCAGGGACGGCGAAGTCAAGGCGACGTTTACCTTCAATTCCTACGTCATCACCGAAACGACCGATGTTGTGGTGTTCGAGAGCCTCTACCGTGAGGAAATCGAGATCGCAGTTCATGCAGATATCGAGGATGAAGGCCAGTCTGTGACCGTCTATGTCCCCGAGATCAAGACCACTGCCTCCATCGACGGCAAGAAGGAGATCACTACAGCCGGTAAGGTGACGATTGAGGATGTGGTGTCTTACACCAACCTTATCCCCGGCACCGAGTACACCATCCGTGGCACTCTCATGAACAAGGCAACCGGCGAGGTCTTCACTGTGAACGGCGAGACGATCACCGCAGAAGTGAAGTTTACGCCGAAGGACAGAAATGGCGAGGTCAAGGTGACGTTCACTTTCGACGCTCACGATCTTACCACCAGCACTAAGTTGGTCGTATTCGAAAGCCTGTACCGTGAGGATGTTGAGATCACGACGCATAAGGACATTGAGGACAAGGATCAGACTGTGACGATCACTCCTCCGCCCGACGTTCCTCAGACCGGCGACAACAGCAATCTCGGCGTGTGGATCGGGCTCGGCGGCATCGCCCTCGGCGGCGCCATCGCTTGTGTCATCATGTATTTCAAGAAGAAGAAAGATGACGGCGAGAAGTAAGAGGATTCGCAATGATGAAAAAGGTGTATATCTGCGCTCCGTTAGGCGGGGATATCCAAGGTAATCTCGAAAAAGCAAAGAGATACACCGAATACGCACTGAAGTGCGGCACTGCTCCGGTGGTGCCGCACTTCTATGCCCTCTGCCTAAACGATGATATCCCGAGCGAGCGTGAAATCGGGCTTTCCGCAGGAATGAGCCTGCTGTGGTTCTGCGATGAGCTGTGGATCTTCGGCGACGAAATCACCGAAGGGATGCGGCGTGAAATCGATTTCTGCAAAAATCTCAATATCAAAACCCGCGCTGTGAAAGACAGCGACATCAAAAAAGTATTAGGAGGATAATGCACATGAAAAAGAAATCTCTTCGGATCATTCTTTCCCTCGCGCTGTGCGTGATGGTCATGACCACATTCAGTGTGACTGCGTTTGCGGCCGGCGATGTTTCCGGTGCCATCGAGAGCACCTGGAACGCCGCGAAGTCGCAGGTGCAGACCGTCGTCAACAACGTGGTTTTCCCCGTGATCGACATGATCCTTGCCATCCTGTTCTTTGTCAAGGTCGGCACCTCGTATTTCGAGTACAGAAAACACGGTCAGTTTGAGTTCGCTGCGCCCTGCATTCTGTTCGCCTGCCTCATCTTCACTCTGACCGCGCCTCTGTATATCTGGACGATCCTGTAAGTCAGAGCGATGACCTTCTACGAACAGGAACTCAAAAAGCTGTTCGGCGGCAGCAACGTCATCCGTGACGCGAAGTACAGCGGCAAAACGCTCCTCGGTAGAATTGATGATGAACTGCGGGTAAAACTGCAGTTCGTCTATACCGGGACGAGAGATCACTACAATGCACTGCGGCTGAAAATCATTAACCGCACGGATGGTGAAGTTGACGCCGAAACCTTCAAATTCAGCGATATTCTCGGTGGCAATCCTGCGTATCAGAATAACCCGTTTGCGAGGGAAATCCACATTTGGGAGAACAACGGGAAAGCCGATTGGTACGGCTACCATCCTTCTCCCGCAGCCTATCAGAAGATCGCCGATACCGTGAACGATTATATTTCCATGTACCAGGAGGAAGACATGGGAATGACCTTATAACCCCTCTGGAAAGGACGGTGAAAACCTATGTTTGACTGGCTTGGAGATATATTCTCCGGCATCGGCAATGCCATTGGGGATACCATTGAGTATCTCGGCACACAGATTGCCAACACCATCTTTGACGCCATCCTCCAATGGTTCTATGAGATCATCTACGGCGCCGTTGCTGACTTCTTTACCATGATGGGCAACATGGGCGCTGAAATCTTCGACCTGTCATGGGTGCAGGCCACAATCAGGCTTTTCACGCTGTTTGGATGGTCGCTGTTTGTGGCCGGTACGGTTGTAGCCATCTTCGATGTTGCGATAGAGTATCAGAACGGCAGAGCCAACATCAAAACCACAAGCATCAATATCCTTAAGGGCTTCTTTGCCTGCAGTTTGATCGGCGTGGTTCCTGTGGAACTGTACAAGTTCTGCATCAGCCTGCAAAACACCTTTGCGCATGACCTGACAAGCATGGTAGCAGGCGGTCAAACCCTTGACCTTGCAGGGCAAAGCACATCTGTCTTGGAAGGCAGCTTTGCCGTGTCAACCCAAGTAACCTTCGGCCTTCTCAACCTTCTGTGTCTGATTGCTTTTGCCTACTGCGTGATCAAGATCTTCTTCCAGAATATCAAGCGCGGCGGCATCCTGCTCGTGCAGATGGCAGTCGGAAGCCTGTATATGTTTAGCGTTCCCCGTGGATACACCGACGGCTTCAACCAGTGGTGCAAACAGGTGGCGGCAATCTGTCTGACGGCATTCATGCAGACAACGCTGCTGTTCCTCGGTTTGCTCACTTTCCCGGATCACATGCTTCTTGGTCTCGGCATTATGCTTGCCGCCAACGAGGTGCCTCGCATCGCCCAGCAGTTCGGTCTCGACAGCTCTGTCAAGGTCAATATGATGAGCGTCGTTCATGCGACCACCACCGCCGTCAATCTGACGCGCAGCGTAGCCAGAGCGACCGGAAAGTAAGCGGAGGTACGACATGAAAGAAAACAACGAACTGACACGGGACGACATCGCCATCGACCATGACATGGAAGTCGACTGCGACGAAGGCCGCGAAATCGCCGTGTATATCGAAACGTGGTTCGATGTGGACAAGAAGTTCCGCATCGACACCGCCTCGGATGATGATACGTGGCTGAACATGTACGGCCGCTACAATCCCTTCGATGACACCCTGCGGATCGAGTGCGAAATCAGCCGTCAGGACAGCTCCTCGTATTTTGACTACGAGCCGACTAAGGCCGAAGCACAGCTCATCAAGGACATGATCGAAGAGAAGATTCAGGAGGACTACCATCAAACCCCGCAGGAGTTTTGCGAGGAATACTACGGCGAAGATCCGACGATTGGAGGAATACTATGACGCACTATATCTATCCGCAGAACCTCAAGGCCGCAGCGAACATGTGGCTATGGAGCCTGCGGGATTTCGCAATTATGGGCGTTGCCGCCCTGCTCTCCATAGTGATCCTTGTGGAGCTGCATCTGATGCTCCCCGCAGCCGCCACACTTTGCTATGGTTTTCTGACGATCCGCATGGATGATACGACGATTCTCGATTTCATCCGATATGCGGGTCGTTATTTTATCACCACGCAGCAGTACTACGAATGGAGGTGAGCAGCATGCCCAAGAAAGAAAAACTGCCCAAGGAAAAGAAACCGCCCAAGCAGGCAAAACACGAAAAACAGCAGAAGAAAAGAAAAGGCCGCTCAGTGCAGGACTTCATCGGCGTGAAGACCTTTACCAAATACGGCCTTATGACGCAGAAGGGCGAGCTTCTGTTTTATCTGGTCAGCCCGACCAATATCTCGGTGCTGTCCTACGTCAACATCGAGATCAAGATCCGTCATCTGATGATGGTGCTTTCGTCGATCCCCGATATTGAGATCACCTGCACCGACTCGTCTGAATGCTTTGATGACAACAAAGCCTATCTCCACGAGCGCCTTGAATATGAGCAGAACCCGAAGGTGCGGAAGCTCATCAAGAAGGACATCGAGTTTCTCGACAACGTGCAGGTGGAGATGGCTACTGCCAGACAGTTCCTCTTTACCGCCCGAATCAAAGCTTCGAAGGACAAGCAGGTCTTCGATACAGCCAACCGTGTGGAGAAGATCATCTCCGAACAGGGCTTTGAGGTGAGAAGGATGCGCAAGGCAGACATCAAGCGGTTCCTCGCCCTGTATTTCGAGGCGAGCATGAACGGAGAACAGATGCCGGACATTGATGGAGAACAGTTCTATGAGGTGGACGAAGATGAAGAAGACGAAGCTTAATCCCAAGCATCTCTATGCGATTTTTGCCTTTCTGCTGTCGGCGGTCGTGGTCTTCTGCGGAGTTCAGATCTGGCAGGAGTACAGCAGCCGCCAGAAAGACATCGACGCCTTTGCCGAGCTCTCAGAGCTTGCGGAGATCAAGGAGCCGGATGAGCCGAAAGAAACAGCGGAGCCGGATACTGACGGAGATGCGGAGAATTCGGATACGGATTCGGATACCCAGGAGGAACAGGAAAACCCTGTTCTGACGCCGCGCCACGACATCCCGCTTCTGATTAGTCAGAACAGCGACTGCATCGGCTGGATCACCATCGACAACACCGTCGTGGACTATCCCGTGATGCACACCCCGGAATGGCCGCAGAAGTATCTTCGCAGGAACTTCTATCAGCAGTACAGCGACTCCGGCGTTCCGTTCCTGGATTACCGCTGTACACTCGACAGCGACAACCTCATCATCTTTGGTCACAACATGCGCAACGGAACCATGTTCTCGACGCTCAAAGATTATCTGAACGAGGGACGCCTTGCTTCCGATCCGACGATCCTTCTGGAAACGGAGGACGGTGTGCACGAGTTTACCATCTTTGCGGTTGCCTGTGTAGATAAGCTCGATTCATGGTACAGCTTCATCAACGCAGAGTCCGAAGACGCTTTCAACGAGGCTGTCCAGAGAATCATTCAAAACGCTTATTACACCAATGGGGACGCCCCCGAATACGGCGACCGCCTGCTGACGCTGTCTACCTGCTACGGCAGCACCAGGAGCAGCCGTCTCATCATCATTGCAAAGGAGGAAAAAGCAAATGTTTGGAAAACCGAAATTGCTGACGCCGGCACAGATGGAGGAAATTCGGACGAAGGACTTCTTCGATATGATTTTACCCGGCTCCGTGAAATTCTTGTCCGACCACTATGTTGTTGGCGACAGTTACCGATCTGTGTGGGTTATCCGAGAATATCCCCCCTCCACTGAGGAACAGGCCATCCTATCCCAGCTTGCTGACCGCAGCGGCGTAACGCTCCGAATCTATCACCGTCTGGTGGAAAGCATGGAACAGAGGAAGATCATTCAGAACGCCACCCGCCGAAACAAGCTCAAGAGCGGCGGCAATGACGTAAATGACACCATCGAGGCCGAAGGCAACCTGCAGGATGTCATCGAGCTCCTGGCCAACCTTAGAAAGAACAAGGAACCGCTTCTGCATTGCAGCGTGTTCATTGAACTGAAGGCAAGGAGCATGGATGCCCTCAAAGAGCTTCAGAGCGACATTGCGATGGAGCTGACGAGATCCAAAATCTCTGTCGACAGGCTGACCTTACGGCAGAAAGAAGGATTCCTGTCCGTGATTCCGACCGGATACAATCAGTTCGGAGCGCAGTATGAACGAGTCCTTCCCGCATCCAGTGTGGCGAACCTCTACCCGTTTAACTTCTCTGGCAAGACCGATCCCCAGGGACTGTATATCGGACGGGACAAGTACGGCACGAATATCCTCGTGGACTTCGACCGCCGCGCCGAGGATAAGACCACAAGCAACATCTTGATCCTCGGCAACAGCGGTCAGGGCAAGAGCTATCTGCTCAAGCTGATCTTGACCAACATCAGAGAGTCGGGCAAGGCGATCATCTGCCTGGACCCTGAGTCCGAGTATGAGGAACTCTGTAATGCTCTGGGCGGCTGCTATATCGACTTCATGAGCGGCGAGTACACGATCAACCCCTTGGAGCCGAAAGCGTGGACGGACAGCGTCGAAGATATCGACGCCACCACGCCGGAAGCGTTCAAGAAGGTGACGAGGCTGTCCCAGCACATCGCTTTCCTCAAGGACTTTTTCCGCAGCTATAAGGATTTCTCCGATACGCAGATCGACACCATTGAGATTCTGCTCTCCAAGCTGTATGCCCGCTTCGGCATTACCGACGCCACAGACTACAGCACGAAGAAGCCCACGGACTTCCCGATCATGGAGGACTTCTACAAGCTGTGCGAGGAAGAATTCTACAGCTACGACAAGCAGCGGAAGTACCTCTATACAGAGGACACCCTGCAGGACGTGTGCCTCGGAATCCATTCCATGTGCGTCGGTGCCGAGTCCAAGTATTTCAACGGACACACCAACATCACGGACAGCCACTTCCTCGTCTTCGGCGTGAAGGGCTTGATGGACACCAACAAGCGGCTCAAGGATGCCATGCTGTTCAACATTCTGTCCTTCATGAGCAATCAGCTTCTCGGACAGGGCAAGACAGCGGCAAGCATCGACGAGCTGTATTTGTTCCTCACAAACATGACGGCAATCGAATATATCCGCAACGCCATGAAGCGCGTTCGCAAGAAGGATTCCTCGATCATTCTGGCAAGCCAGAACATCGAGGATTTTTTGATTCCCTCGATCCGAGAGTTTACAAAGCCCCTGTTCAGCATCCCCACGCATCAGTTCCTGTTCAACGCCGGACAGATCAACCCCAAGGAGTATATGGACGCCTTGCAGGTTGAACCGTCTGAGTTCGAGCTCATCAAATATCCCGAGAGAGGTACCTGCCTGTTCAGGTGCGGCAACGAGCGATATCTTCTGCAGGTCATCGCTCCCGATTATAAGGCCGCCCTGTTTGGCAAAGCCGGAGGGCGGTAATGAGCGCAACGGTTGCGGCGGCACTCAAGAAGATTGCCGTCGCCATACTGACCGACAAGAAGCTGCGAAAAACCTTCCTTGGGATCGTCCTCGGCATTATCGTAATTATCGTGATGCCCTTTGCCGCCATCATAGCTCTCTTTAACGGCGACATCCATATCGATACCGACCGTCTGCAAACGCTTGTCGTGCAGAACATGTCGGCAGAAGAACAAGCTCGTCTGCAGCGTGTTGAAAATCTCATGCTTGAAATTGAAGAAAAGATGACAGCGGCTGGGTTTGACAACCAGCGAGTTAAGGAGGCGCAAGTGCTTTATGTGCTTGCGCTTTCTGATTTCTCTGAGGAAGCAGGATTTGTGGACAAGCTGGTCGGATGCTTCTCTGACGGGCAGACGGACGCACAGTTGATCGCGACCGTGAATGCAGCCTTCGGAACAGATCTATCTGCAGAGGATTTCACGAAGGTGATGAGTGCGATCCGAGCGGCGTATATCCCAACTGCCGGGTATGTCGATCCAAGTACCAAGAATAATCTCGACCTTGTGGAATGGGCAAAGAATGCATACGCAAAAGGCTGGGGCTACGTTTGGGGAACCTACGGTCAGGTTTTGACGCGGAGCCTATATGATGCCAAAGCGGAACAGTATCCCGACGAGGTTGGCGGTTATGCTGACTTCATCAAAGAACACTGGGTCGGCGGTCGTACCGCGGATTGCGTCGGCCTGATCAAGGGCTACGGCTGGTTCAATGCGGAAACAGGAACGATTGAATACGGTACAAACGGCATGCCGGATATTGGCTCCGATGCCATGCACGCCAATGCCGAGGAAAGCGGAACCATCGATACGATCCCTGAGATTCCGGGGCTTGCCGTTTGGCACGAAGGACATATCGGTATCTATATCGGAAACAGGCAGGTCATTCACGCCAGCGGCACAAAGGCTGGTGTCATCCAAACACCCATTGGCGACAGCGGATGGACGCATTGGCTGAAAATTCCGTATATCACCTACTATGAGAGTGACCTAACAGCGGCTCCCAATGAGAGTCATATTTGGGAGGTCCTCTATGAGAAAATCGGGAATCCATACGGTGTCGCCGGATTGATGGGCAACCTCTACGCAGAGAGCGGTTTGCAGCCCAACAACCTGCAGAACAGCTATGAGGAAACCCTCGGGTATTCCGACTCCTCCTATACGCAAGCTGTGGACAGCGGCAGTTACACAAACTTCACATCCGACAGCGCAGGCTACGGCTTGGCGCAGTGGACGGTTGAAGATCGGAAAACGCCGCTCCTCGCATTCGCCAATGCACGAGGCTGTTCCATTGCGGATCTCGATATGCAGTTGGCGTTCCTCTGCGACGAGCTGGAAACGAAATTCCCGGGTGTACTATCCGCACTGAAGAATGCGAAATCGGTGCGGGAGGCTTCAGACTATGTACTGTTCAACTTCGAAGCACCGCTGGATCAGAGCGAGGCTGTTCAGGCACAGCGTGCTGCCAACGGCAGCGTCTACTACAGTCGGTACGGTCAGTGATCTGCCCGTATCGGCTCCAGTTTTTTGATTGTGAGGTAAGAGATGGATAAAAACAAACTGAAAAAGCTCGCCGACTACGCCGTGCGTGAAGGCACGGAGCATACGACGGGCGGACGATGGTCTGTTTCCTACGACGAGCTGCACTACCACTTCGGTGAGAAAATTACCGATGCAAATGAAAACGGCAAACTACTCGAAGAAGAATTACGGCAGAGAGAAGAAATCAATGAGCTGATTATGACGGAGGACGCTATCGAGATGACCTACCATCTGGAACACTGTCCGAACTGTCAGCAGGGCGGCATCGCCGGAGCCCTGAACCTCGTCTCTCTCATGGGTTGTAACATCTATGATGAACACGATGAAACACCTGCGGAGGATCTCTCGGATGAAGATCAGCCGCAGGTACTTTCTATGTGACGGAGGTGCCTATGCTTATTAATGCGCAGCTTCGAAGCAAGCAGGAGGAAATCCAGCCGGTGCGCTGTGACGTTGCCTGCATCGTGGAACTCTCCAATGCTGAGTTCTATGACTTCCAGTTCAATCCTCTTGCAGATCACGACTTCATCAAAGAGCATCTGCACGATCTGAAGACAGGCGAGTTCCATGCCATCCCTTGTATGCTGGTGCTCGGCGAGGGTGTCGATGACGGCATCCTTGTCGATCCGCAGGGATATGACTATGCCCGCTACACAGCGTACATCCCTATGGCACGGCAGCTCTTCCAGAACGAGCAGATCGAATCTGAGAACGAAGCTCCCGAGGAAGATGATCTGGAAGAAGAACCCTTTCAAGGGATGACGATGTGAGGTGATGACCTTTGGCACACGGAAAAATGAAATCGGTGTACGGAATCTATAAGAAACACGGCCGCGCTCAGTTCCTCGATGCAGCCGGTTACTATTCCTGCCATGTCCATCCCGAGAGCATTGACAAAACCATTGATGAAATGGAGTCCCGATGGTACGACGCAACGCACAGGCAGACCGAAGCTGAGAAGATGGTCGAGGACTACAACAACGGCCTCACCGTTCTCAATGACGCCAGCCTTGCTTATGTCGATACGGGATTCGGAATGACTATGTAAGGAGATGAATCCTATGAAAAAAATCTCTGTCAGCGTTTCCTATGATGAAGAAAAGCTCTCCACACTCAGACTGTACCTCGAACAGAAAGGAATGCAGGTCGAGGATGAGCTGACCAAATCGCTGGATACACTCTATGCCAAGAACGTCCCCGCAGGCGTTCGTGAATTCTTGAATATGCGCTCCGGCAATGCGGAGCCTCCTGCGCCGAAAGTGCGAAGGCAGAAAACGGAGCCGAAACCTGCCACGGAGGTGACCGATCATGACTGACGAAGAAATCGTTTTGTATGTTAACGAACACCGACTTGCAAAGCTGGAAAGCTATCTCCTGAAGGACGGCAGCAGCGTCGAGCATGAGCTTCAGAATCTGCTCGACCGTTTCTATGAGCAGATTGTTCCAGAGCATGAGCGCATGGAGGTGGAAGCGCAGATCGAGTTAGAGAGAGAACGTGAAGCGGCACAGCGAGAAGCTTCCCGCCGCTTCGCCGTCGTTCATTTCCATGAAGGAGATGACGACTTTTTCTTTACCTCGGAACTTCGCAACAGCTTCTACAGCATCGCAAACCTGTACCGCTCCACGCTGAAGGACGAGGTCGGAAAATATACGCTGGACAGTATTGCGCAGTCGAACTTCAGCGGATGCCAGACGATCAACGATATGACGTTCTCCGTTCTGTGCAGCGCTATGCCAAATGATCCGAGAATCACTGCACTCGTTGAGTTTGACTTTAACCACAACACCATAAGCGTCTGTGAGAGCAGCGGCAATGCGTGGAGGACGTACGACCTCAAAGATGTGTCGGCAGCTATGTATAAGGCTGAGCGCAAAGAAGGTCTGTCCCTGGATGCAAGGCACGAAATCTTTGCCGTCGCTCTCGAGGGTAAGGAGATCACATTCGATGATAGCGAAGACGAGAGTCCCGACCTGCAGATGTAGCCCAACCTGAGGGCCGTGAAGCCTCTGTGTCGGCTTTTCCGAAGCAGGACGGCCAGCAACCCCCCAGGAGAACACAAGCCGAATTTGAGGCGGTTCTGGGCAGACATTCAGACCGGAGATGATGCCCATTTGGAGGATTTTCGACAGGGTCGAAAATCAAGCAGGTGAAAGAGGCGGTGCCGTAAAACGGCTTCCGCCTCGGCTCACAGCGGACGGCAACGCCGACCGCACACGGGTTTTTGACGGTTTTGCCCCGAAAAGAATTACGGTGCCGTATTTCACGCCTTGACGCTGGGATACGGTGCCGTAATTCCAGAAACCGCCGACTTTACAAGGATATTTTGCGGTGCCGCAACAGGTGCCGCCGCAGGAACAGGAGGGATACCGATGAATGACGAGAATACACCGAAGGAAAAGGAAGTGAAGCGCAGGTTTCAGTCATGGCTCCGTCCGTCAACGATCAAGCTCATGGATCGTCTGTACGAAGATGATAACTGTAAAAGCAAATCTGAGTTTATAGAAAAAGCGGTTCGCTTCTATGCCGGATATCTCTCCACACAGAACGCCAGAGAGTATCTTCCTAACGTGGTGATCTCCACGCTGAAAAGCATCATCGCAGAGAGTGACAACCGGCAAAACAGAATGATGTTCAAGCTCGCGGTGGAGATTGCAATCATGCAGAATCTCGTTGCGCTCCAGCAGGATATTGATCCGCTGTCGCTCGAAAGGCTGCGAGGCGACTGCGTCAAAGAAGTCAAACGGCTCAACGGTTCTTTTTCTTTCGAGGATGCGCTTGATTGGCAGAAGGACTAACCGATGGCGAAGCTGATTACCAAATTCAAATATCTGAAACCGGCCGCAAGGCAAATGACCAACAAAATCGATGAGTTTTTAAGTGCAAAACTGC
>ULRI01041580.1_pt1 | contig 22502 bp, 18 predicted proteins | sample 1955291 | NCBI WGS metagenome assembly ULRI01 (sample SAMEA4835678, study PRJEB28245) | human gut metagenome | biome: gut microbiome; material: fecal sample | place: Denmark | collected 2008
TGGGCGGCAATGTAGTGGACAGCAGCGTGTCCGCGTCGATGGTAGAAAGAGTTTTTCTTGATGTCATAGCAGTCCTCCTTTGCTAATCTATATCGTCTGTGAATATTCGAGTGCTGCGATGGTACCATTTCCCTTGACATTTAGCAATAGATAATTTACGATATTAGCAGATACACTATTATTCGAAATAGATTATCAATCGCAGGAGGGACGCGCCGTGGGAATATTGGGAAAAGATATGTTCGATATGGACAGGATGTACACCAACACACGCGTCGAGTTTGGTGCGGCGGGATACTGGGTGGAGGAGAAGGTGTACCCGCTGCCATACGGATTTGTGCTGACGGAGATCCTCAACATGGATGTCACGCCGTTTCAGGAAGCATTGGATGAGCTGGAGAGCGTGATCTCCCAGAGCCATACCGAGGCGGTATTGGGAACGTTTTTCAATGCTCTGAAATGGTTTGGGCGGCTGCCGCTGTACCGCAGCTACTTGTATCTGGCACAGGATATAGAGATGGTCTCGGTGGAGGAACTATTCACCGGCGAAATAAGAGAAGAGATCGAGGAATTTGTACTGCAGCGCAGGAGCAAGCTGATCCCCTTCATGCAGGAGCAGGTCAAGGCCATCCGCTTCGTACAGGAACGCTACGCGTGGTTCTTGGATGAGCTTTTCAGCAAGGCCGTTTTCGAAAAGAAGAAAGGGCAGCGGAAGCTGCCCTTGGCGGAACACATTTTGCAGGCGCACTTGGAGCCGTTTATCAGCGGCGTCAGCCTCGGCGCGGACAGAGAGGTAGATGCGCCGCAGGTAAAGACGCAGTACATGCTCAAGGGGATGTACTGTACCGAGCCGGAGATCGTGGAGCGAATGTACTTTGACGGGCTGCTGGATTTCGTGTATGTGGAGTTTATGAAAGGTTTGCAGCGGGGCTTCGTGCCAAAGCGATGCGCCCACTGCGGACGGTGGTTCTTACAAAAGCCGGGAATGAGCTATACCTACTGCGACAGGCCGTCTGAGCAGCTGGGAGGTAAGACCTGCCGGGACGTGGGGGCTATGACAAGTTTTAAGGAGAAGTCCAAGAACGATCCGCTATGGCAGATACAGATCCGCGCCTATAAAAAATACTTTGCCCGTGTCCGTAAGGGGACAATGAGCAAAGCGGATTTTGAAGTATGGTCACGGCAGTCGGAGCAGCTCCGCGACGCGGCGGTGGAGCGATACCGTTCCGCACGCACAGACGAGGAAAGAAACGAGATCGTCGATACGCTGAGAGTAAAACTGAATGAGGTATGAATATGATAGGGAGCCAGTCGAACGACCGGCTCCCTATTTTTTGCTTACACCGACGCAGAAGCTGCTCCGTGTATATCAGCCGTACAGCACCACTACGATGTACTCATCTCCTGCCGCGTTATAGCGAACGGTGCAGTTGAACCGTGCGTATGCGCTGACCACATCCGCGTTGTCCAATGCCGCGAGACATGCAAAGGTGGCATCCACATTGCCGCAGACGGCGGCATTCAATGCGGCCTGTCCGCCGTATTCGGTCAGCCGCGCTACACTGTCCGCTGTGCCGGGATAGTAGCTGGAGTCAGCGGTGGTCATACTGGTGTCGATGGTCACGCCGTACTGTGCCTTGGCGTACTCGTTGCCCACACGCACAGCCTCCTCGACGGAGTAGATGCCACCGGTGGCGGGAGGCACAGAGGGCACTTCCTCTGCCGTCTGCGCCGGCACGGTGTCTAAGCCTGTATTGGGTGCAGGTTCGGGTGTCTGTGTGGGTGTGTCCGCTGTTGGCGGTTCGGCTGGCACAGTGACCGCGGGTTCCTCCAGCGGCGCAACAACGGGCGCGTGTTGCGACTGCGCGGGGATTTCTGATATGGTTGGTTCGACAGCTACTTCCGCTATTCCCGTCGGCACATCTTGTGTGTCAGTTGTGGGGGTAGTCTCCTCCTGCACTATCGCGGGAACGGTGTCCACTTCCGGCGCAGCAGCCTGCCCGCAGCCTGTAAGCAGCAGGGCGATGCATAGAGTTAGCAGTACAAGTTTTTTCATAGTCGTGTTCTCCCTTCGGTTTTGGTAGCAAACACAACTACCACACAACCACAAACAAGTCAATGGGAATGTGAAAGCCAGAGATGGTCACAAAGGGCCATCCCTGGCTTTTTGTACATTATTTTGTGTTGTCTGGTCGCATGGTTAGGCGGCCTCTCGAATAGCTCCAGAGGCCAATGTGTTCCGGGAACTCCGCTTCCTATATCAGCGTTCTCTATATTCTGGTGCCTCCATTATCCTCCCATACCACTGCCGAGATCTTCTCCCAGGTCACAGGTGTAGCGCCACTCCACCACGTCGCCGTCCTTCAGCTGGTAACGGGAGCAACCGTAGTTGGGATACCAGCCGTTGACGTTGTACATCCAACCGGACAAACTGCCCACGTCGAACTCATAGAGGTTATTGATCCCCTCTACATAGGCGCTGTTATATACCGGAGTCCAGTTGGATTCCATGTGGATGGCGTTGTCCCGACATACCCGCTGGAGAACATCGAATACGCTCTCGCCGTCGCTGAACGTTACCTCTGTGGCTGGAAGGATGATACCGTCCTCCGGTACAAGGGCTTTCTTGCTCTCAGCACACTTATCCATATTGTCCAAAATCGTCTCGCAGGAGATGGATATAGTGCAGGTATACTTTGTGTCCGCATCCACGTTGCTGTCCTGCGGCTCTACAGGTGCCGGTTTACCCTCCGGCACCGGGTCGGTCATGTACTGATCCTTATCGCCGGTATCCTCCGGTTGCACCGTCTGCGTCTGACCGCAGGCAGCGCAAAAAAGCAGCACCGCTGTTAAGAGCAGCAAACAAAACGACTTCTTTTTCATGTTGAAACCCTCACAAAAGCACCTTACGCAGGGACGCTTCCGCGCCCCTGCGTTGGTGTATTCAAGAATTACTCCGCATCTCTGCCATGCCGTTTTTTGCTGGTCACCGCCAGTGCGGCAATACCACCGACAGCCACCACGCCGATGATCACCCACAGCACCACCTGTCCACCACTGGAGACCTCTCCGACCTCCGTATCGACAGGTGTATCCGTGTCGGCAGTATCATCCGACTTGTCGGTATCATCGACCGGCTCTTCGGCCTTGACGCCCTCCAGTTTCACATCCGTCATGTCATACAGGCTGGGCTGGCCGTTCAGTAGCCGGTAATATGCCACCAGTGCATAAAACCCCTGCTCCGTCGCCATGCCGTTGGCACTTGTCTCGGTGGCGAGGTGCTTGAATCCTCCGCCATTCACCGCGAAGCTGCACAGCGCGTCCAGCACGCTGACACCATTCTTGATGAACCGACTGTCCTTGGCCGGGTCAATGCCCAGTGCAGTCAGCGCAACGATGACCTGCGCGCAGGATTCGCTGTTGGCTGCGCCCCAGCTGGTGAATCCGCCGTCATTCTGCTGCACGGAGCTGAGCCAGCTCAGTCCCTTGTCCACAGCCTTCTTCGCGCTGCTGTTGCTCTTGTAGTAGGCTGCCAGCGCCTGAATAGCCATGGCGGTCATGTCCACATCGGCGTTCTTGCCGTCCAAACTCCAACCGCCGTCACTGCTGATCTGCGCGTCCAAAATGGTCTGCACCAGCTTGTCGCGGGTCACATCGCCGGCAGGCGTGTAGTTGTGGCTGTCCAGTGCGATCAGCGTGAATATCGCACCGTTGATGCCCTGCTTGGAAAGGTAGGACATCTCATTCAGCCCGGCCAGCAGGTCATGGCCGCCCACATTCGTCACATCCTTGCCGATGGCCGTCAGCGCCAGGATAATGCGGGCGTTTTCGGTGGCTTTATTCTCGTCCAGCCGTCCGTTGCTGTCGATGTTGTCCTTGACATACTTGACCACAGTGTCATAGTAGCCCTCCGGGACAGTACGTCCGCTGCGGGCAAGGCCCAGCGCCATCCACTCGCCGCCGATACTGCCCACGTTGGGCGTGCCCCGCTTGGCCAAGTAGTCGCCCGTGTTCTTGTAAATGGTATCCGCTTTCTTGCCCAGTTCGGCCACCAGCTTGGCATAGGCCGCCTCGGCGTCCAGGAGCGTCTGATAGTTGGTCACCAGCTTCTTGTCCGCCGCGGAAAGCGCGTCATACGCGGCGCGTGCCTTGGCGATGACATCGCCCTTGGTCAGATCCACCACGCCGATGGCGTTGATAAGGGCGATGACCTCATCAGCGGTCTTTTTCTCCTCCGGCGCGGGGCCCATGTCCGCCGCCTCCAGCGTGTAGTCATCCGTGTAGTGGAACACGATGACGTCGCCCTTCTTCAGATACTGCTCACTGACGCCCAGCATGGGGTACTCGCCGTTCAGCGTATACATCCAGCCGGAGTTCTTGCCGTTAGTGAACTCGCCAATGGTCACACCGCCGTAGGTCACGCTCTTGATGTAGTTGCCGGTGGGGTTATCCCATGTTACGCCGGGCAGCTGCCGCAGTGCATCCCACACGGTCATGTTGGTGGTCACTTCTACCTTGTGGCCGCTGACCCACGCGGTCAGGCCGCCCTTGGACAGTCCGTGTACCTGGCCGTTGTCGCCGTGGGCCTTGTCGCCCAGCAGGGTGATGGTCACGGTAATGTCCTCCGGTTCTTTATACAGCACGGTGACGACGATCTCTACCTTAGCCGCGCCGTACTGGAGCGTCACGGTCTGCTGGCCGTGCTTGCCGCTGTCGTAGCCGGTGATCTTGAGGTTGGGATCATTCGGCGGCACATTGGTAGTCGTACCGTCAGACCACTTGGCCGTCAGCGTAAGGCCGGACAGATTCAGGGCATCACCGACATAGTGCTGGTTTTTGATTTCGCCTCCGACAACAAGCTCGTAGGCAACGGCCTCTTGGCGGAGAATCGGCCCGGTCGCACCTTGAATCCAGTTGCGGAAGCTGGTTTTAGAACTGTTGAGCAGTGCAACAACGGTTTCATTTGTCAGGTCTTCCTTCGTGACACGCTTTACCAGTTTATCTGCATCTTTACCTACAGGGTCATCAGTGCGATTATAACCACCTCTTCGATCAAAACCGAGAATATCCGGGACTTCAATTGCGGTATTCACATAGCGAGTGTTGCTGTCTGTTTCGTGTTCGGCACTGGTATCAACGATAGCGATCTCGCCAATGCCCTTAGCCGCACCGCTATCTTCGCAATAATAGTTGTCGCTGACCCAATTATTCTTATTCAGCGACTGCATATAGCCAATGACACCGCCAACAAATTTCCCTTCGCCAGTGGCCGTGATCGTACCGTAGAATACATTATCGACTATATCACCAGCACCATTGCCCCACGCTTGTACGACACCGGGTTCACCACCGGTGATACCGCCGATTTTATCAGCGCCTGTAATGCTGCCGCTGACAAAACAATTGCGGACTGTTGCCAAAGGCGAGTTCGGTGCAGACCATGCATTATATCCCGAACCCAAAATGCCGCCGACATAATTGCCAGTAGCGATGACAGTGCCGGTAAAAGAGCAGTTTTGAATTTGGAATAAGCCCATAGACTGGCCTTTATTTCCGACTAGGCCGCCAACTCGGTTCTTGCCCTTTACCGTGGCAGAACTGGTACAGTTTATGAGCATACCATTGAACTCACCGCCAAATGAACCAATACTGCTTTCGTCGCCGGTATATCCTATCGTGACACCTTCCTCTATGGTACAATCAATGATATACACATAGTTCTTGCCTGACGCATAACCCCCGATAAAGCCCGACTTCAGGGTGGAAGAGCCTTTTAGCAAGCGGCAATTCTCGATCCGAATGGTTTCAGGAACATCGCCAACATTATAGTCGCCGTTGTCCCCATAATCAACCACATAGTTGTTTAAGAGGCCGTAACCATTGATTTCTTCACCATAGATATTAAGGTTTTTTACGACCGCATCCCGTGCATATCCAATCAAAGGCAGTCCGCCCTTTGGGATGATGATTTTATGCCCGTCGCCGTCTATGATTCCACTGAAAGCATTGATATTGACGCCCCGATCGGGAAGGGCAGCGCCTTCCTTCAGGCTGCCCAGCGGCTTCCAATCCTGCGGAAGTTCAATATCATTTGCAAATTTGAAGTAGGTATTTCGGAAGGGTTTGCCATCCCCGTTGGCTACAAGGTTTTGCAGTGCTGCCAACTGTGCGCCCGTTGAAAAAATATAAGGATCTTTTTCGGCTCCGCTTCCTGTAACGCCTTCCGGCATTCCGCCAGTTACTTCGACCCGTACAATATCTGAGGTCACTTTGTTACTGGTGATTTTGCGTTTGCCCGCAGGATATGTATCCTGCACGACGCAGTAATAGTAATATATGCCACTCGTTCCTGTGTCGGGAATATATTCGTTTTGCTTTTTGCTTTTGTTTTCGACAGCCTTGGCTCCGTCGGTGCTACATTTAGTGTTTTCGTACCATGTATATGAAAGTTTTCCGCCTGCAGCTCCTTCCGCCACGACACACAAAGGAGAAGCCTTGCTGCCTGTTTCGTATGTCGCTGAGACAGGCTGACTTGTTATAACAGGATCTTTTAGTGCAGCTCCATCCACTTTGGCACGAACGCTTACTGTACTGGTATACCTCAAACCATCCACCACAACGGATGCTTTAAATATGTACGTGTTTTTTATTGGGATTGCTGGATTTGTTGTATCTATTTCAACCGTATTGGTTGTGCTGACGATTTTCCCACCATGCGTCCATTGAAGGTCTGCGTCCGGCGCAGAAGCCATTACCGTTACTGAGGTATTATCACCAATGTTCGCTGATTTTTGAATCACTCTCGCCGTAACCGGCTTGCCATCGCCATCGGTTAATTCCGGAAAATAATCTTTCTCAATCGGGGCGAGCAGAAGTGTATATGTGCGGTTCTCCACGCCCCATTCTTTGTTACAGCTGGACACAACAGTCACGGTGGTTTTTCCGTTGATGCTATATGCATTTTGACCATCAGTCCCATCCACCGACGCATATCCTCCAAGAAGATTACGGATATTGCTGTTTACACTTGGCTGAACAGTTATTGTCTTGCCTGTTGGAGCAGTAGCATAATACTTGAACTGTTCTATTTCTTCGCAAGGGCGTTTGGCGTCCAAACGATATGCGGGGAGGCTCCCGCTTTCCCTAACCTCTACTGTTTCAAGGTCACAATACGGCTGCACAGATATATTGTAGGCCGCCCCATCAACATACAGCTGCATACTCCGTGAAAACATCAATTCCGTCTCTCCCCAAGAAGGCGCACTCCCAACCGAATAGGCTTCGGCGGTAAGTATTCCTTCTTCAGATTTTGCTTCCCATGGAGAAGGGGCAATTTTATGCGCTCCCGGCACATAACAGTCGTATTTTAACGAAAAAATTTCCGTGTAGCTCTCAGGAGCGATTATTTTTATGCAGTGATTCCGATCTACGACACCACTCACGGGAATATAGAGTGTATAGGTTCCGTCCTCTGCTTGGCGCAACTCTAGCGAGGTCGTCTTGGTCGTGCTGACATCATAAAAAGAAAATGCGAGAGGGGACGGAGATGTCTCCTCGATGCTTTGTGCCTCCATCAGGGCTAATGTTTCCGTAGTAGGCGCGGCATCCTCTTGCTTTGAGTAGGTCGAAGAAGGAAGAGAATCTGTCGCACCTGTTTCTGCGGAGTCCTCACTGCTTGTGGAAACGTTCAGTTCCTCGCCGATGTACTCGACCTCGGCATTTTGCCCCACTGAAGGTGTTACCTCCTGTGGCAGATCATTTTCTGCGGCAAAAGCACTTACCGGCAGCAAGCTGAGTGTCAACACGGCAGCTAAAAGCAATGCCTGCGCCCTTGCCAAAAAATTCTTTTTCGTAGACATATTACACATACCCTTCTGCATTAATAGGGAGATGGGGCAGATTTCCCGCCCCATCTCCTTATCCGCTGTGATTATTTAGTTGCCGGTGTGAACCTCATAAATGGTATAGGGGCTAAAGTCGAAAATAATGACCATACCATTTACCAGTTCGACATTTGTACCATACACCTCAGCCGCGCTGATATTATTCAGGTCCATGCCGTAGGCAATATTCCAACCTTGGCCGCTATACTTGTCGTAGACAACGCCGTTAATAGTTTCGGTATCGGGATTGTCATATACGGCGTAGTTGGGATTAACGCCATTGATATAGCCACCAGCAGGTCCGCTAACAGGATTTGCATCCCACCCGGCGACTACGTCGGAGAATATATCCACGTTCGCATCAAAGAACGCCGCAAGGATGGCATCCAAAATGTTCGGAGTCTTCAGGGTAGTTGCAGATTCGGGAGCCTCGTAAATCAGCTGCGTAGAACTGACATAATCCGTCGCGATAGTATTGATGTTAAGTTCATATCCCATGATGCTAAAGTTGGGGTTTGAATAGATCGTGCCGCCCTTATAAGCCGGGTATTCATTTATACCGCCTGTGGTAAACATACCCGTGGTGACGTACACCGTCACAGTGCCGCTTGTGTCTGTTGTGGCAGATGCCGGAACCACAAGGGCTACGAGCATCATGACTGCCATCAGCAGAGACAGTACTCTCTTCTTCATGTCATTTTCCTCCTTAAAAATTTTATAAACTCGTCATGTGCCATCATGACGTGCTTACCGGGTAACAGTTTGAGGACGGCAGGAGGGGTCGGCGAACCCCTCCCGCCCTTATGGAAAGCTGACAGTCTCCGTTCAGACTGTCTCGGCTTGACAAGGGTTGGTGTCTTTTTCGGCGGCGGTTTTCTCGGCCTCGGCTGCCTCCCGCTGGGCGCGGCGCTTCACGGCCTTTTCGTGGGCCAGCTGGCCCTGCCGCAGGTTCTTCTCGATCTGCTTCTGCCGCTTCTTCTCCTTACGCTCCGCCAGAAACAGCGGCAGCAGCTTTTCTTTTTCCATGCGGTAACGCAGTGTGTTGTTAAGTTTAGGTGTGGTTTTTGGCCGGGGCAATCCTGCGGCTGTCATGGCATTATCCCAGCTGCCGAATCGCTGCTCGATAAACGCACCACCGTCGATCTCTGTGGGGCTGGGACTATGCCCCAGCGCAGCGGCACATACATTTAGATACTGCGTTAGGGCCGCACGAGTCACCCCGGCATTGTTCTCGGCGAACGCTGCATCCCGCGCTGTCAGCGAGGCTTTAGCTCGTTCGGCGACCTGACTATTTAACCAATTTTGATAGTCAAATCGTTGGCGTGGATCTCTGTTTGACATATTTTCCCCCTCAATGATGACAAATGCCGCCTCTTTCAGCTAAACTGAAAAAAGCGGCAAGCACCCAAAATAGAAGTGCGTAAACAAACTATGATAGCTGTCACAACAAGCACTCCTGTCACAACGCGTGGAGAATCCGCCCACCGCTAATGGCCCTAATCATACAAGTCTCCCGCCTCGCGCCACGGAGCTGCTGCTCCTCGTTTGCTACCTACCTTCTCAAGGGGCATCCCTCAATGGCGGACTTTCGTCCAACAGCTACTGCTGTTTTGGTGCATTCTTGCGCCCACGGTGTCGTTCGCGTGGGATTATTATTCCCGTTCCTTTTATGCAATTACCTGACCGCGCACAGAACGCAGTTCGGATAACCGCTGTAAGACATCCCAGGGCCTATGAAGTTTTTATGTGTATCAGCAGGGTATATTAAGGCATAATACAGAAATGTAATGGCCTTCCTGCCGCACTTCCGCAAAGTAAACTAACTTTGCGGAACTCGCAGCTCATAAACGTTGCATGAGCGCACTACCCATCAGTTGTGTTGGTATAAACGTTTCTTGTACAGGTAAAAAGCAGATGTTTTGTACGGCCTGTGACTTATGGGCTAATGATGGGTGATGGTACAGATTCAAAGTCGTCTTAATATCTGAGTGTCCGAGCATTTCGCTCACACTTTTCACATCTATTCCCCGTTCAACACAGCGAGTTGCATAGGTGTGGCGCAGAATGTGAAAATTTCGATAGTGAACTCCGCATTCCTTCAAAAACAGCTTGTACTGGTATTGACAGGTACGAGGGGCCATAGGTGCGTCCGTGCCTGTCATCAAAAAACTATCTATTGAATTAGAAAGACGCACTTGTTTCAGCAACGCTAACATATCTGCAGGAATGGGTATCCGTCGTAGGGATGATAAACTTTTAGGGGGCTGGATCACCAGTTTGCCTACTCCATCTACGGTCAATCTCTGTACTGTGCGCTGGACAGAAATTACTCCCGACGAAAAGTCAATGTCAGACCACCGTAGTGCACACAACTCTCCTAAACGCAAACCACTGTTCAATGTCAGCAAAATAGCTATTCCTAGAATACTCGGTACATCGAGTACTCTATTGGCAATGGAGTTTATCTCTGCATCTGAAAAGATTTCCGGCATATTTTGCCGATACTTCGGGAGTTTTGCGCCATGTGCAGGACTGCTGCAATTGAATGTAGTCTCTGCATACTTTAAAACGCCCTTCAATAATGTGCCTATATCTTTCAACGTCTTCTGTGACAGCTCGCTATCTATCTGTTTTTGCTGCAAAAAAGATGTGAATGCTTTTGTTGATAACTGATCTACACATACACGGCCCAACGATGGGAGAATATGCTTTCGCAGCATCTGCTCATAGCGCAGGTAAGATGAGAGCTTTATAGTGTTTTCCTTTTCGGCCAAGAAGCCTGTTACGGCCTCTTGGATAGTGACCACACCTCTTTGCTGAATGGCATTCTTCTCAGTTTTAGGATAACCCCTGTAGCGTGAATCATTGCTCCTAATAATTATCTGTTCTGAGTTTTTGGCCTTAGATGCCTTGCGGATGTAGATGCCTCTTTGCGACCACTGCCGTGTTCCTGCATTACAATACTCTCTTTTGCAATGCTGCATAGTCATCCTCCTTTGCCTATCAATCTCAAATTTGTCTACAATATTCGAATGTTGGAGAACTTCCATTAATCAATCGATTATTGCACTTTCCTGTTGACTTCTGCCAATAAGTGTAGTACTTTTATATCACAAGATGCTCCGCAAAGTTAGTTTACTTTGCGGAATTTTTGTATTCATCTTTCTTAAAACGCATTAAACCTCCTATTGCTCTAGTAAAACGGCCAGCAAGCTTTTACCAGCATATTGCAATAGGAGGTTTTACTCGTGTTAAAGATTTTTTCGTTCCCTTGTTAGAGCTGTGGTTTTATTTCTTTGCCTAAAGATGTCAAAAATGCCCCGCCGCAGGAAATCCCTGCGACGGGGCATTTCGCATCAGCCGCCCTTGTGCCACAATTTGTACTTATGAAGATGTGGCCTGAGGGCTTTCTTTTTTTGACATTTGCGGGGGCGAGGGCTGTGCCTGCGGGTGGCTGCGCTTTTATTTTTCACCCTTGGTCAGGTTGGTCAGGACGGTCTTGACGCCCTCCAGCCCCTCGCCGGCGGCCTTTTTCACGCCTTCAAACCCCTCGCCGGCGGCCTTTTTCAGCTCGTCCTTCACGTCCACGGCCAGGCGGCGGAATATCTCGGCGATGATCTTCTTTTTCTCCTCGTCCGCGCCGGCGTACTGCTTCAGCAGCGCCGCGCCGCCGGCCAGACCGCCGCTGCGGAGGTCGTCCAGCGTCCGGGCTTTGCCGGACAGAGAGAGTACGTCAAACAGCGCGTCGGTGAACTGCTCACGCTCGGCGGGGGTCATGGAGCCGATCCACTCCCGGAGCACATCGTCGGAGAGCCTGCCCATCTGGGAGCGCTGGCCCAGGTGGACAAAGCGGGTGCCCACCACGCTCCAGGACAGGGGCTCGTGCTGCATGATGGAACGGTTGGCGCTGTCGATAACGGCGTAGTCCTCGGCGTGCTCCAGCAGGACGCCTACGATGGAGGACTCGGGGATATAGGTGTGCAGCTTATCGGCCACCCGGCGGTATTCCGGGGTGTCCAGCATATCCCGGGCGAAGCCGGGGCCATCGTTGTTATAGGCGGACAGCAGGCGGTCCTTCTGCAGCTCGGCAGGCAGATAGATGGCCGCCCATGCGGCGAGATTGCCGCCCTTGCTGTGGCCGCCGATACGCAGGGGCAGGGCGGGGCAGAGGGACGCCATCTCCACGGCGTAGGACACGGCGCGCGTCTGGGCGGGGACGGCGGAGAGGAAGCTCATGTTGAAGTCCTCTTTCCAGCCGGCCAGAGAGGTGTCAGTGCCCATGAAGGCCACAAACAATGTGCCGTCGGGCACCAGGAAGGAGAGCGCGTCGAACTGCTTGGCGCTCTGTTCGTCATATTCGTGGGTATAGCCGAACAGGCGCAGGTCCCGGAAGCGTTCGGTCTGTGCCGCCAGACGCAGCAGGGGGAGATAGCTGAGCTCGGAGAGGCCCAGCTGGTCATCCTTGTCGGTGAGCAGGGGTGCGACCTGGGCCAGGGTGGGCGCCGCGGCGGGGTCCTTGGTATGGACCGCGTCGATGCGGCGGAAGTTGATATAGGAGAGGATGCACAGCACCAGGTTGTCCACCTCGTTGAAGCCGTCACGGGCAAAGGTCAGGTCGCCGCGCCAGCGGAGGTAATCGAAGGGTGTGCCGTTGACGGGGGCCAGCTGTTTGGGTGTGTTCTTTTCCATATAGACCTCCTTGCGTATGGTATATGCAGTATACCACACTTTGCTCGCGGCCACAACGGGCAGCGCGGCAAAAAATGTTGGCGAAAAATGTTTACAGTTGCGGCGTTGACGATGGGGGACTTCTATTGTATAATAAACTGATTTATTATGGGGAGGGTCCGTCTGTATGTGGATCGCGAAGGATTGGAAGGATTATGAGCTGCTGGACTGCGGCGGCGGCGAAAAGCTGGAGCGCTGGGACCGGCAGGTATTGGTGCGCCCCGATCCCCAGGCGATCTGGGAGACGGATAAGACCACGCGGCTGTGGCGCGGCGCAACAGGACGCTATTCCCGGTCTTCTACCGGCGGCGGTCATTGGGATAAAGGCAAGCTGCCGGAAAGCTGGCAGGTGCATTACAAAGACCTGACATTTCAGGTGAAGCCCATGAACTTCAAGCATACGGGATTGTTCCCTGAGCAGGCGGTAAATTGGGATTTCGCCATGGACAAGATACGGCATGCCGGAAGGTCTATCCGGGTGCTGAACCTGTTTGCCTATACCGGCGGGGCTACGGTAGCCTGTGCGAGGGCCGGGGCTTCTGTGTGCCATGTGGACGCGGCCAAGGGTATGGTGGCCTGGGGTAAGGAGAACGCCCGTCTATCCGGCCTGGGCGAAGCGCCCATCCGCTGGATTGTGGACGACTGCGCCAAGTTCGTGGAGCGTGAGATACGTCGGGGTAAGACCTATGACGCCATTATCATGGATCCGCCCTCCTACGGGCGCGGGCCCGGCGGCGAGGTGTGGAAGTTAGAAGACAATCTGTATCCCTTTGTGGAGCTGTGCAGCCGGGTGCTGTCGGACAAGCCGCTGTTCGTGGTATTGAACAGCTATACCACGGGGTTGGCGCCGTCGGTGCTGGGGTACATATTGCAGATGCTGGTAGGGCGGAAATTCGGCGGCACGGTCACATGGGACGAGCTGGGCCTGCCCTGCACGGAAAGCGGCATGGCGCTGCCCTGCGGCGCCACGGGAAGATGGTTTTCCGAGTAAACAAGAACGGAAGTAATTGCGTATGGCAGTGATGATAGAGACAAGGGACCTGACCTATACGTACCCTGCACCGGAGGGGGAGACAAATCCTCCAGCCCTGCGGGATGTATCGGTACAGATCGAAAAGGGCAGCTTTACGGTAGTGCTGGGCCACAACGGCTCCGGCAAGTCCACCTTTGCCAAGCACCTGAACGCGGTGCTGCTGCCGTGCGGCGGTGCCGTGTATGTGGACGGAATGGACACGCGGGACGAGAAGCTGCTGCTGGAGATACGGCGGCGGACGGGGATGGTGTTCCAGAACCCGGACAATCAGATCGTGGCCAACGTGGTGGAGGAGGATGTAGCCTTCGGCCCGGAGAACCTGGGTGTGCCTACGGCGGAGATACGCCGGCGGGTGGACGACGCGCTGGCGGCGGTGGGCATGGAGCAATTCGCCAGCCACGCACCGCACCTGCTCTCCGGCGGGCAGAAGCAGCGCATCGCCATTGCGGGTATTCTGGCCATGGAGCCGGAGTGCATCGTGCTGGACGAGGCCACGGCTATGCTGGACCCGGCGGGACGGTGTGAGGTCATCGACACCGTGCTGCGGCTGAACCGGGAGCAGGGCATTACCGTGGTGCTTATCACCCATCACATGGTCGAGGCGGAGCGTGCAGACCGAGTGATCGTGATGAACGACGGCGAGGTAGCGATGGACGGTATGCCGCGGCAGGTGTTCTCACAGGTGGAGCGCCTGCATGAGCTGGGCCTGGCGGCGCCGGATACGGTGGAATTGCTGTATCGGCTGCGGCGGGACGGAGTAGATGTGCCGCTGGAAAACCTGACGGTAGACGAGTGCGCCGATACCATTTGCCGCGCTTTCGGCGAGGCGGAAGGGAAGTAACATTGGAACCGATTTTGCAGATAGAGGACCTGACCCACACCTATTCGGCGGGGACGCCGTTCCAGCGCAGCGCCGTAGAGGGGCTGAGCATGACTGTGGGCGCAGGGGAGTTCTTGGGCGTGATCGGACACACCGGGTCCGGTAAATCCACGCTGATACAGCATCTGAACGGGCTTTTGCAGCCCACGTCCGGGCGTATTCTCCTGGAGGGGGAGGATATCTGGGCGGATCCGAAGAAAATACGTGACGTGCGCTTCAAGGTGGGGTTGGTGTTCCAGTACCCGGAATACCAGCTGTTCGAGGAGACGGTGTATAAGGACATCGCCTTTGGACCGAAGAACATGGGACTGGACGCGGAGGAGATCGACCGGCGGGTGCGGGACGCGGCGGCCTTTGTGGGACTGCACGAGACACTGCTGGACAAGTCGCCCTTTGAGCTCTCCGGTGGACAGAAGCGCCGTGTGGCTATCGCGGGCGTCATCGCCATGGAACCGAAGGTATTGGTGTTGGACGAGCCCACGGCGGGGCTGGATCCCCAGGGGCGGGACGCCATACTGGCACAGATACAGGCCTATCACCGCGCCAAGGGCGCGGCGGTGGTGCTGGTGAGCCACAGCATGGAGGAGATCGCCAGAAATGTGGACCGCATCGTTGTGCTGTCCGACGGAAAGGTATATATGGAGGGCACGCCGAAGCAGGTGTTTGCCCGGGCTCATGAACTGGAGCAGGTGGGGCTGGACGTGCCTCAGGTGACGAAGGTGGCCGCCGCGCTGAAGGCACGGGGGTTGGATATTGACACGGCGGTGTACACCGTGGAGGCGCTGGAGCAGAAGCTGCTGACGCTGAGGGGGGGTGCGTCTCCGTGCTGAAGGATATCACACTGGGACAGTTCTTCCCGGCGGATACGCCGGTGCACCGACTGGACCCCAGGACAAAGCTGCTGTGCGTCATCCTCTACATCGTGGCGCTGTTCAGCGCCAAAAGCGTACTGACCTATGGAATCATGATCACGGTGCTGGCGGTGTCGGTGCTGGTGTCGCGGGTGCCGTTCAAGTCGCTGACCAAGGGCTTGAAGCCCGTCTATTTTGTGGTGGCCTTTACGGCCGTTATGAATATGTTTTTCACCGCCGGTACGCCGGTGGCGGACGTGTGGCTGCTGCGGAGCATCACCTGGGAGGGTGTTGTAGCCGCCGTGCAGATGGTGCTGCGGATCGTGATGCTCATCATGGGCACATTTTTGATGACGTACACCACCAGTCCCATCGCCCTGACGGACGGCATGGAGAGCCTGCTGGGGCCGCTGAAAAAGCTGCGCCTGCCGATCCACGAGCTGGCTATGATGATGTCTATCGCGCTGCGGTTCATTCCCACGCTGATCGAGGAGACGGACAAGATCATGTCGGCACAGAAGGCCCGCGGCGCGGACTTTGAGACAGGCAATATCTTCCGGCGTGCCAAAGCGTTGGTGCCCATTCTGGTGCCGCTGTTCATCAGTGCGTTCCGCCGTGCCGATGAACTGGCTACGGCTATGGAGTGCCGCTGTTACCACGGTGGTGAGGGGCGTACAGCCCTGCGGGTGCTGCGGTATAAGGCGGCGGACTGGCTTGTGCTGGTGGCGTTCCTGGCGCTGACGGCAGGCATTATCGTTTTGAAAAAGCTTGGCTTTTGAGTGAGAGGAGGCGGGGCCTATGCGGAATATCGCGCTGGTATTGATGTACAACGGCACCGCCTATCACGGCTGGCAGGTGCAGAAGACGGAGACCTCTGTGGCGCAGACGCTGGAAAAGGGCTTGTCTATGGTGTGCGGCCATCCGGTGAAGGTCATCGGCTGCGGCCGCACAGATGCCGGCGTCCACGCGGAGCACTATGTGGCCAATTTCCGTACAGAGTCGCGGATACCGGTGGATCGCCTGCCCTTTGCGGTGAATACCCATATCCCGGAGGATATTGTGGTAAAGGCGGCCTATGAGGTAGCCGATGACTTTAACGCCATCGGGTCGTGCATCCAAAAGGAGTATACCTACCGTATCTACAACTCCCGGATCAAAAACCCCTTTTACGTTCACCGGGCGTATTTCTATCCCAAGAAATTGGATGAGGACTTGATGGACCGGGCGGCCCGGATGTTCGAGGGGACCCACGATTTCGCCGCTGTGCGGAGTGTGGGGACCAACGTGCGGAGCACCGTGCGGACTATCCACTACTGCCGTGTGACGCGGAATGGGGAACTGCTGGAGCTGAAGGTATGCGCGGACGGTTTCTTGTATAATATGGTACGTGCCATTACCGGCACGGTGCTGTACGCGGCGGAGGGGAAGCTGATGCCGGAGGACATCCCGGAGATACTGAATTCGGGCAACCGGACGCTGGCGGGGCCCACGGCGCCGCCGGGAGGGCTGTATCTCACGCGAGTATGGTATGAGGATGAACGGTTGAATGGATAACAACACCAACAACTGGAAAGAGTTTACCCTGGGCGACGTCCAGGAGGAGCAGCCCCGGCGTGTGGCCAAGCGCAGCCGGAAGCCGCTGCTGGTACTGCTGATCGTGGCGGTATTGGCGGTAGCGGCGGTGACGGCAGCGGTGCTGCTGGACCGCAGCGGTTTTGATGGTCTGCGCCGCAAGGTCATTTACGCCAAGGCGGTGAAGGATGAGACCGGCTGCGCCCAGCTGTATCGTTACAGCAGCGACCAGTCGGGTCATTTTGCCTCGCTGGAGGGCAGCCTTGTGTCTGTGTCCATGCACCAACTGACGGTGCTGGATGAGCAGAACAAGACGCTGTATGACGAGGCGGTGAAGTTCCAATCACCGGCGTTGTCCGTCGGCGGCGGACGTGCCGCAGCCTATGACGTGGGCGGAACGGTGGTATACGTCCTGTCGGATAAGGGCCTGATGTACACACTGGACTGCGCCGGAGAGGTGCTCAGTGCATCGTTGAATACCAAGGGCTGGCTGACTGTGGTGTGCAGTGAAAGCGGCTGCAAGGCCGCGGTACGGGTCTATGACGGCAACGGAGAAGCGGTGTTCGCCTTCAAGTCGTCGGACCGCTTTGTGATGACGGCGGCGCTGTCTGCCGACAGCCGTACCTTGGCGGCGGTGACCATGGGGCAGGAAAACGGCACGTTTGCCAGCTATGTGATCTTCTACCGGGTGAACAGTGATCAGGAGGCTGGACGCTGCACCCTGCGGGGCAGCGTGGTCTATGATCTGATGGCTGCGGGAACCGGATTCTGCGCCGTGACGGAGGAGCAGCTGTGCTTTATCGACGGCAGCGGCGTGATGACTGCCGCCTATGATTACGGCGGAGACTATCTGCGGCGGGTCAGCATCAGCGGTGACGGCTATGCCGCCCTGTTGCTGGGCCGGTACCGTACCGGCACGCAGCACCGTGTGGTGACGGTGAACAGCGAGGGTCAGGAGTTGGCATCGCTGGAGCTGGACGCCGAGGTCAGCAGCCTGTCCGCCGCGGGACGATACGTGGCTGTGCTGTGCAGCGACCATCTGACGATCTATGACAAGCAGCTGCTCCCAGTGGCCGACCTGGAGGAAGTTAGCCAGGCACGGGAGGTGCTGATGCGGAGCGACGGCTCGGCTGTGCTGGGGGGCAGTACCGCCGCAAGCCTGTATCTGCCGTAAGCTGTGACGGGGCGAGGCCCTATGTGAGGTGATCACCAATGAGTGGAAATGTTGGGATTTTTGCGGATCTGATTTTACTGGCACTGCTGCTGATCGGCTTGGTGCTGGGCTGGCGGCAGGGCTTTGTACAGGCACTGACACGCATTATCGTGGTGGTGGCGGCGCTGCTGCTGGCCAGCTGGATCGCCGGAAAGCTGGCGGAGCCGGCGGCCAGATGGCTGGAACCGATCCTTTCGGAGAAGCTGGAGCAGCGGCTGACGGCCCAGGGCAACACCGATGACGCCGGCGAGATGCTGGCGGCCTTCGGCTTTGAGGGCGATACGCTGTCGGAACTGGTGGACAATGCCGTGGAGAAGGCGCAGCAGGCGGGCGAGACGCTGCTGAGCGCTGTGGTGTCCACCGCGCTGAAGTCTGCGGCCTACGCGGTGGTGTATGTGGTGTCGTTTTTGCTGCTGCTGCTCTTGCTGCGGCTGATACTGACACCGCTGCATCTGTTCACAAAACTGCCGGTGGTACATGGCGTCAACGCCCTGCTGGGCGGCGTGCTGGGCTTGGTGAAATGCGCGCTGCTGCTGTTCCTGGCGGTGTGGGTGCTGCAGAAGCTGCAGCTGCTGGTGACGCCGGAGCTGGTGAGCAAAACGGTCCTGCTCAAATTTTTCGCCCAGAACAGCCCCATCGATCTGATCGCTAAGCTGTGAAAACGGCTATAATGGATATGCTTTTTTTGATAAGAGATAACGGAGGAAAACCATGCAACCGACTCTTTGTTCCAAATGTAAGAAGAATGTGGCCGTTGTGTTCATCTCCCGGATGAATGAGAAGAATGAGATGGTCAACGAGGGCCTGTGCCTTAAGTGTGCCGCCCAGCTGGGTCTGCCCCAGGTGGAGGACATGATGAAGCGTATGGGTATCACGCCGGAGGACCTGGAGAACATCAACAGTGAGATGATGCAGGCCTTCGGCGGCGCGGAGGAGCTGGATGCGCCGGTGGACGAGGGCGACGAGGATGATGAGGAAAGCGGCAAGACCGCTACGTTCCCGTTTCTGAACCGCCTATTCAACAACGGCAGCAATCTGTCGGCCGAGCAGCAGCCGCCCCAGAACGGCGGTACTGGACAGCAAGGGACCGGCCGCAAGACGGAGAAAAAGCGCAAATTTCTGGATAACTACTGCATCAATCTGAGCCAACGTGCCCGGGAGGGCAAGTTGGACGCCGTTATTGGCCGGGAGCAGGAGATCGAGCGCGTGGTGCAGATTTTGAACCGCCGCCAGAAGAACAATCCCTGCCTGATCGGCGAGCCGGGCGTGGGCAAGACCGCCATCGCCGAGGGCCTGGCCCAGCGGATCGTCAAGGGCGAGGTGCCGTTCAAGCTGCGGCAGAAGGAGGTCTATCTGCTGGATCTGACGGCGCTGGTGGCAGGCACGCAGTTCCGCGGTCAGTTCGAGAGCCGGATGAAGGGCCTGATCGAGGAGATACGCAAGGCCGGCAACGTGATCCTGGTCATCGACGAGGTCCACAACATCGTGGGTGCCGGCGATGCCGAGGGCAGTATGAACGCCGCCAATATCCTTAAGCCTGCCCTTAGCCGGGGCGAGATACAGGTCATCGGCGCCACCACGTTCAACGAGTACCGTAAGCACATCGAAAAGGACACGGCGCTGGAGCGCCGCTTCCAGCCCGTTACCGTCAGTGAACCCAATGTAGAGGATACGCTGAAGATACTGCAGGGCATTGCCCACTACTATGAGCAGTTCCACGGTGTGTCCATCCCGCAGGGGGTGCTGCGCCAGGCGGTGCTGCTGTCCGAGCGCTATATCACGGACCGCTATCTGCCGGATAAGGCTATCGACCTGATCGATGAGGCCTGCTCCGACCGGAACCTCCACGATCCGGAGATCAACCGCCGGATGGAGCTGGAACAGGAGCTGTCCAATTTGATCTTTGAGCGCGAGAACCTGATGTCCGCCCAGCCGGCGGATGGTCAGCAGTTCACCGAGCAGGAGCTTGACCAGCGGTACGAGCGCATCGCGGAGCTTCGCAGCCAGGAACTGCGGGTGACGGATGAGCTGAATGCCATCAGGGCCAAGGGGATGCCGGAGCTGACCATGGAGAACATTGCCCGGGTCATCGAGATGTGGACAAAGATCCCCGCCAGCAAGATCAAGGAAGAAGAGTTCAAGCGTTTGGCGGAGCTTGACCAGCGGCTGCGCGCCCATGTGGTGGGCCAGGACGAGGCGATCGCCGCCGTGTCCGCCGCGATCCGCCGCAACCGCGTGGGTATTTCCCCCAAGCACAAGCCGGTGAGCTTCATCTTCGTGGGGCCCACCGGTGTGGGCAAGACGGAACTGGTCAAGCAGCTGGCTGACGATCTGTTCAATGCGCCGGAGAGCCTGATCCGCCTGGATATGTCCGAGTTTATGGAGAAGCACTCTGTCTCCCGTATTGTGGGCAGTCCTCCGGGCTATGTAGGCTACGACGAGGCGGGGCAGTTGACGGAGAAGATACGCCGCAAGCCCTACTCCGTTGTGCTGTTCGATGAGATCGAAAAAGCACACCCGGATGTGCTGAATGTGTTGCTGCAGATTTTGGACGACGGACAGATCACAGACGCCCACGGACGGAAGGTGAATTTTGAGAACACCGTCATCGTGATGACCTCAAATGCAGGGTCCGACACTAAATCCGCCGGTGCAGTGGGCTTCGGCGGCAGCGCTGACGACCAGGGCAGGGAGCGAATCATGAAGGCACTGCAGGACTTCCTGCGGCCGGAATTCCTGAACCGCGTGGACGAGATCGTGTGCTTCAACCACCTGACAAAAGAGAACTTTGCCGGGATCGCCCGTATCATGCTGGATGAGCTGAAAGCCTCGCTGGGCGACAAGGGCTATACCCTCCGCTATGACGAGGCACTGGTGGACTATTTGGTAGAGAAATCCTACTCTTTGACCTACGGCGCCCGAAACCTGCGGCGCCTGATCCAAAAGGAGCTGGAGGACCCCATGGCCGCCCGTATCATCGATGCATTCGAGCATCCCATTACGCAGATCAGCGCCACCGTACGTGACGGTGCGGTGCAGCTGTACACATTGTGAGGTGAGTCTATGCTGTTTCGCAAGGATATGGACCCCCGGTGCGCATACTGTGCCAAAGGAAGCCGCATTGGCGAGGACAAGGTAGCCTGCGTCAAGCGGGGTGTCGTGATGCCGGAGGACCACTGCGGCGCATTTAAGTACGATCCCCTGAAGCGGGTGCCGCCCCGGCCGATGAAGCTGGATACAGATAAGCTGCGGGAAGAGGATTTTCAACTGTAAGCACAATAGGCAGCCACCGGCTGCCCGTGCAGTGAAAGGAAAATGGCATGACTGTAAAAAAAGTATGGGCGGTGTACTTCAGCGGGACCGGTACCACGAAGAAAACAGTCGATCGCATCGCCCACCGTCTGGCAGAAGCGTTGGGCACAGACTGCGAAGTGTATGATTACACGCTGCCTGCCGCACGCCGACAGGAGCTGACCATTCCGTCCGGTGATGTGGCCGTAGTGGGTTGTCCCACCTACGCTGGGCGCGTTCCAAATCTGCTGATGCCGTACCTGCGGGATATGGTGCACGGCGAGGGTGCTTTGGCGGTGCCTGTGGTGCTGTTCGGCAACCGCAATTACGATGACGCACTGATGGAGCTGTCGCAGCTGCTGACGGCTGACGGCTTTTCCTGCGTGGCCGGAGGGGCCTTCGTGGGGGAACACAGCTTTTCCCGTACCTTAGGCGCGGGTCGGCCCAGTGGGGCGGATGTGGGGGAGATGGATGCCTTTGCCGCGCATGTGGCCGCCAAGCTGGTAGCGGGAGATACTGCGCCCGTCACCGTGGGCGGCTGCGATCCCATACGGCCCTACTACACCCCCCGTGACCGTCATGGAGAACCCATCAATATCCTGAAGGTCAAGCCCAAGACGGATATGACAAAATGCGGCGGCTGCGGTCTATGTGCTGCCCGGTGTCCCATGGGAAGTATCGACCCGGCGGACGTGTCCCGGGTCAACGGAGTGTGCATCAAGTGCGGTGCCTGTGTCAAAGGCTGTCCCAGCGGTGCTAAGTATTTCGATGATCCCGGGTATCTATACCACAAGAGCGAACTGGAGGAGATCTACGCCCGGCCGGCAAAGAACGAGGTGTTTCTGTAAGTATCAAAAAGGCAGGCGGCGGAGATAATACATAAGCTGTGCTGATGACGTGAAGCCTTCCATTCCAAGTGGACAAAATGTGGAATTGACCGTTGACAAAAGGCACAGTGTATGGTAGTCTAACAAAGCTGTCCGGGAGGGCAGAGCGCGTGCAAAGCGAGTCAATGAAAAATGTCTAAAAAAGGTAAAATAGTAGTTGACAA
>ULRI01012954.1_pt1 | contig 21413 bp, 19 predicted proteins | sample 1955291 | NCBI WGS metagenome assembly ULRI01 (sample SAMEA4835678, study PRJEB28245) | human gut metagenome | biome: gut microbiome; material: fecal sample | place: Denmark | collected 2008
GTTAAGTGATAACAGGTGTCTGGAAATATAGGGGCAAATCCACTCTCAAATAAAAGCAAGTGATTTTTATCACCATAGTAGCGCCGTAGAGCGTGATTACATCAAGGAGCTTTTTTAATGATTAACCAACTAACTTTTACAAAACACTATGACACGTTTGATAATATATCAAAGATTTATTCTGATAAATTCCCTCAAGGAAAAGATTTAGAGCTATTACATATTGTGCTTTATTTTCGATTCCTTAGTTATCAGGAAAACAACCTTAATTGTTATGAAAGTCACGAAACATTAGCTAAGATTTTTAAGTCTTCACCATCAACAATTAAACGTAAGATAAACGATCTTAAAGAGATGGGATTATTAGAAACATCCCCACATCCTGATCCGTATATTTCATCTTTGATTTACAATGCTCTCCCTCTCACAGATGCACATATTACTCCCCCAGGAGAATCATCACTCTCTGATCTTTCTGAGAAAGAAGACGAATCTAATGAAATATTGAATGTTTCCGAAATCATCCTTGAAGAAGAAACACAGGAATCAGCGTTCCCTGATCGGCCCGAAATTTTTACTTGGCTTCTTTCCCTTGATAAGAAGAAACCACCGCACGAAGAAACAGAAGATTTTGTAAAACGAGCATTAGATTCAAAGAATATCTATCTTGAGAAACAGGCTTTTCACGATCTGATAATATCTCTAAGAGAAAAAAGTGAAATATACGATTCGATACCATTCTAAGGAGAATAAATGACTTATAACATCACTACAGGAAACAAAACTATTGAAATAACTGAAAGCGGATACAACATTTTAAAAGCTATTTTGGAAATAGAGTTTTCACCACCGACAGTGGTTAGCTTTTGTAGTTTAGGCGGCTACAGCGCACAACACATCAATCATTGGTTAAATCATTTTACATCGTTCGGTGTGCTGGATTATGAAGGGATTAACAGCACTACATTTCGTCTTCTGAAGTTAAATAAAAATTTTGAATTGTTTATCACAAACAATCAATAACAACAGATCGGGCAATACATATGGCAAATGCATTTATGGCGATATTCATCGTAACAATGGCATCAAGTTTTTATAATCCACATAAAAAGAGGGAAAATGGGAAAAAAGAAGCAAAACAACTTAAAACGTATTGAAAAAAACAGTAACTTCAATTCAACAAGACAACGTCCACCGACACACACCAATAACGAAATTCCAGGGGAAGAGATAATCTTTATTCTTGAAACAGAATCCCCTGAATTAAGTGATCAAGAATTAGAAATAATCCAGTCAATGCCAGGCGTTTACTTTCGCCCAAGAACAAGAAAACAAACTATCATTTCTGATGGCACTCTGAAACGTTGGCAGCTTTTAGGGTTTAGCTCCTATCATCATTTTTTGGGATTTAACGCTTTCAATAATTGTGTAGGTGGTGCATCGGAAGTCGATCTGATGGCTCATTTAGAAGATACATTAGCTTCTAACAAACGTTCTAACTAATAAAATGATGGGTGTATGTATAAGCGCCCAATGAAAATATTCGAAAAAGGAAAAATAATGATTGGCTATATTCAAGAAACACAATTATTTCAGATGATCCTGTCTGATGCAAAAAACTATGCTGAGTTAATCCGACTGGCAAAAGAAACAGAAGACTACGAAGCATTAGAGCGTTACCGTGATGAAGTGCTGACGCTCAAGACACCTTTTAACATCGTATTGAATATGATTAATGATGCATTACAAGGAGAATACGCATAATGGAAGAAGATATTAGCAATGCAATGGAACAACTTTTAGATCTGACTATCTCACTACAAACAAGAATAAATCAAGCCTATTCAGATTTATGCGATTACACGCTCTCTCAATGCGTTATTAGCTTAATGAAGGTGAATGTAAGCCTTGACGATTTTATCTCTCTGGTGAGCTATTTAAAGCTATCTGAGGACGATGCAAAACAGTGTAATCAAATCATCACAGACATCGCCACCACGTTAAAGGTTGCAAGTGAAGAGATTCAGCAATTAGTAGATGATTTAGCAAAAAGTGCTATTTTCTCTAAATGATAATGAAAATTATTTGCATTTATAATGATTTTGTTATATAATAATTTTAGGGGTAGATAAAAAGATTTTAGTTGGTGTTAATCCTTCTACTGTCATAAATCCCTGCATATGGAAGGTGATAGCCTCAAAGGTTGAGTGGCATTAACCTCTAACAAATATTACCTTCCATCTCTCAAGAAGTTTTAGAATAATCATAACTCCCTCTTTGATTGTTGATTGTTTCTACGTTGTGTTGATGAATGTTGTTAGGCATTGTGCTTAATTTTGATAAAAGCGGGTAGGTGTTATCTCCTTGCCCTTCCCGCTCTTATTTTTCATCTATGCTTATCCTAAAGCTCCTTATTTTGTCCGAAAACATTAAAGAGCCTTACACTGATAGTTATATTTTATAACTATTTACTAACATCATTAAACTCTTATTTAATGACGGAAGTTAGTAACAGAATAATCTATTAAGTTGTTGTCAAAAAACTATCATCTGCATAGCGTTAGCCGCAAGTAGAGAGAGTTTAGCTAAGAATGGTGCAATAAACTTTGGAAATATTGATAGCAAAACGGGTTTTATAGAATGCGGATCTATAAGCTTTGGTTGTAAAAACGATTTTCTGAAACGGTAGATTACTGTTGGTGTAGTTAATCCTATTAAAATTTGATCTGTGAGTAGATTAGAATTGGAATAGTGATTCCTTAAAGCCTTACTTTGTTGCATCCACAGCAAAAACAGGCAGCGGTTTAGCCCCCGCATCGAATAGCAGGATCGTAGATTCCAAAGGGTTGGCCCCTCCTAAGAGCCAATTTCTCCTGCGGTCCTGTTATTCACCCTTAACATATCTCTAAGCGTATTTATAAAAGTATTCTTAGAGATAACGTTAAACCTCCTCAAAGTTGACTTATCACAATATGTATTTTGCCCGATACAAAATAAATAAGCCCCTTGCTATTGTTGATTGAACCTCTTATAGCCTGGGGCTTTTTATTACTCGGAACATAACGGAATCGTTATTTTATGAAACAAGAAATTATCCTGAAATATGGCAATGAAAAGTTAACACTAACTGAGGATGTGTTGAATGCTACAGCCTACGCGCTTGGCATCACTCCTACAGAATTAAAGAAACAGTGTGAACGTCTTTATAAGGCTGACAGCAATAAACCATCTCACCAAGATTTGATTAATGCTAAAGCTCAACAAATCAAACAATCTAAGGAAAAATAATGGCTATTTTAAAATTAAGCGATGTTTTCCCACATCGTAAAAGCATCACTGACGTAGTGAGCTATGCAACCGACCCTTACGCGGCTGTAGAAAGCAAAAAATTTGCAGCACTTGCACAAGATGTAACGTGCGGCGACCTCATTGATTCATCCGGCGCTAAATATGTTAGCGGCGCTGATGTTCTTGTCGTTGTGTCTGACTTCGTAACTGCTGATTCAAATAAAACAGTTAACGTGCTTCGTGCTAATGCCGGACTCGTTTGCATCAAAGCTGATGCCCTGAATGCCGAAGGCGCTGTAAAAGAAGCTGCTATTGCAGCTCTCGCTGCTAAAGGCTTCCAGCTTGAAGGCTTCCACTCTGTTTTCACATCTTAAGAAGGAATAAATAATAATGATTATCGGAAATGAAGTGGTTGATCTTGCTCCACTGTTCGAATTAAACGACTCACGCAATTACCTACTGTCTACTCTGGATTTTACTGATCCTGTGCCTGTAGAAAGTCACAAAGTGGCTGTTTCCCAGCTTATCGAGAGCAATGAATCTCTGTTCAACCATCCTACAAGCCGTTTTAGCTCTGAGCATAACGTTACTAAGCGTGAGAACGGGGAAGAATGGCTGATTGAAATCCCTTACTTCCTGCGTGAAGACCTGATCAAACCGCAGGACGTGCAAGGCAAACGCAAAGCCGGAAGCTCTATTGAAGAAACACTGCCGGATCTGTATGCGGAATATATCGCTAAACACAATGTTGCATTCCAGCGCACTAAAGAAAGCATCCTCGCGGCTTCTCTGTTCTCTGGCAAGACACATACCCCGAAAACTGACGATGTTCTGATCGACTACAGCACTCTGTTCGGTGTGTCTCCAATGACTGCAACCGTTGACGCATCCAGCACCAACACAATGACTGTGTTCAAACAGTTTGACCAGATGCATACGGATATGATTGCTAAAGCACAAAGCCAGGCTGCAACCATTGAGCGTGTTGTTGTGTTCTGTAAGCCTGCGGCATTCAACGCTATTCGTTACAGCGTTGGCATGGTTAATGCGTTCCAATATGCAAGCCCTGTAGACGATGCAAACGTGGTGTTTAATGTGCGCTCTCTGCTGCCTGGTGTAACTACTTTCACCATTCCAGGAACTAACATTGATCTGATCAAAGTGACTGATCCGCTGCTGCTGGCACATATGACCGCAGACGCTGTAGCTGTTCCTAAATTCGCTAAAGGTGCAGGTGTTTACCAATCTATTTATGGCGCTCCTTCCAGTTCCTTCGATCTGCTGTCTCAAGGCGCTAAAGAGTATTACAGCTATGCTTTCGAATCGAATCGCGGCGACGCAGTGCACGTAGTGACCGAGAATAGCTCGCTTGTGGTTAACCACGGTGTTGGCTTCTCTGTGCAGATCACAGTAGCGTAAAAAGTGTTAAAGACGTTCCCCTACGTCTGGAAATAATCGGGGGGCAATAAGGGTAAGGAGATTAACTAACCTGTAGGCGCAAATACAGTAACGAATCTCTTTGCCCTTTTTGTTTTTCTACTGTCTACAAATCCAAATAAAAATATATATGTGAGAGAAAACCAATGAACACAGAAAATTCACAGGCATTAATTCTTAAATCTGTAAAAGAACTGGCAGCTATTAGCGATGACTCAATAATCAATGTCAGTGCCTTATGCAGAATGCTTTCAATTGATGCAAATAATGTGCGGCAGCGTGTGTTTCAGACCGGGTGCAGCACTTTCGAAGCAATCCAATATTATTGTTCTAAAAAACAATAACAAACAACAATCATAATACAGGGAAACAATCAGTATGTTAGAGCTAAACGTGGCACGCCTCTCGAACGTTATCACCTTCCAGGTTAACCGACCATCATTAGAGAAAGCAAAAGCAGAAGTAGAAAAACTTCGTAAACAAATGGCGGCGGTGAAAGATATAGAATTGCGTGTTAAGACACATAAACAATCAACCGCTAAAGCAAAAAAAGACGTAGACGATATTGCTAAAAAGCAAGCACAGGCTGATAAAGCTAATGCTAAAGCACAATTAGCCGCTCAACGTGTAGTTGCAAGAGAACAAAAAGCCCTGGCAGCACGCAAAGAGAAGGCAGAATTAAAGCTTTTAGACGTTGGATCAAGCATTAGTGCAATGCACCGTCTTTCTGTAGCGGAACAATATAAAGCTATTGCACAGGCTAGAGAAATTGCCCTCCAATATGAAAGAGGCGCTATTAGTCTGGCACGTATGAATAGCCAAATGAAACGCCTACAACAGCAACAACGTAAGATTAATGGCAATCGTAACGCTCACGCTAAAGCCTATGCACCTGTTAAGGGTAGCGGGAGTATTGGCGGCGGTGCTGCGGCTGTTATGCTGGGTGGCTTAGGCGCTGGCGCTGCATATATGGCTATGAGCAAAGCTTCTGAATTTGTTACTAACAGCTTTGCGAATGCTGAAACGCTGGGAGAATTGTATAGCCGTGCGAAGCTGGGCGGTGTAGACGTTAACCAGATGAACAATATTGAGCAATGGGCGTATAAAAACGGCGTTGATTCAATGATGGGGGATCAAGGTAAACGTAAGTATCTCGATCAGATGAAAGATGTGCGTGAGCGTGCAACCAAAAGCTATGATGAGGCTGAATATGTAGTCGATAAGAAAACAGGGAAAGGCGAATGGAAGGGCGGCGATAGCGGCATCAATACTTTAATGAATGAAGGATTCCTAACTAAAAAGGATCTAAAAGACTTTGCTGATAATCCGGCTGGTCTGGTTAGTAAAGCAGTTCAGGGAATGGTAGCTAAAGGCTATTCAGATGCACAAATCGGTAGTCGTCTGGAAGATCTGGCTGATGATTTGATGCTCACCTCTAAATACTGGACACGCTCCGCTAAAGAAGTGGAACAATCAGCACGAGAACAACGAGAATCAGGGCGCTGGGTAACACAGGCACAACAGGAAAGCGTTATTAAATTCCGTGAACTGAATAATGCACTTAGTGGGCTTTCTGACTCACAAGGGATCGCCTTTGTTGATGGCTTTATGAAATCTCTTGATCCGAAAGTGATTGAAGAGTTTAAAAAGAGCATGGTTGCAATGCTGCCAATGTTTACCAAATTAGGCGAGGCTATCGGCGGATTGGTTAACGCCGTAATGAAAACAATCAACTGGCTGATGAAAAACGACGAGAAGACGGCAGCTATTCAGAAGAATTTAGGTGATGCACCGCCACTATCTAACGAAGGAATGAAGCAGAATCTTTCTAATCTCACTCCTGATCAATATAAAGGCGCTGGCACCGGAACAACTAAGCCAGATAACAGCAATTCCCTGGTTAACACTATTAAAAGCTGGTTTATGCCAGAAGAAACGGTAGGTGGGGCGCAGGCTGTAAATCAATACAGTCTCGAAGGACAAAACATTGCAAATCTGAAACAGAGTGCAGCACAACAAGCTTTCAAGGCTCCTTCTTACACCTTTGCACCTGTTATTAACTTCAATCCAGAATTACAAGTAAATGCAGAAGTGCCGCTAACTATCGAATCAGACACCGGACGATTGAGCGAATTTATCGACTTCAAATCAAAGGCATCTTCCGCTGAGTTTAGCAAGCTATTAACGCTTGGTGTTATGTCAGGCGGGTCAACCTATTAATCATCACTGTGGGGCTGTTTAGCCCCCTTAAATAAGGATTACAAATTATGGCAATGGGTCCGTTAACCATTGGTCGCCCGACTGAGGCGAAAATCAACAGCACAAGCAACGATAGCAACGGTAGAACAACTAAAGGGGGTAACGGCTTTGCGATCATTACCTCTAATCTCGGCAGTGGTGCAAATGCTGCTTACAATGACTACCAGGCATTATCATTTGATAGCGTGGAATCGACGAGAGTTAGCAGAAATGCAGACGTTACAAGCTATGCTGTCGAATCAGGATCAGAAGTTAGTGATCATGTTCAAATACGGAATAACAAGTTCACATTACAAGGGCGTATCTCTGAAACCGTATTGAAGCTCAATCCTGATATGATTAAGAATGCTGGAATTAACGGCAATAGACGTATGCTTATGCTTGAATACCTAAATCAGTTGATGGACAGTCGCCAACCTTTCCTACTTGTCACTGAGTTAAAAAATTATGACAACGTTGTGTTAGTTGGCATGTCTTACGAAGAAGAAGCAAGCGAAAGCATATTGTTTACTCTTGATTTTGAGCAAATTCGTCTTGTCTCTAAGGCCACCACTAATGCTATTGCTGTAAAAACAGCACCAAATAAATCTGTAGGGGGACAGGTTAAAATGCAGGTAAATACAACAGAACAGAAAAATCAAAAAAGCCCAGGGCAAGACGTTGTAACACCAGTATTTAAACAATAGCCTTAAACGCCTATGAAACGCTCTGTAACGATGTAATTATAAAAGAGGCTACCAATCTATGTTGAAGCCTCCTTATTACGTCTATGGCGTTGTTTTACGCCTTAAATTTGATTTTTTATTGATTGATAAGCCTTTCTCTATTTCAGGGTAGCGTAAAAGCTCAATATATTTTTTAAGCTCTACTGGAGAAGCTGCATTTTTGCTATATGTGCGGAATGTTTCTGTATTGCCGCGTGTATGGCCCAGGAGAAGGGCGATCCTGTCTTCTGGAATTTGATTTCGATCAAGAAGCTGTGCTACTCCGTGTCTCAGAGAATGAAACACCTTCCTTTCTGTTCCCTTTTCCCCTAAAGCCTTTCGTTTAGCTCTTGTAAATCTCTGCGTATGCCACGTGGAACGTTTACCATCAGCACGCTCTGTAATGCTGGCGTGATAGAACAAAAAGCCATTGTGAGGCTTTTCACGCAGCGACAACACCAACGGAGTGATAAGGCTATGTACAGGCACAACACGTGCCGCTGCTTTCGTCTTTCCCTGTGTGATTTCAAAACACAGCACACCTTCGATCTCTTTCACATCGTCTATTGTGAGACTTGCTATCTCATTGATCCGCATACCTGTATATAAACCGATAAGACACAAAGCCGTCATTTCTTTGTTTTCTGCTGAATTACCGGAAAATACTTGCAACACCTGCAATAGCTCTTTGTTAGAAAATGCCTCGTAGCTCTCTCTACTTTGTGCCACATCAAGCCTATGCCCTCGCCAGGGGGAGAGCGCCCTTTCTGGCGCATCGTGGTAACGTGATGAAGCTAACTCCCATAGCTGGGCCATTGGGCTGATATAATTTGCAATTGATTGTTGTGAAAGAGTTTTTTGCATGTGTTCAATCCAGCCTGTAACAGTGGTGCGGCTTACATCTTGCAATGCAATATCAGGCTTTTTACGGTAGGAGAGAAACATCTCTACCGCTTTTCTTGCCTTAGCTAAAGTGGCTGGCTTCTTCTTCGTGCTGTTAATTGTCAGGTAGATTTCAAGAATTTTAAGCAATGACGGACACGAAGACGCTGTATCTTGCATTCTGGTAGCTGTTTTGGCGTATTTAGCCTTACTGCGTAACAGTTCCAGCGTGTTTTCTATTGTGCTGTTTACAGGGGCAACACTCTCCCGTAAGCAATGGTATTCATCTGCAATCTGATCACGCTTTCTACGTGCAACACGAAGATTACTTGTGTGCAGACTTCTGACAAACGTCCTTTTTCCTTCAAAAAAGGGCTGCATATACACAGGCAGCGTGATCCTTAAATAGTAGTTACCGTAAGAATCACAGATTAAGTATTGGTTAGGCTTGTATCTCATAAAATCTCCGGCTAAAGTGTCGGAGCGTTTGTAATGTGAAAATTGATTGTGACGCATAGAAAATGATTATTTTTCTATAAGATTCAATCAATTAGTAATGGTCGTAGGTGATGGCATTAACACGAGATTAATCGAGTGTTTTACTCCTATTATCGCACCATTCTAACGTCTCCCCAAGTCTACTCAAGTATTTAAAAACCTCTTATAATCAGTATATTAATGCCCCTTTTAGTCTTTTGACGTCTATTTAAGTACCCCAAACTCTACAAGCAATTGAGGGGATTTGCTGTTCAGTTTAGTGGAGATACCCCCAAGTGAAACTCAATGCCCGTCAAATAGACACTGCCAAGCCAAAAGAGAAGGCTTACAAGTTGGCTGATGGTGGTGGTCTGTACCTCCTGGTAAAACCTGGTGGAGGAGAATATTGGCGTCTCAAGTATCGTGTAGCTGGTAAAGAGAAGCTGTTAGCACTAGGTGTGTATCCTGAGGTCACCTTAGCTGATGCTCCTGCAAAACTTGAAGAAGCTAAAAGAGGTATCTCTGGGGGAATCGATCTGATGGAAGTGAAGCGAGAGGAAAAGATTGCCCGGGAAACGCAGTTAAACAACACCTTCAAAGATATTGCCCTTGAGTGGCACAGTAACAAATTATAATCACAATAATAGTGTATATAATTATACATTGTATGCTTGGTAATCATATAATGATAAAAGCTTCCGATAATCAGTATGAGATTTGTCCTTAAACTCCTGGACATGCTTTTCTAAATCTTCCAATGGTATATGTCCATTTATACAAATAAAATTCTAGTGATAAATACCTTCAGGTATGATTAGACAACATCTTTATTCGATGGGGGTTAATCTATATTTGATATCTTTCTTTTAAATAACAACGCCATTAAAAACGCTTTGTTTAATGACGTTTTTTTATTGTTTCCTATATAAAGCCTAACCAGCATAAACATTGGTGGCTCTTATGCTCATTGTAATTAAATGAGAGTGTGATTAATGTCTTTATATATTCTGGTAGTTATTCTCTCCAGAAGAATACATTGTAAGAAGATGACTGTTAGTATGTTTTAACATCAATTAACATTAAGGTTTGATAATAATTTTTTGTTGGCGAGTTCAAATGTTTTCATTTCATCATCTGATAGCCCGCTCCAGATTTTCTTTAGCATTACATTTTGAGTGTTTATTAGTTTTTGAGCAAGTGTAACTCCGTCAGGGGTTAAGCAAATACTTTTGCTTCGACGATCGTTTTTATTATTAATTCTTTTGGCAATATTCTTTTTTTCTAATTTGTCTATGATGTGTGTGATGTTTGTTTTGGAGAATTGTAACTCCTTGTAAATATCAGAAGGGGACTGACAATAATCATCAGACATATATAATGAAACTAACACCATAAATGTTGAAGTGTTTATTCTATACTCGCTCAATTCATTTTCTATAATACTCTGGATTTTGTCATTTACTCTAATATATAAGTGTATTAACAGACTCTCCTGAGCCGGGTATGCCGGATTTTTGATTTTTTTGTAGTTTGTTATAGTTTTTAATAAATCTATATTATTCATAATTCCACCACACGGCAAAAGAAAACTCATGAAGATTACTCAACCTGAGTGTTACATGAAGTATCGTGAACGCCGGAAAATCTAAGTTCCAGCCTGTACCGTAATCAGATAATCGCAGCAAAGGGACAAAGCAATAGTCCCTTTGCTGCACAGCATCAGAATGAATAACGAATATTAGCGTTTATCGCATCATCTGTGTTGTATTTACCGAATGCAGAGCGTTCAACTTCCAGCCCCAGACGCGTATTGTCGCCAAACCGGGCATTTAACCCCACACCGTAAAGCATACGACCGTCTTTTCTGCCATTAATCTGATGTTCTCCCGCTGCATCCTTCAGGTGAACGTCAGCACTGTCCGTCAGATCGAACTCATAATGCAGGCCGGCACGGGCTGTCAGACTCCAGTCCTTACCACTGAAGGTTTTACCGGAAACAACGCCGGTTCTGCCTACCAGAGGATTAACGCTGTTACGACGCATTGAGACATCCATTCCACTGTCGTTCCAGTTAAATGTTTGGCCCTGCAGTCTTCCCCAGACCAGTTCCGCCTGAGGTTCAACAAACGTCGTATCTGTCAGATGATAACGGTATCCGACTTCTGCACCTGCATACAGTGAATGGCTGCGGAAGTTCTGTTTACCAGCTCCGGCAAAGTTCAGGTCATATTTGTTTTCATTGTGAATATATTTGGCAATCAAATCAAAGTAAGCGCCGGACCGGAACAGACCACTGGCATAGAAACCACCACCCCATGATTTTGTTTTACCGCTGTACAGGCCTGCTGACGCATCTGTGTCAGTGTAGGTGGCCATCACGCCGGTAAACAGGTCCATACTTCCCAGTTCGTGCTTACGGTCAGCCCCCATCTGCAGCAGGGTATAGTGGTCAGTGAAACCGCCATCAGCAGAGCCGGAACCGTTCAGCAGACGCACCCACGTACCGGCTTCGCCGTTAATATCCCTCAAATCGCCCATGCGTTTGTTCAGGTTGTTAACTTCAGTGATGAAGTTGTTATAGCTGATGTGCATGAATGTGGCGGCAGCCTTACCCTGGCCGTCGTTACGTGCAACCTGGTAACCATCGAGGACCCACTCTTTTTTCCCGTCCTCTTTTCTGACACTAAGGGTGGGGGTGACATCACTGAATCCCACAACCCGTGTTGATGCCCTGAACAGATTATCAGCTGTCGCTTCAGGTGCGCTGACCAGTGGAATATCAAGCGTGTCCTTGTCAGAGGGTTTTTTCAGGAAGTTAACCCAGATGCTGTTGTCATGACCTGTTGCCGACTTGTTTATCACCAGTTTGTCTGCCTTGTTAAGGTCTGTACGCATGACAAATGCTGACTGAACCGCGTCCAGATTATCTGTTGTCAGTGTCGTGAACGATGATGTTCCCCCGTTAAAACCGACTATTGTCCGGTTAAGTTTCATATTTCCTGCCGTGGAGTTTCCGTTCATCGACCACTGGGTGTCTGTCATGCTGACGGTGGCATCCGGTGCATTCAGGCTCCCGCTCCAGGTATTGCGGTACCCGTTAAACAGGCTGTACAACATCTGATTCTGAAGAGTCAGGTCAGGACTCAGTTCCCCTTCCCCTCCGAGGGTGACAGTCCCTTTATCCTGAACATTGATATTACCTGACAACATACTGTACGGCCCCACGTTCAGGCGGGCATCGTCTCCCTTCAGGTTCCATGAACCGGCATAATCGTATACAGGTAAAAGTGTGTGAGATACCTCATCAGGACGGCTGTTCAGACTCAGGGTGGCATCAGAAATATTCACCGGACCGTCAGAAACAAAACTCTGACTGGCCAGAACATTTGCTCCCTTGTTCAGATTCAGGGCGGTACTGGTCAGCGTTGAGTTCTCCAGAACGGCACTGTCTGAGGAGATATTCACGGTACTGTTGTTCGCCTGTATTCCGCCATTGAATATCTCATTGATATTCAGCACTGACTGATTATCCAGGTTGACGGTGCCGTTGAAGACGCTTTTATCTGCATCTTTAGTTGCAACAGATGTGCCTTCTTCAAGGGTAAATGCTGTTCCCTGGCCATCTTTTTTGTCGATAAATACCCGACTGTCGCCCAGCGTGACGCTGGAGTTATCTGCCTGGATGGTTGTGTTCAGTGTGGCATTGCGGCCCAGACCAAAGTCTGTATCTTTTAACACGAGCGAACCAAAGCTGAACGTCCTGTTCTCCCAGTCATCCTGTGTAAATGAGGTGGGCTGTGTCAGAACGGAATTGTCGCCCAGAGACGAGACTGTATTTGCAATACTCTGAGACGTTGAAGCATGGATAACCGGGTGGCCCTGAATGGTCAGACGACCGTTTTCCTGAGTAAATGTACCGGACATATTCGCTGAGCCGTCCATAACCAATGCGCCGGTTGTACCCGGGGTTGCTTTATTTGAGAAATTAATATTTCCCAGCAACTTGCCATGATACAGATACCCTTTATTATTAATTCTGTTTGCAAGCAGCGCCTGTGCACTGTTCTGGTCATGTCCGACATATTCCCAGTGCTCGTTACTGACCTGACCGGTAGGGAACCAGCCATAACTACTTGTTTTCAGGATAAAATAATCGACGGTATGAGTATAGGGATTATTATAAATATATAATGAACCTACTGTTCCCCTGTTTGATGATGACCATTCATTAACTTTTACGTTTGCCGGACGCGTCTGATAATCCAGAGTGATATTAGCCGTTTTATCACTGCTGTTACCGAGAGTTGCGCCATAATCGGCGGCATTCAGCTTATGAAATGTCAGGTCATTCCCGTTAACATCCAGAACCCCCCCCCGGTAGCCCCAGGATATATTGTCCGGATTAACCTGCTGGTTGTCTGCCAGCACGACTGTCGGGCGGCCGCTGGCAATATTCACGCTACTGAATGCCTGAACGTGTCCTGAACTGTCAGCCTGCTGATTGAGGACAACGGTCCCATCCCCGACTTTCAGGCCGCCCTCATTAACACCGGTTCCCTGTACAACCAGGGTTCCTTCGCCGATTTTATGCAGGTTGTCACCTTTCACACCATTAACCTGCCAGTTTACGGAGGCATCCTTGTCCACAATAATACCGGCCCCGGTCCAGGTACTTCCGTTTGAAGTGGTGACAGTGTAGTCATCAGTAAATGTCAGTGAACCGGCACCCTGCGTGACAGAGTTTTCCAGGTCAATCTGACCATTATGTCCCAGGAATGTCAGATTTTTACCTGCGTTCAGGTCAGAACCTTTTTGCCCGTGCATGGCATATTCATCGGAACCCTGTTTCAGAGAGCCAGTGCCGGTGCTGCTGTCAAATTTCCATTGCAGGGGGGCGCCGGATGAGGCATTAAAAAAGACGGGAGCGTCATTATCCTCTGAATAGATCTGTGAGAGAAAACTCTGAGGAATAAGAGAATATATCAAATTGGTCCCCCCTCCTACTCCCGAGTAAACACCGACCAGTTCCCACTGCCCTTTGGCCGTATTCCAGCCAAATAATGGAGAACCACTGTCGCCGGCCTCTCCAAAAGAGGGCAGGATGCTATGATCATGTATGTTGCCCCCCATATACAGCTGAATGCCGTCTGAGCCGTGATAAAAGAATGATGTCGGGAGTATTCCTCCTGTCAGATAACCATACCCACCTGTTACCCAATGTCGCTTACCCTGACTATCCTGAATATACTGACTTCCCGAACCAGCCCTGTAGAATGCCGAGTATTTTGAAGGGTTCAATATATCAGCTGTTGATGAGCTGGTTACGGTAGCCGGAGCAACCTCAGTTACGAGCTTATCAAGTCTTGGTGTGTGGAGATCAGATGAACTGTGTTCATTACGATCCACAATATGGTAACTGTTCTGACCATCACCGAAGCTGACGCTCTGATATCCTTTATTATGTTTTACACTGGCTATATATTGCGGGTTAATTAATGTTGCAACGCCGGGATTTGAGCTTACATTCACACTGCTAAAATCAACCATGGGCGCTTTATCAAGATGTCCTACTAATTCCCCTTTATTATTAAAAATAGGAATGTTTGTTGCGCCAGCCTGAAACTGCCCTTTGTTTTCTGCAAAGTCGCGGTATGTCTGGTAAGGATTGTTGCCACCAACCGTTGATGCACCAGCAACGGTTGGGAGTAATGCAGATAGTGCCAGAGAGGTAAGTACTGAAAGTCTTTTTCCTCTGCGGGTACTCCCTTTACATACCCTTCGGGCTAGTTCAGAGACAACCTTTACTGTGTTAGTAATATAACAATATTTTAGAGCGTATATTTTATTCATAGTAAATGATTCCGGAACGTATATTTCAAAGTTACATTAATAACCATAGACAATTTCAAACGAAAGCATTGTTGAATTGCGCGCTAATTATTAATTAGCTATATAATTATAAATGTGACATATGTCACATTTATTTTTGCTTAAAACTACAATATTTTGTAGTTGCACGCATTCTTTGTCTGTGGTTTTCATTGGTGGTAATGAAAATGTTGTTTGCTTTTTCTCAGGTGTTTTGACTTATGACTTAAAGTCATAAAATATGCGACGCTAATACAACTACAGAAAAATGGTATATATGGATATCGACGATATTTGTTGATTTTTATTTTAAATTGCGTGGCGGTTCAGAGCGGATATATATATCACCATACCATCATCTGTTTTTCTGAAGTTCAGATTAGTTTTAACACACTGTTTTCCATCTTCGTTGATTACAACAGTCTTTTTAATGTATTTACGAATGGCATCATTCGACGTTCTAACGGATTTAGTCGATGGTGGGGTAATTAATAAAACATTTGCTGTAATCAAAAACGGTAATGTCTTCAATTGATAGAAGTTTCTGGTAATCTACTGGTATTTAAGGTTTTCCATGGCTACCGTTACTGTTCATCGTCCGCGCTGTAATTCCGATAAAGTTTATCGACATGGTCGTAGTTGTTCCCAGCATGAGCGTTTCCGTTGTCGTTCATGTAAACGTGTTTTCCAGCTCACTTACTCTTATGAAGCCAGAAAACCCGGCTTTAAGGAGCTGATCGTTGAAATGGCGCATAATGGCACAGGGGCCGTGATATCGCCAGAATACTGAAAATCAGCATCAATACCGTCATACGGACATTAAAAAGCTCTCGCCCCAGCGGATAACATCTGCGTCAGTCAGCTCACGCTGATGTTGCCCTTATCTGTGAACTTGATGAGCTGTGGAGCTTCGTTGGCAACAAGGCGCAACAACACTGGCTCTGGTATGCGTAGAACACTAAAACTGGCGGTGTGTTGGCTTACACTTTCGGGCCACGGAATGATGAGGCCTGTCGGGAATTGTTAGCCCTGTTGACTCCGTTCTGTATCGGCATGGTGGCCGCGATGACTGGGGCAGCTACGCCAGAGAAGTGCCGAAGGAGAAATACCTGACCGGCAAAATCTTCACGCAACGTATTGAACGTAACAACCTGACCCTCCGCACCCGCATCAAGCGGCTGGTAAGTAAAACAATCTGCTTCTCGCGTTCCGTTGAAATCCACGAAAAAGTCATCGGTTCCTTCATTGAAAAGCACATGTTCTACTGATTGGAAGCACTACCCAACGTTCAACTTATCATCATAAGTATAAAAATCACAAAATGGGAGGTAAGAGTCTTTACCTGGATTGTCTCGAAATGCAAAGTGTGCTTGCTTTACAACTAAATCTGGGGGTATCTAATGATTGCGTAATAGTTTTTTTATATACATATCAATGTCTTGCTTTTTACAATCTGTTTATATTATCCATTTTAAATCAATAGGTTACACATCGTTAATACCTTCCTTATTTTTTGATTGGGACAGATTTGGGACCGATGGGTTCAGGATCGAATCTATTTACCGTGCGTGTTCGGTAAGGTGATTAGGTGCGAGATGAGCATATCGACGAACCATTTCGAGAGTTTCCTATCCGCTCATTTTTAAGTGCAAGCAGGGAAACACCGGACCAAACCAATCAGCTGTTCGAAAATGGCAAGCGGATTAATATGCCATGGCGGCTTTAAGCCGCACGCATGGGGTGTGGCAAGCCTGATGGATGTTACTGTGCTTGTGGTGGCGTCTTTGCTGGTCTGGTTGTTGGTTAATCGCGAAAATCATTATGCCAGAGGAATACCACAGGACGTTCAGGTTTTGCATAAAAAAGCCCACCATTAAGGTGGGCAAAAGGAATGATTTATATTCTCTGAGAGAAACATTACATTTCTCCTTGTCACTTCTAACATGAAAATATGGAGAAATAATGGAGCTTATATTAATTGGCGATTAGGTAACCATGTGGTTATACAAAACAATACAGTTCTTTACATTTGCCTTGTTTTATGAATACTCCTAAAGAGGTGTATAACATAATGGTACAAGCAGGGTAGATATGAATATATTTGAACAAACTCCACCAAACCGCAGACGTTATGGTCTTGCTGCATTCATTGGGCTGATTGCTGGCGTTGTTTCCGCATTTGTTAAGTGGGGGGCAGAAGTTCCATTGCCACCACGTAGTCCGGTTGATATGTTTAATGCAGCGTGTGGTCCGGAATCATTAATCAGGGCTGCAGGCCAAATTGATTGCTCCCGTAACTTTCTCAATCCTCCGTACATTTTTCTTCGGGATTGGTTGGGACTGACAGATCCAAATTCGGCTGTTTATACCTTCGCCGGGCATGTCTTTAACTGGGTTGGTGTAACGCACATAATCTTTTCGATAGTTTTTGCCGTTGGTTACTGTGTGGTCGCCGAAGTATTTCCGAAAATTAAACTTTGGCAGGGCTTACTGGCAGGTGCTTTAGCGCAACTTTTTGTTCATATGATTTCATTCCCTCTCATGGGACTTACGCCACCTCTCTTTGATCTTCCGTGGTATGAGAATGTCTCTGAAATTTTTGGACATTTAGTCTGGTTCTGGTCTATTGAAATTATTCGCAGAGATTTACGAAACAGAATTACCCATGAGCCAGATCCTGAGATCCCTTTAGGCTCAAATAGATAATGCTTTGAATGATAAAAATGGCGCAAATATAGCGCCATTTTTATAGGTTAAAAACGTTGCTTTTCATATTCTGATGCGGACAGTCAGTGATCATATCGCGCTACTTCAGGATGATGTAGATCCGGAGAACGCTACAGAAAAAGAGGCATTGTTGCTGGAAAATGGAAGAAGTTTCAGGTTTTGTTGTCCCTGAAAAACGAAGCCCCGCTATTACAACTGGCGGGGCAATGCAATTAATTATTGTATATTTATAACGGTGTTAGCCCATATTTAGCTCTTGCACGATTGCAAGCCTCATTGACTTCTCCGTTCTCACCAGACATGGCGAATTCTCTGCATGTGGACGATCGATTTTCATATATCGTGCAGCAGGCATTTTTGCCCGGTGTTCCTGCAAGGGCAATACATCGGGGATTTTTCTGATTAGTACCGCTCATGCATCGGTGAAAAGGGGATATTTGTTCAGTGAGCCTGGCGGGAATGGTACCGCCAGCATCGTCGGCTTCGGCCCAGTAAAAAGAGACGCGGAAAAATGCACAACAGGCACCACACGTCATGCATGGATTCAGATTGCTCATAATTCACCAGTACAGCTATAAATCGTAAAGAGAACTGCGGTACGTCGTATGCAGGGACGTATCGCGGTTGGCTGGTGTACTTTCGATAGTGTGAGTATTGAATGATTTCCAGCCGTTACCGATTTTACGTCCTAATTAGTGAAGAAACCACTCGTTAGCAGGCCGCCTGGTACCTTTCCGTGTCTCCTGAACACTGTGGTGTGCATATGAGAAAGCTCATCGGTGACATTGACGATCGCTTCCACATCATTTAAACGATTTTTGAGTCTCTGAGGTGGAATTCTTCCCTCGTCCGATGGATAAGTCTTAGTCCGCCGAAGGGGGCTTAGCCGGACAGGAATCGCTAATCTTAATGAATTTGTCGTTATAGACCAGATAATGATTCCCCGGCTGACGTAACTCAGGCTGATGAACCACGTCTCCCGGACGTAGATACCAGGCATCGCCTTCCTCTTCGGTCGAATCACATCCTGGTTTAATCAGTAGCTTAAACCACGTGTTGCCGGTGTTACTTACCGTTCCGGTCACCTGATCGAAGGACCATTTAAACTGAACCTGACGTGGTCGTACTACCAGAATGGTATCCATCACCACCACCGGCTCCGTGCTGACCTCACCGCCGCTTGGGCTGAGTTTTGTCAGGTTACGAGTGGGGACCTCGCGAAATGAGACCCGGTAGTAGCGCTCGCGGTTATCCCGTGGGCCATGATAGTAAAATTTAAAATACTCGCTCTCACCAGCCTGCAACGCCAGCTGGCGGGGGGCGAAAAGTAGTTCACCATCCACCGGTCGGGTGCGCAATTCACTGCTGCCCGGGCTATCAATAGCACTGATGGCAATACGGTATATCCGCGCGCTTTTGTTGTTATTCACGACACGTTTGCTGACAAAGTCAGTCTCGGACGGCAGTGAAAAAGTCAGATTGCCGACCGAAATCGCCTGTGTCAAAGGTGCCGCCAGCATACAGACCACTGTCAGCAGGGCCTTAGTTAATGTTACGCCACGTCGCCTGAACATGAATCTCTCCTGAAGCGCTGACTTCGCCAAACCAGCCGTTATCATCTACCGTACGCAGAGAAATGGCGTTATCCATTGGAATCGAAAATTTGACTGTGGTCTTATCCATCTGCCCCACTTCGCCAGAGATATCAGTCCACGGTGTGGTCAACCACAGCGCATCGGTCATATCCCGCCAGCTATCATCGCACCCGGCATCGTAGGTTTTTGTAGCTCCGTTGCGGGTAATAAAGGAAAGCGTCGCCGGGAACGGTACTTTCGCCTTACCGTCATCGGAGCTGAAGACACAATAGGAGCGCCCGCCAATCACCTGCGCGGGTCCGGTCACCTTGATCAGCACTTCGTCGGCAGCTGTTTTACCGCTGGTGGTTACGATATACCCGAAATCGAGTGCCGACTCGCCGCTGCCAACATATCCCTCCCGCGACGGTGTCTGAGTATATTCATCGGAGATAATACTGATGCTGAAATCACGGGGTTTGATAATCAGCGTGTTGGAGGTAGAAAATTCATACCAGCCAGACTCCGGTGATGTGGTGTTCTGAAAGCGAAAGTTGAATAGATCTTTGGTGTTGATATCGCTGATCCCGAGGTTCACCATCTGTTTAAAGAAGTTGCTCGAGAAGAAAACATAGATCGAGTCTGCGCTCTTCATCTCGTTGAAGGTGTAGTAATAGGCAGTATTGCTCACCGGTTTCCATGAACTGCCATTCAGACTGAACTGCATATCGTACGCCCCGACGGCCGAGGCTAACGACGAGTTGGCGATCGCCGGGAATATATGGATTGAGGTGTTGCTGAGTCCGTTTGTTTGCAGGGTATAGTTAACCATCTTACAACTTAATCCTGAACGGCTGCCGATGGTTTGCGTCCGGCAGTCGGCGTTCCCTTCGCCCAGAGTCGGTACTCCGTCGCTGTTGATAAATACTTCCGCCAGCGAGTGGGTATTTATCAACCGCAGATTTGCTGCTTTCGTATGGGTGACGTTGCGAACATACCAGTTGCCGGAGGCCTGATCCTTACAGCGTGCGCCGCTGTTGGCGTCATAGTTCACAGAGGTCTGGCAGGCATTGATGGTCATTGTAAAGCTGCTGCCGACGGGCATTTGTTGCAGATACTGGTAAAACGCGTCTGACAACATGCCGTGCATCCATTTCGCGCCGCCGCTGGTCACCGTCGCGCCATAAAATCCACTGGCGTCGGTGGTTTGCGGCAGGATAAGACTGGTGGTCATATTACACCCTGCGTACCAGTTGATGCAGCGCAAGCCAGTTAAAGGAGATGAAACTGGTGAATTTTCCAGCCACATATCAAACTTCCAGTTGGTATAAAGGCCGGTGTTGTAACCGTTATCAATGTAGCCGAGGCTTTGCTGATAGATGGTTCCTGAACCATTGTATTTTAAACCGGTCCAGCGGTTGGCACCGGTCAGGCGCGGATCCAGCGCCCCGCCAGGAGTGACGAAAAAGTTGTCGTCTGAGTTGTTTTCGACAAACACAAACTCGCGTGCCGGAGCATCCGCCCAGGTTGTTTTGCTCACTGCCGCTCTGAGCGCGGTTGCAGGCCAGATTAGCGCAAAGATTATCATCGCTATCAGTAGGTTAACTCTCATTCTCTTCTCCTGTCTGCGTCACCGCCGCCCACGATGAGAGGCCGCTGCAGACCACATCACCGACCCAGACGGCACCGCGCGCCTGGTTGAGTTCCAGTGCCACTTCGCAGGTTTTATTGCCACTGTAGCGAAAATCGATAGTGGGGTATTTCTTATCCACGTCCATGACAAACTCGCCGTTTTCATCGGTTCGGGTTCGGCCGATATGGTTGTTAATCCGTGCGTTAGCCAGCAGTGTGCCGTCTTCCGCACGGATACGACCGGAGACGGTAACCATCTGCTTCACCTCTGGCTCAATGACAGCGACATTGCCTGGATAGAGAGTCAGATGACTTTTGCGACCGCTGACGATATCGTAACTGTCGAGTGAGTTTTTGCTGTTCTGCAACTCCACCTCATATCTTCCATAGGGAGAGAGCGGGAGATAGTTACGCTTGCCGTTAAGCGGGAAAATCCGCCCGTTGATTTTGGCGCTGATCTGACCATCGTTCTCCAGGCCAGTGTCGAATATCACCCCAGCGTTGCCATCGGTCCGCCCGCTGGCAGCGATGTTTTTACCCTGCCAGCCGACGCTGCCGTTGGCGG
>ULRI01035642.1_pt1 | contig 21336 bp, 20 predicted proteins | sample 1955291 | NCBI WGS metagenome assembly ULRI01 (sample SAMEA4835678, study PRJEB28245) | human gut metagenome | biome: gut microbiome; material: fecal sample | place: Denmark | collected 2008
AATATTACCGCCGTAAAATTTACGGTGGTAACAAAATCACGAACGAGCCTTTGCAAGATACGTTTTTAACTCCTATTATTTGCGAATAAATTGTAACTTTACAGAAAATTGGAAATAGATGACGGTTGAAAAACTAACGAATATACTCGATTCATTGCTGACCCTGCCCGCAGAAACGGAAGTGGTGGAATTCAAGAGAGCGGAGCGGAATTTCGACGACCGGGATTTGGGGCATATTTCTCGGCATTGAGCAACGAAGCCAATTTGAAGGGCAGGCCTTGCGCATGGCTGGTCTTCGGTGTGGAGAACGATACGCACGAGGTTGTCGGAAGCCAATACAAGAATAGCCGTCCGGCACTCGATGCGATGAAGAAAAAGATTGCCGATCAGACTGCGGGCCGGCATACGTTCGTCGAAATACACGTGTTGCGGTATACGAACGGCAAAAGAGTTGTGATGTTCGAGATACCGCCTGCTCCGCAAGGAATTCCGATCGATTATCAGGGCCATTATTACGGTCGTGACGGGGAATCCTTGCAGGCGTTGAGCATGGAAAAAATCGAAAGAATCAGAAATCAAGTTCGCTTGCTCGATATCGAACTACTGAACCGTGTTTAGTTGCGCCGGGTAAAGAATCGGTACGACAGGGACGACTGCGAGAACCGGATAAGACGAAGTATGAGATATACGATACGATTAAAACGAGTTTGCCTAATTGCGGTAACTGGAATGATTTGGAGCATCGGCTGAAAAATCAAGGAATTGTCATGCGTTATAAGTATTGCGGTTCGACCGACCGAAAACAAGGGGTATTATTCAGCAAAAACAGTTTCGAGTTCTCCGGCTCGAAAATCGACCGGCAATTCAGCTACTTAAAGTTGAACCGGCACTTTACACAGACACAACAACAAACCCAACGTCGAACTGCCCTTGCAAAGAGCTTTAATGCTGCTATTGGTAATTATCGGTCGACATTCACCACTCTGTTCGGCAATATGAGCGGAAGCGGAAATAAGGGCCAAGCAGATATTAGTTTGATAAACTTCGGTGGTAATATCGGAGCATTGCCGCTGCCACCCAATGATTCGCCTATCGGATTATCTGTGGCCCAACTCCAACGCAAATCCGGCAAAAGCCCCGAAGAACATATTGCCCGCATCACAGCACTACTGAATACCGCTGCCGAAGCGATGGCGATTGCCTACATGGAGCGGAAACGCAAACTACGAGACCGAAAAACGACTAAACCCAAAATGAAACTGTAATTTATTATGAAAGAAAATAATATGATGTCCTACGAAATGTACGAAGACTTCAAGGAAACGATGGTCAAAACCATCAAAGCTGAACTATCGGACAAAAATCGCCAACCGACCGATAACGACCTGCCGCACGAGTTGAGCAAATCATTCATTCCGAACAAGAGCGGCATCAAACAATAATAACCCAGCTAGCCGAACGATTGGAGAACATTGAGCGAAACAATGCAAAAACGCAGGCTGGCATAGATAACCTGCAATCGTCGGTAGACGCAATCGAAATCCCCGTCAAACTGCCACCGAGAATAGCGCAACACCGAGTGATTTTCAGTTGCGAATCTCCGTTCGCCCTATCTTTGGTGTTGCTCCTTTTCATAAGCTGCGTGATCTTGTCGTCGGCACTCTATCTCGCCACCCGCCCGAACTACGACCGCATCGACAACGACCTGAAATACCGCTATATTAAAATGAAAGGCGAAGCGCTACCCGAACGCATTGCCGAACTGGAAGAGCTATTCGAACTAAACCGCGACAACGCCAAAATCCACCAAATGAAAAAGGATGTCGAAGAATACGAACGAACCATTCGCCAAAAAATCATACTCGAAGAACAAGCAAGAAGAAAATCTGGAGAGTACCAAAATTTAACAGATAAATCCAACTCGATAAAAAAGAAATAATTATGCAGAGTGTTCACAACTTATAGTTGCGTGACAACCAAATAATTTACTATATTTGTACTTAATTGGGTGTATTGTAAACGCTGCGAAAACGATATGAGTCGAGAAAAACAGATAGAAGAAAGTTTTATTCGGAAGCTGACCGAACAGTTAAAATATATCTATCGTGATGATATTCATGACAGAAACTCCCTCGTTGCCAATTTCAGGCAAAAATTCGAGTCATTGAATCGCGTGAAATTGTCCGATTCGGAATTCGATCGGCTGCTCGAAGAGATCATCAATCCCGATGTTTTTGCATCATCCAAAAGATTGCGCGAGCGAAACACATTTACCCGCGAAGACGGAACACCGTTGCAATACACGCTGGTCAACATTAAGGATTGGTGTAAGAACGATTACGAAGTAATCAACCAACTGCGAATGAATACCGATAACAGCCATCATCGTTATGATGTCATACTGTTGATTAACGGTATTCCGGTTGTGCAGGTTGAGTTGAAAGCCTACGACGTCAGTCCACGGCGTGCCATGCAGCAAATCGTGGATTACAAAAACGATCCGGGAAACGGCTACACGAAGTCCTTGCTTTGTTTCATACAGTTATTCGTTGTCAGCAACCAGACTAATACATATTATTTCACAAATAATAACAACCAGCATTTCTCGTTCAATGCCGACGAACAATTCCTTCCGGTGTATCAGTACGCGACGGAACGAAATACGAAAATAACCAATCTCGACGCCTTTTCGAGTGCCGTGCTTGCCAAATGTGAACTCGGCAAGATGATAAGCCTTTATATGGTATTGATCGCGAGCGAGCAAAAGCTGTTGATTATGCGTCCGTATCAGATTTATGCCGTAAAGGCGATTATGGATTGCGTGCATCAAAACCGCGGAAACGGCTATATCTGGCATACGACGGGCAGCGGTAAGACGCTCACTTCGTTCAAGGCTTCCACCCTGATGAAAGACAATCCGGATATCGACAAATGTCTGTTCGTCGTGGATCGAAAAGACCTGGATCGTCAAACCCGCGAGGAGTTCAATAAGTTTCAGGAAAATTGCGTCGAGGAGAACACCAATACGGAAACACTGGTTCGCCGGATGCTGTCGGACGATTATGCCGATAAAGTAATTGTTACGACCATTCAGAAGTTGGGAATCGCTCTTGATCCGAAGCATAAAAAGAATTATCAAGAACGATTGAAGCCATTGAAGGATAAGCGTATCGTATTCATTTTCGATGAATGCCACCGTTCTCAATTCGGTCACAATCATAAAGCGATCAAGAAGTTTTTCCCTAATTCGCAATTATTCGGGTTTACCGGCACGCCGATTTTCGTCGAAAACTCGACGTATACGCAAATAGACGGTGAAGAGGGTTCATACAAAACGACCGCCGATATTTTCGAGAAAGAGTTGCACGCATATACGATTACACATGCTATCGACGACAAAAACGTATTGCGTTTCCATATCGATTATTTCAAACCCGATGGCGAGAATCAACAGAAAGGAAGTGCCCTTACAAAACGAGCTGTTGTAGACGCCATATTGAGTAGGCATGATGCAGCGACCGATTCACGCCGATTCAATGCAATTATGGCTACCGAACGAATCGACGATGCCATCGAATACTATAATCTGTTCAAGGGGGTTCAGCAGGAAAGAATGACGAAAGATTCCGACTACGAACCGCTGAATATTACTTGCATCTTCTCTCCGCCGGCCGAAGGCAACAAGGATGTGCAGCAAATTCAAGAAGATTTGCCCCAAGAGCGTTTCGATAACCAGCAAGAGCCCGACAAGAAAAAAGCGGCTCTCAAGACGATTATTTCCGATTATAACGAACAATACGGGACGAATCATTCAATTGCAGAATTCGATGCTTATTATCAGGATGTTCAAGGGCGCATAAAGTCGCAGAAATACAGCAATAAAGACGTTCCGCATAAGTATAAGACCGATATTACTATCGTCGTCGATATGTTGCTGACCGGCTTCGATTCCAAATACCTGAATACGTTGTATGTCGATAAGAACCTGAAGTGGCACGGTCTGATTCAGGCTTTTTCGCGCACGAACCGTATTCTGAACGATACGAAACCTTACGGCAATATCCTCGATTTCCGAGGACAGGAGGCCGCAGTCGATCAGGCGATCGCCCGGTTTTCGGGAGAAAAAATCGACAACCCGAAACAGATTTGGCTGGTCGATCCGGCCCCGAAGGTTATCGAAAAATACGAGGAGGCCATTTCCAAACTGGAGGAGTATATGCAATCGCACGGCTTGGAGTGCAAACCTGAAGAGGTCAATAATCTCCGTGGTGATGAAGCGCGTGCCGGATTTATCAACTGTTTCAAAGAGGTACAACGCTTCAAAACCCAGCTGGAACAATATACGGATATAAAGGCGGATGACAAAGCCAAAATCGAATCGCTGTTACCCGAAGACACGCTTCGGGCTTTCAGGGGGATGTATCTCGAAAAGGCCCGCGAGCTAAAGAAAAAGCGCGAAAAAAGAGGAGGCAAAGAGGCTAATCAGCAGATTGAGGACCTTGATTTCGAGTTCGTGCTGTTCGCATCGGCAATTATCGATTACGACTATATCATGGGCCTTATCGCCCGATATACGAATCGGGGTACTGCCAAAAAGCGGATTACCAAAGAGCAGCTTATCGCATTGGTCGCATCGAGTGCGAATCTGATGGAGGAGAAAGACGATATTGTCGCCTACATCAACAGCCTCGACGAGATCAACGGCAAGACCGAGCAGGAGATAAAAGAAGGCTACGAACTGTTTAAGGCAGAGAAATATAAAAATGAGATTACGATTTTAGCAACCAAATACGGTTTGGAGTTTTCTGCTTTGGACGCATTTGTCAAAGAGATCATTGAACGCGAAATCTTCGACGGTGAGAAACTCGGCGACCTGCTGGCTCCACTCGGCTTGGGTTGGAAAGCCCGTGCCCAAAAGGAATTGGCATTGATGGACGACTTGGTCCCCATGTTGAAACGACTGGCCGACGGCCACGAAATATCAGGACTTTTGGCTTATGAAAACTAACGAAAAAGACACGAAACAAGGGATTGTTCCAGCCTTGCGGTTTCCGGAATTTTCAGAGGCGGGAGAGTGGAATATGCCTCATTTAAGAGAAATTTGTACCCGAATAACCACCAAAGTTGGATATTCCAGACTTTCGCCGATTAGCATTAGTGCAGGAATAGGATTTGTTGCTCAAACAGAGAAATTTGGCCGCGACATTTCTGGCGAGCAATATCGTAATTATATAGAATTAAACAAGGGCGAATTTGCTTATAATAAAGGAAATTCAAAAAAATATCCCCAAGGATGCGTTTATCGATTAGAAGAATTCGATAAAGTAGCAGCTCCCAACGCATTTATTTGTTTCCGTTTTAATGATAGCGTGATACCGGACTTTTTTAAAGGATATTTTGATAGTAATTATCACGGAAAACAATTACAAAATGTCATAACAAGTGGAGCGCGTAGCAATGGATTGTTAAATATTAATGCAGATGAATTTTTCAATATCATTCTGCCAACTCCCAAAGATAAAAAAGAGCAGCAGAAAATCGCAGATTGCTTGTCTTCGATCGACGCCTTGATAAAGGCTGCGGAGCATAAAATAGACAAACTGAAAGCCCATAAAAAAGGCTTGATGCAGCAACTCTTCCCCGCCGAAGGGAAAATGGTTCCGCAATATCGTTTCCCGGAATTTCGAGATACTGCGATATGGAAGGAGACTCCTCTTTCCTGCATAGGAGATACATTGCAGGGTTATGGTTTCCCCGAAGCATACCAAGGAAAAGAGATTGGAAAATATCCGTTTTATAAAGTAAGCGATATTTCCAAGACAATTCAACTTGGCAATAATTATATTTCTGTTGCTGCAAATTATGTGGATGATGAAGATGTCAATACATTAAGAATAAAAACGATCCCCATAGGAACAACTATCTTTGCAAGAATCGGAGAGGCTATTAGACTAAATCGGCGAGTAATTACAACCATGGAATGTATTATCGATAATAATACGATTGGGGTAAAATCAATTGCAGGAAAGGCGACGGATTTATTTATCTATTATACCTTATTGAAAGTAAATCTCATTGATTTTGCCGGAGGTGTGGTTCCTGCTGTTACAAAAGCATCTATTGATAATATCCCGATATATTGTCCTCCGACCATTGCAGAGCAACAAAAAATCGCCGATTGCCTCTCCTCCGTGGATGATTTGATTACAGCCCAAACCAATCGCCTCAATGCCCTCAAAAATCACAAAAAAAGCCTGATGCAGCAACTATTCCCGAACATAAATGATTACGAAGAATGAGTAATACACCCAAAATAGTAAAGTTCAAATCGCTATCCGACATTGCCGTTCGATTTCGGTCCGATTTGAAAGATTTGGATTTCGTGTTGCTTTACGCCTATAACGGAACCGGCAAGACTCGCCTTTCGATGGAGTTCAAAGATAGAGGAAAAAAGGGAGGATCAGACAAACGCGATACGCTCTATTTCAATGCCTACACCGAAGATTTATTCCATTGGGATAACGACCTCGAACACGACGCGGATCGTGTATTGAAAATAAATGCCGATTCGAATTTCTTCAACGGATTCAGAGAGTTGGCCCTTGAAGATAAAATCTTCGAATACTTACAACGATATGCGACTTTCAATTTCAAGATAGATTACGAGAATTGGGAGATATCATTTAGTAAAGAGATTCCCAATCCGGCGTATAAACCCGATAACGACGAACCCGAGGCGATCGTTCAGTCCAATATCAAGGTTTCACGCGGGGAGGAAAATATCTTTGTTTGGTGTATCTTCCTTGCAATCTGCGAACTGGTAATCGACGGCGCGGAGTCTTACGATTGGGTGAAATATATTTATATCGACGACCCTATATCTTCGCTTGACGATAACAATGCGATTGCCGTGGCAAGCGATTTGTCAAAACTTCTGCATCGGGGTGTTGGCAAGGTCAACGTCGTTATTTCTTCGCATCATCATCTCTTTTTCAATGTGATGTGCAATGAATTGAAAAAGAGAAAAAGTAAACGATATTTTCTTCATAAAAATGGAGCGGATGGATATACGTTACGTGCAACGGATGAAACACCATTTTTCCATCATGTCGCATTACTGAGTGAGTTGAAACGACTTTTGCCCAAGGAGAATCAGACAATCCATGATGTCCGAATCAAAACATATCATTTCAATATGTTGCGCAGTATTATGGAAAAGACTGCAACGTTTTTCGGATATAGCGATTTCTCCATGTGTATACACGGTGTGGATGACGAGGTATTGTATGCCCGCGCTTTGAATCTGTTAAGCCACGGCAAATATTCGATTTACGAACCCGTCGAGATGGGAGATGATACGAAAAATCTATTTGTAAAGATATTGGAGGCATTTTTGAAAAAATACGAATTCGAATTGCCCGAAATAATAACCGACGAAGAAAAAGTTATACAAGAATGACCGCCATAGAACAACAAAAATTAGGTAAAGCCCTTTGGGGCATTGCAGACAAACTGCGAGGAGCGATGAACGCGGACGACTTCCGCGATTATATGCTTTCATTTCTGTTTCTGCGCTATCTGTCCGACAATTACGAAGAATCCGTAAAAAAAGAGCTCGGTTCGGACTATCCGAACACGCCGACGGACGTAATGCAGAAATTGAAGGTAAATACACCCCTGCAAATCTGGTACGACGAGAACCCCGCTGATATCGCAGATTTCGAGAAGCAGATGCGGCGTAAGATTCATTATGTAATCGATCCGCAATATCTGTGGAAAAACATATACGAGTTGGCTCGAACGCAGAGCAACGATTTGTTGCAAACACTACAAGACGGCTTCAAGTACATTGAAAACGAATCGTTTGAAAGTACGTTCCAAGGATTGTTCTCGGAAATCAATCTCGATTCTGAAAAATTAGGGAAAAACTATACCGAACGCAATAAAAAGTTATGCGAGATTATAACGCGGATCGCAGACGGTATCACGGCATTTTCTAACGACTCCGATACACTGGGCGACGCTTACGAATATCTGATCGGCCAATTCGCGGCCGGTTCAGGAAAGAAAGCCGGCGAATTTTATACTCCGCAACAGGTTTCGACCATCCTTTCGAAGATTGTGACATTGGACAGCCAAAATCCGACAACCGGTCCGAAAAAGAGAATAGACAAGGTTCTCGATTTCGCTTGCGGCTCCGGATCGCTACTTCTGAATGTCCGTCATCAGATGAACCGCGACGGCAGACGCGGCATCGGCAAGATTTACGGGCAGGAGAAGAATATCACGACCTACAACCTCGCCCGCATGAATATGCTGCTGCATGGGGTGAAGGATTCCGAGTTCGAAATTTTTCATGGAGATACTCTTCTCAACGATTGGGATATACTAAATGAAATGAATCCGTCGAAGAAAATAGAATTCGATGCGATCGTCGCCAATCCACCATTCAGCTATCGCTGGGAACCGAAAGAGGAGTTGGCGAACGATTTTCGATTCAAAAACTACGGCGTAGCTCCCAAATCGGCGGCCGACTTCGCCTTCCTGCTGCACGGCTTTCATTTCCTGCGTGAAGACGGCACGATGGCCATCATCCTGCCTCACGGCGTATTGTTCCGCGGGGGTGCGGAGAAGAACATCCGGACCAAGCTCCTGAAAGACGGCCACCTCGACGCGGTCATCGGACTGCCTGCCAACCTTTTCTTTTCCACGGGTATTCCTGTTTGCATTCTGGTACTGAAGAAGTGCAAGAAATCTGACGACATATTGTTTATCAATGCCAGCGAAGGATATAAGAAAGATAAGCGGCAAAATCGGTTGGAAGAGAAAGATATTGAAAAAATTGTAGTAACTTATCAATTCCGCAAAGAAGAGCCACGCTATTCCAAACGGATTTCATTGGAGCGGATCGAAAAGGAAGATTTCAATCTGAATATTACCCGTTATGTCAGCACGGCACAAGAGGAGGAGCCGATCGACCTGCAAAAGGTCAATGACGAATTGAAAGAGATTGCAAAACGGTCGAAAGAGGCCTTGGATCGTCACAATGAATTTCTCAAAGAATTAGGATTGCCGCCTATTGCCGATTAAGAGTAACTGCCCGCACCTTGAAGTGCAGGCGGTTTCTCTATTTATACGGTCGTATTACAAATACAAATGTATGACAAAACAAAAATAAAACACCCTTGTAGATATCTACAAGGGTGTTTTAGTGAGGTCTGAAGCGGACCTTTTTCCCGGAAGCCTGTCATGAAGAAACGGAAAGGGCCAACAAGGGTGTCCAATTTACATGACAGCCATTCAGCACATCCCCGAACGCACTCCCTTTAATTACGCCGACCTGACTGATTACCGCGAAGGGCAAATCACCAGTCTGGCCCTTGTACGCTCCAAAGGAGTCAACATGACCATTCTGGCCTTTGACAGCGAGCAACTCCTCCCTACCCACCAGACGCCCGGTCCTGCGCTGATACAGATTCTGGACGGGACGGCCTACTTCACCGTAGGTAATGAAGAAGTTAATCTGCCCCAAGGAAAGAGCCTCCTGATTCCCTCCGGAGTACCTCATTCCGTCATTGCCCGGGAACGATTCAAAATGCTGGTTACTTCCATCCTGCCGCTGGACTGACCGGAAAGCCGTCCCCAGGAAACAACGGAGAACTATTCCGGGGAATTGCCACCCGGACATGGATCTGCGGCAAAACCATTCTTTCCGAGATTCTCCCGACACGGGAATCGCGCAGATACGCAACATGCCGGAACAGGAGGACGGGCGGAAACGGCCTGCTCAGGCCTGGATCTTTTCCCCTGCGGCCAGCGCCTCAAAACGGGCCAGCACCCAGCAGAGATCGGAAAGGCGGTTCAGGAACAGGGCCGTGTTCACGTTGCTCAGGGCATGATCCAGCCTCAATGCCACCACACGGCGTTCCGCACGGCGGCAGACGGAACGGGCCAGGTCCAAATACGCGGAGCCCAGCGATCCTTCCTTGCCCGGGCGGGCCCAGCCTTTGAAACGGATGTCGCATTCCTTTTCCAGCAAATGGGCCTGTTCCTCCAGCCATGCCACATCCTCCGCCTTAATGCGGGCGTACCCCTTGGCGTCATATTTGGGCAAATCCTCCTCCATCGTGGCCAGTTCCCCCATAGCACCCACCAGGCGAGCCTGGACGCCGTCCAGCATCTCCACCGTCCGGGAGCTTACCCCGGAATGGCGCACCACGCCAATCAGGGAATTTAATTCATCCACCGTTCCGTAAGCTTCAATGCGCGGCGCTGTCTTGGGACTACGCCTGCCGAACATCAGGTCCGTTTCTCCGCTGTCTCCACGCTTGGTGATTACGCTCATACCATGTACCCTACCATGCCCGCGCCGTCCTGCACGCAAAAAAGAAGGCATATTCCGGAGCGGGAGACAGCGCCATCTTTCCCGGCATGTACCGCACTCTCTATTCTTTTGACATGCAATAAAAACTATATAAGAAGAATGAATAAATGCTTCTTCTTCGTCTTCCTGCCGTTTTCCTCCCTCTCTTCATCAGCTTCCTCTTCGGGGCATGCTCTAAAAAGGAAAGCGCCTTGCTGCCCGGAGAAATAATCGTGAACGCATCGGAACTGCCCGGCCCCATACAGGAATGGAAGACGGATTCGGCCTGTGAAAGATGCCTGACCATCAATCTGGACAATCCGTCCCTTCCCTGGTTCCGCATCGCTGAGGGCATATCGGAAGCTTATGCGCATGGCGTGAATAATCTCCGTTTGAAAAGAGGGGATGCCATCGCGTCCGCCTTTGAAAATGGAATTTGCTGGGATCTTCCCGTCTCCACGGATATGGCCCCGGAATCTGATCCAGAATCTGAAAAAGACATGAACCCGGACATTCCCTGCCTTCCCGACGATGCCGTTCTGGAACATCCTTTCCGTGAAGATGACTTTCTTGTTTTCAACAAAACACCTTCCCGGAAACCCGTTTATCCCATCGTGAAATTCATCCGGTCCCCTTACCCGGAAAGAGGGAACTACCAGCTTGTTTACTGGCGTATCCAGAAAAAACCATCCGGTCCATCCCGGAAAAACGACCTTCAGGTTTTCGCCAATATGGCAAATGAACATATCAACCAGCGCAGAGCATTCATTTTCCTCATTGAGAACGAAACACCCTGCGGAGAAGTATTCGACTATCTGAATGCCATTGACGGGAGAGACACGCTGGTGGGCGTAACCTTTTCCCGTGAAAATGAATAACGTCTCCCAACAAGGATTCATCAGGGCCTTCCTCCCCCCGCTCATCATCATGACACGTCAGGCCGTTTGAAACTTTTCCCAACGGCTGTACAACCCCTGCATGACTCGGACAAGAGATGAATTGGCGGCGGAAACCGCACCATCCGTCAAAGCGCCTCTCTGGACGCGAGACTACATCCTGGCCTGTTGCGCCAACTTAATGACGGGGCTGGCCTTCTATGAACTGGTGCCCGTCCTCCCGCTGTACCTGACGGGACAATTGCAGGTCTCCTCCGGCTGGCTGGGCTGGATCATGTCCATTTATGTTCTGGCCGCCATTATCTCCCGCCCCTGGTTCGCGCACCGGGTGGATACCGGAGACCGCAAGAAGATTTACATCACGGTTTACATTATGCTGGCCCTGTCCTTTTCAGGGTATGCTGCGGCCGCCACCGCCCTGGCGTTTTTCCTGACGCGCTTCATACAGGGCCTGATCTGGGGAGGCATGACCACCTCCGGCCCGACAATGGCGGTGGATATCATCCCCCCTGCCCGCCGCGGGGAAGGCCTGGGCTTCTTCGGCATGACAATGACGCTGGGCATGTGCCTGGGCCCCGTCATCGGCCTTCAGGTATATCAGCAGTACGGCTTTTACGTGATTACCTGGAGCTCCCTGCTCCTGTGCCTGGCCGGAGCGGGCATTGCATCTCTCATCCGCGTTCCCAGGAGCCCTGTTCAGGAGCCCGTGTATGAAACGCCTAAAAAGGTACTGGACCGTCTTGTGCTGCGCGTGGGCATTCCGCTGGCGGTGAACGTGATGATCGCCACCTTCTCTTATGGCGTGGTGGCCGTGTATTCCGCCCTGTACGGGGAAATGCACGGATTCAAATACGCCGGGCTGTTTTACGCGCTGATGGGGCTGGGCATGCTGGTCTCCAGGTTCATGGTAGGCAGGCAAATCGACCGCGGACGCGTGGCGGAGCTTTCCGTCATCTCCCTGAGCATCCTGACCGTCAGTTTCGGCGCGCTGGCGCTGGCGCCGCTGGAATGGATCTATTACGCTTCCGCCATCCTCATCGGCTTTGGCTTCGGCATTTTCATCCCCACGTTCCAAACCATGAAACTGAACATGGCGGACCGCGGCCACCGGGGAGCCGTCAATTCCACATTTTTCACCGCTTTTGACATCGGGGTGGGAACAGGCATGTTCCTGGGAGGCAAAATTTACGCGTACCTGAACCTGAACTGGGCCTTCGGAACGGGAGCCCTGATGAATTTGCTGGCGATCGTATATTTTTACCGCATCTCCCTGGACCACTACCGTAAAAATAAATTGGGCGTGGATTCTGATTGATTTTCCTTCCATCACTCCCGTTCCGGGATGGAAAAAACATCAATTACCCGTTTGGCTGAAGGCCTCACGCGCAGCAACCGCGGATTCCAGGCCAGGGAAATACTGCGGGACAGCCCGTCCAGCGCCGGATGAGTAACCTTGACAAATCCTTCCCCCAGTTCTTTTTCCGCCATGCAGGGCAGGATTGCCATGAACGCTCCGCTCTTCAACATGCGGGCCGCAAAAGGAAAAGATTGCGTTTCACACTGCACCCGCAGCCTGATGCCGAACTCAGCGCAATTCCTTTTCAGCAACGCATGAAACCCGGAACCGCTCCCCAGCGTTGCCAGGGGGAACATTTCCAGCAGGCGGAGAAAATCCTCCTTCTTCCCCCGCGCCTTTTTCCCGGCCAGGGCTGCAGGAACGTACAGCGCATAATCCATGGAGCAAATGACCCGGCTTTCCAACCCTTCCGCCTCCAGCGCGCTGGTACGCACAATGCCGAAATCTATATCCATATTCTGGAGCTTAGAGGGAATCTCACTGTTGCGGAGGTTCTCCAGCGCGAAAAGCCACGGCAGCCCCCGTTTCTGGATACTCGCCAGCACGGGAGCCACCACCCAAGCATGCAGGCTGTCCCCGGCTCCGATAGTGAACCGGTAGGGCAGATTCCGGCTCCGGCTTTTAAAATCATCCAGCAGGCACAGGCTTTCACTGGCCAGCCTCACCAGCTCCCACCCGGCTCCGGTAAGAGCCAGCACTTTCCCGCGGCGGCTCGCCAGTTCCACACCGAAGAATTCCTCCAATTCCTTAATCTGCCGGGAATACAGGCTCTGCCGCGCACTATCCCCCCGGGCGGCAGCGGCAATGCTCCCAGCCTTGGCCACTTCTATCAAGGTTTTCAATCGGTCCAGGGACAGTCCCCGTTCTGCGAAAAGATGCTCAAACATAACTTTATAGTTATATAATATGAATACTTATATAATGCAAGAGTCAACAAATGCGTTATGGTGACAAGGTCACAGGGCGCGAAGGCGCTTTCCGCATATCTCCGCGCCCCTCAACCAAAAGAATAAAACCATGATCACCATTGACGGAAAATACACGGAAGCCCGCGTGTTCACGGATGAACTGGAAGACCTGGCCCGCACCCAGATCAGGGACGTCTACAACCACCCCGCCTTTGAAGGAAGCCGGGTGCGCATCATGCCGGACGTGCACGCCGGAGCCGGCTGCGTCATCGGGTTCACGGCGGAATTGAAAACGGATAAGGTAATTCCCAACCTGATCGGCGTGGATATCGGCTGCGGAGTGCTTACCGCCAGACTGTCCGGACTGCCGGATTTTTCCAGCTTTGACGCACGCCTGCGCGAGCGCGTCCCATCCGGGATGCATGCCCGTCCCTCCGTTCATCAAGCCTTGCTGGACGACCCGGAACTGGATGAAGAAATCTCCCGCATCTGCATGGACGTGCTGAGAACGGACAAAGACAGGCACCGCCGCTCCGTAGGGTCTCTGGGAGGAGGCAACCACTTCATTGAAATAGCGCAAGGGAAAGAGCACGCTTTCCTGTGCATCCACTCCGGTTCCCGCAATTTCGGTCTGAAGATTGCGGAACGCTACCAGAAAATCGCCGTGGATACTTGTCCGGACGCCTATCTTAAAGAACGCAAGAAAGGACTCTGCTACCTTCAGGGAGAAAATACGCTGAACTACATGCGGGATATGAAGGTGGCTCAGCGCTTCGCAGCCCTGAACCGCCGCGTGATACTGCATGAACTGCTGGATGATGCAGCTGATCTGGAAAGTTTCGACACCGTGCACAACTACATTGCGGAAGACCAAATCATCCGCAAGGGAGCCGTCCGGGCCGGACGCGGAGAAAAACTCATCGTTCCCCTGAATATGCGTGACGGCTCCGTCATCTGCATCGGCAAAGGAAATGAAGAATTCAATTCCTCATCTCCGCACGGCGCAGGCCGCAGCATGTCCCGCAAAAAGGCTAAAGCCAATCTTTCCCTGGAGGAATTCGAGGCTTCCATGCAGGGTATTTTCTCCACCTGCGTTTCCCGCGCTACGCTGGATGAAGCGCCAATGGCCTACAAGGATGGCGAGAGCGTGCTGGACAACATCCATGAAACGGCGGAAATCGTGGAACGCATCAGGCCCGTATATAACTTCAAAGCACCCGAATAGCAGGCGTCCCAATACCCGCCCCTCCCGGAATATGATTTTCCGGGAGGCTTTTCCCAAACCTCCAAAACACGGTCAGGAACGCCCGGCAGCATAAATCAATTTATAAGGTTCCGCCGTCTGAATCGGGATGGCGTACACTTTAGAGGTATCATTCCATTCCACGCCGGAAACGTCAAACTTCTGACGGTCATAATAACCTACCACCTTTCCATTGGTCACTACACAGAAAGCGGCTGCATTTTCCCCATTCCGCACAATAATCATGTTATCCTTTTTGGAGGCGCTTACAGACGGGCTGAGTTTTGCGTTCTGCTTGTATTTGGTCCAATAGCCGTTGAGCTGGGACCCATGCAGATTCTGCCCCCACAAATTGACCGTCTTTCCATGCTGATGCAGGAAGGCAATGCGGAATTTCGGTTTGGGGTACCGTTTGGCGGCAATGCGGGCCTTGGATGCCCGGGCCATTTCCTCTGTCATTTTAAAACTGTAATCCCCATATTGATGCCCCTTGCGGTCAATCGGGACAAACCAATTAAAAATTTCAAAGTCATCGGTAAAGTCCGTCCTGCTGATATTGCAAATGCGTTCATACAAGGCCAAATGGGCTTCGGAAACCTCATACGCCTGCCTGGAAAGCGGCTTGCGCCGCAATGATTCAAACAGCCTAGGATAAAATTCGGGATTGATTCCCAGCTTATGGAAATACAGATAGAAGGAATATTGAGCAAAACCCCATTTGGCCCAGCCGTTCAAATCATGGAACGGCATGCCCTTTACCGCTTCTGAAAGCAGGTATTTGCACGGGTTTTCCATATCGGAGGCCTGCTCATTGCCATTAATGGCATTGGTCACCTGGTCCAGAATCAGCTGGGCAAAAAAATTGTTGGAACTTTCCGACATGCTGCGCCAGTTGAACGGATGCTGGTAGCAATGACCGATTTCATGCCCGATTCCCCAAAGGCGGTTTCCCTGAAGAACTCCAGGAGCGAGCACTTCATTTTTCAGCGTATTTCCCTGATCTCCAATACTGTAGCCGCAGTAATACCAGGTTGCAAACATATGGGCTCCTCCTTCTACGGAAACGCCAAGCTGCCGGTTATTGTGCGGCTGGGGATACTTGTCAAATCCCATGATTTTCCACATGGCCTTGACGCTTTCATCCCATACCCTGACGGATTTCGTAATGGAATCCGGACTGTAATCTTTCAGGTACTTTGTGTGAAGAATCATCATGGAATTCCGCCCAACGATATCGAACATGCTATGCGGGGCGTTGCTGATCATACGCTTCCAGTCCTTATCCGTGTGCCTCGTCACGTCAAAATATCCATTCACTATGCCGCTTCCCACAGGAATATGCACCGTTATCGGCTTCTTGGGCGTGCCGATATCGGTGTGATACATCACGTAAAGCAATCCCGAACGGTTGATTCTAATTTTGTTTACCCCTTCATTCAAAGGATAGGAGGAAGACTCTATTCCCGCTGGAGAAACGGAGGCCAGCCCAATATCTTCTCCATGGGTAGGTCCTACGAACACAAGAATTTCATCTCCTTTCTCCGCGACAATTCCGGTAGGATTGTCAAATTTGTTCAGGGCGTTGATATTTCTCACCTTCGCAGCAAACTCCGGATGGCTGTAAGCCTTATAGGAAGCAATGCGGAATTCTTTGTCTTCATAATCGCCGGATTTTATTTTCTTCGCAATCATCTGCAAAAACTCCGGAAGAGCCTTGAGGTCCGTCAAGGTACACCTGGGATTGATGGAGGAGCAGCTCGTGTCCTTAAATACTTTCAGCAATTTCCGGTTAAGTGCGGACTCCACCCTTTTGTAAAAGCTGATTTCCCGTACGGTAAAAGACGGAGAGGAACCTTCGGGATAATCAACCGTCAACCTGATTTTCCGAACCTTTTGAAGAGGCTTTTTAAATCTGATCATCCTGGAGCCGCCGATATCGAATTTTCCAAGGTCCTTCCAAGACGAACCGGACATGGCGGACACGGCAATTTCATTGAAATCGGCTCCGGAAAAAATGATGTAATGAATGGTCTCCGGCACTTCAAACACAAATTCCCCCTCCACATGATGCACTCCGGGAACATGCCAGTTGGCGGATTCCATAGAGCCGTCCACAGCCTGCTTTACGGAATGATTGCCGGAATAGGGGGACTGGGAGGAAGCAGCTTCTTTCACGTGGAGCAAAATGTCTTCCGGAACATCCAGCGAAGGATATTTTGCCGCGAGGGATTTATTTACGGAGATTGTCAGAAAAAGGAAAAATAAAAAAATGGAAAGAAAAATGGAATCTTTTCTCATACACTACATTAATATTTAATGATACTATACATGATTTCCAGCGTTTTTTTTCATGCTTTTCATGTTATAGTACAAAAATTCCCTCATGCGGGGACGGGAATTCCCATCTGCTTCCTGGCAAATTCTTTCATGGATCACCATGGAATATTATGCCATGCTTCTCTCCATGAACGAAGGCCGGCCCTGTCATCAATCAGTAAACAAACGGGTCAAATGGCTTGGCGCTCTGGCCGTCCTTCTTTTTCTCCTGGGCACGGGGCTGTTTTCCTTTTTATGGAATGTTCCGCTGAATACGTTAAGGCCCGCCCACGCCATCGCAGCTCCTTCCGCCATTCTTGTCAGGGAAAATTCTTCCCCGGAACGCTGCCGCATGGCTCTGGAACCCTCCTTCCTGGCCAGCATCCAGCCTTTCCTGAAACACTATGTGGAAACCGTCACCAATGCCGGACGCCTCGACTTCTCCAGCCATGTCCCGCAAGAGGTGGAAATACGGATGGAGGGGCTTTCCATCGGCCTGAGCCCTTCTCTGGCCGTTTTCAACTTCCGAACCAAATACGGATTCAGCATGCAGACAAGCAGAAAACCGGACGCCTCCGACCAGGCTATTTACCAGTGGCTGAAAAACAGGATGAAGGCGGAAAAACGGGAGAAATAAGGAAATATGGACACAGGTATCGAACGGAATGAACCCGCTGTTGTCTAATCATTTACCTTTCCAGAAAAGCCGGGGGACAGCAGTTGCCCGGCCCAGGGAGCCGCTGCTCCCGCACCGGAAGGCGACTCCATACAGCGTTTATGAAGCGTATTTACCACGGACCATGGACACTGGCCGGACTGGCATGCGCCATTTTGGCCGCAGTCGCCATGCTCTCCTTTTTTTCCTGCGGGGAAAAAGGCCAGGCAAGCAGTAATGACAAACCTCATATGGACAACAAGGATTTAAAAACGATTTACCTGGCGGGAGGCTGTTTCTGGGGAGTGGAAAAGTACTTCTCCCTGATGCCCGGCGTTAAGGAAACGGAAGCGGGATATGCCAACGGCTCCACGGCTTCTCCCACGTATGAAGAAGTATGCAGCGGGAAAACGGGCCATGCGGAAACGGTAAAAGTAGTATTTGACCCGGAAGAACTCAGTCTGCCCTTTCTTCTGGAACGGTATTACTCCATTATTGATCCTGTTTCCGTCAACAAACAGGGAAACGACAGAGGAATTCAATACCGCACGGGCATTTATTACGCGGATGAGAAGGACAAACCTGTTATAGAAACGTCCCTGAAAAGGCTCCAGCAGCACTTCAGGCAGCCTCTGGCAATTGAAGTTCAGCCCCTCCGCCAATTTTCACGGGCGGAAAAATATCATCAGCGCTATCTGGATAAAAACCCTGGCGGATACTGCCATATTCCACCCGCCAAATTCCGGGAAGCGTCCCAGGCCCGCGAAAACGAACCTGTTTACCGGAAAAAATCGGACGAAGAGCTGCGCCGCGTCCTGACACGCGAGCAATTTGCCGTCACGCGGAATAACGCGACGGAACCTCCCTTCCGCAATGAATATTTCAATAACGACAGACCCGGCATTTATGTGGACGTCACGACAGGCGAACCTTTATTCCTGTCCACGGACAAGTTTGATTCAGGCTGCGGCTGGCCCAGCTTCTCCCGCCCCATCAAAGAAGAACTGATTCAGGAAAAACAGGATTTCTCCCACGGTATGAGGCGCACGGAAGTCCGCAGCAAAACGGGAGACGCCCACCTGGGCCACGTTTTCACAGACGGCCCGAAGGAACAGGGCGGACTGCGCTACTGCATCAACAGCGCCTCCCTGAAATTCATTCCTGAACAGGACATGGAAGCACAGGGTTATGGAAAATACCTTCCCCTGCTGCACCGGGAAGGAACAGACAGGAAAGCTGCGGAAAAATAATCCGGAGAAAAAGCAGGGGAGGCCAATCCTTCTTCTCCATTAATCTTTTACAACACGGAGGAACAAATGCGGCCCCGGGAGAACAAGCACCATGTCCTCTTCACGAAATACGGGCAGCCCGTTCATTCCCCAAGTTCTGCGGTCAAGCAGACGGCTTCCCTCCATGCCGCTGCCGACTGTATCGTATTCATTCATCGGCAGCGGCATGGAGGGTTCGGGTTGCTGAGGCAATGCGACTTGCGGCAAGTACCGTTTATCTACATGCCGTTTATTAAAATAGCGGCGGATGACGTTTTTTTGTTTAAAAAAATGAGTTTTAAAAAAATGCGGGGAATTTTTCTTCCGGAAAAGCGCCCGGAAATTTTCCGGGCATTACTGTACAATCGTAACGGGCGTGCCTACCTTAACGGTTTTGAAAAGCGGCACGCAGGAAGAGCGGGTCATGCGGATGCACCCATGGGACTGCGGCGTCTGGAAAACAGGGCCTACGTGCATCCCAATTCCGCTGTCCGTCAGCCGCATGAAGTAAGGCATGGAGGCATCATACAAATTGGAAACATGATGCACTGCCTTTTCCGTAATGCGGAAATGGCCCACGGGCGTGCGGTGGGAAGCCTTACCCACGCAAACGGGAAAATCCATGGCTACCTCATCCCCCACCATCAACTGGCCCCTTTGGCGACCGCGGCTGATCACCACGCGCGTATTGCCCGGGGTAGCCTTTTTCATGATATCGGGATTCATCCATTCGTCGTGCACCTCCGTATAATCAATTCCTGCTACAACCACCCTCGCGTGCGGTCCGTAGGAGGTCATGGGTACGGTTGCAGGCACGGTCAGGGGCACCATGCGCAAATTCTCTTCCTGCGGGCCAGAACAGGCAGCCAGCGCCAACGCTCCCGCTATGATTGATAAGATGTTTTTTGCGTTCATCATCTTGAAACCTTTCACAGGGTTGGACAATACTGCGAACTCATTTTCAATGTTCCATGACGCACTCCATGATTCCTGCGGCGTGCATGGAGAAAAAATGCCGGAAAAAGCGGCCGCCCCGGTTCAGAGCAAAATTTCCCCGGCTTCGGAAGGGGGGGAAAAATCCGCCCTCCGTCACACAGAGTCCTTGCCTTATCACATTTGGCCTGTATAGTACCCGCGACTGCCAGGAGGGCAGCCGCCTGTTTACAGTTAACCCTCTATTCCGCATCATGACCAAGATTGCCAAGAGTACGTTCATCACGGGAGCCGGAACCCCGGGACAGTTTTATTCACTGCCAGCCCTGGCGGAAAACGGCTATCCCCGCCTGAACCGCCTTCCCGTTTCCATCCGGATCGTTCTGGAATCCCTGCTCCGCAATTGCGACGGCCTGAAAGTGACTGAAAAGGACGTGGACAACCTGGCTTCCTGGAATGCCAACAATCCCGGTTCCTATGAAATCCCGTTTACGGTAGCCCGCATTGTCCTGCAGGACCTGACAGGCGTCCCTCTTCTGGTGGACCTGGCGGCCATGCGCTCCGCCGTAGCAGGATTGGGAAAAGACGCCTCCGTCATTGAACCTCTGGTCCCCGTGGACCTGGTGGTGGACCACTCCGTCCAGGTGGACTGGGCAGGATGCACGGATGCTCTGGAAAAGAACCTGGACATTGAATTCCAGCGCAATGCGGAACGCTACGAATTCCTCAAATGGGGCCAGCAGGCCTTTCAGACTTTTTCCGTGGTTCCTCCGTCCGTGGGCATTGTCCACCAGGTCAATCTGGAATACCTGGCGCAGGGCGTGATGGAAAAGGATGGCGTTTACTTCCCGGATACCCTGGTGGGAACGGATTCCCATACCACGATGATTAACGGCATAGGCGTTGTGGGCTGGGGTGTTGGCGGCATTGAGGCGGAAGCCGGGATGCTCGGCCAGCCCGTCACGTTCCTGGTGCCGGAAGTAGTGGGCGTCCATATGACGGGAGAACTCCGCGAAGGAGTGACCGCCACGGACCTGGCGCTGCATGTCACCCAGATGCTGCGCAGCCACGGCGTCGTAGGCAAATTTGTGGAATTCTTCGGAGACGGGGCGGCGGCCCTGCCTCTGGCAGACCGGGCTACCGTAGCAAACATGGCCCCGGAATACGGCGCCACCATGGGCTTCTTCCCCATGGATGAACGCTGCTCCGACTATCTGCGCCAGACAGGCAGGAGCGAAGAAGCCATCACTACGTACGAAAACTACTTCAAGGCACAGAACCTGTGGGGAATGCCCCGTAACGGAGATCTGGACTACACGGACCAGCTGGAACTGGACCTGTCTGCCGTGGAACCAGCCGTCTCCGGCCCCAGACGCCCGCAGGACCACATTCGCCTG
>ULRI01062032.1_pt1 | contig 20627 bp, 23 predicted proteins | sample 1955291 | NCBI WGS metagenome assembly ULRI01 (sample SAMEA4835678, study PRJEB28245) | human gut metagenome | biome: gut microbiome; material: fecal sample | place: Denmark | collected 2008
GCATGATGTCGTTGCCGTCCGCATCCTTGAACTCGTTGATGACAGGTATCTTCTTGTATGCTTTGGTTTCTGCGGCAACCTTCTCGTTGTCGACGATGATACGGGCATGGAAAATCTTCTGCTCGATTTCCTCTCCGAAGTTGTCCGCCACGCTGCCCACGAATGTGCCCTGCGAGAGATTGGCTATCTTGGAAGCGGGAATAAGGGAATCCAGCTGCGTGTTGATAGAGGTGGAGGTGTCCTGCCGGTTGATGGAGATGGACTGCCGTTGCTGGAGTATCTTGCCGAAACGTTCCGAAAGGCTCTTGGCCGTTTCCCCGACCACCTGCCCGGAGAAGATATTCCCGACTGTATTTTGGATCACTTTCGCCTCTTTTTCACCGTAGTCACGGGTCAGCTGGGAGAAGTCCTGGAAACCGAGACAGACAGCCACCTTGTTGCTTCGGGCGGTGGCTATCAGGTTGTCGATACCGCGGAAATAGATGGTCGGAAGCTCGTCTATGATGATGGAACTCTTGAGTTGCCCTTTCTTGTTTACCAGCTTTACAATGCGGCTGTTGTACAGTCCCAATGCCGCCGAATAGATGTTCTGTCTGTCCGGATTATTTCCCACGCAAAGGATTTTCGGGTGTTCGGGATTGTTCAGGTCCAATGTAAAATCATCGCCGGTCATTACCCAGTATAGCTGCGGTGAAATCATCCTTGAAAGCGGGATTTTTGCGCTCGCTATCTGGCCCTGTAACTGGTCTTGTGCGCCTCCTTGCCAGGCATCCATAAAGGGAGAGAGGTAGTTTTCGAGGGACGGGTATGAGGTCAGGATTGTAAATATATCTGCGTACGGTTTATTCAGAAACTCTATTGCGTGAGGGAAGGTACAGTATTTGCCATCCTTGTAAATCCGCAAATACCAGATAATGGCTGCGAGCAGGATAATCGGGGATTCCACAAAGAAGTCACCCTGTTTCTGAATCCAGGTCTTGTTCAGATTCAGGAGTATGGTGTAGGCCGATTCGTAAGCGTCGGATATGTCCACCATGAATTTCGGGTTGATGGGATTGCAGCGGTGGCTGCGTCTCGGGTCGTCAAAATTTATCACGTAGAATTCAGGTCTGACCCTGTACTTGTTAATGTTTTTAAGCAGTTCGTTATAGGCAATGACCGAGAGGTCATCAAATTTGTAATCGTACAAATATAAAGCGAATCCCTTGGAAATCATCTGTTTGATGTAGTTGTTCACCACTGCGTAGGACTTCCCGCTGCCGGGCGTCCCAAGCACGATGGACGCACGAAAAACGTTTACAACGTTGATCCATCCGTCCCATTCCTTGCCCTGGTACACGAACTTGGTCGGCAAATTTACAGAATACTCGTTTTTCATCAAGCGTGTCTCCTGCATGAAACTCTCGTTGGCGGTATTGAACACGTCCTCCATCAGGTTGTGTTTCAGCATACGGCTTATCCATACGCCCGACATCAAAAGAAGGATGTACCCGGCGGTCAGCGTTACCGTGTAAATGGCGGCGTCAGCTGTCGGACTGAACGGCAGGTCGAGCATCCACCAGTTCATGAAGAATAATACAAGCCCCGAAAGGAAGGCGGTATATATCTTCCGCCAAGTCATCTTCTGGTTTTTCACGCCCTTCGTGCCCAAACATGACAGCGCAAGGAATATGACGGCGAACACTTTTGTCACCAGCAGGTTGCTGAAAAGCCCCGCCGTCCTCTGGAAATTCAGGAGTATCTTATCGACCACTCCGATATTGATACCCGCATCCACGAATGCCCGGTAACAGAACCAATAGACGTGGATGACAACAAACACGATGGATATGGCACGCATGAATTCCATGACCTTTGCCAGTCCTCTCAAATCATCTTCCTGTTGCATAACGATATAATTTTAATGGTGAATGAATATTGTTTTTAGGAGATGCCCCGTGAGCGGCGTTTCTTTTTCTTCTTGCGATGCAGCCTGCGTGCAAGAGCCTCTTCCTGCGGGTCGGGACCGTTTGCTTCAAAGTCGAAGATCCCGAAAGCCTGTTCGATGGCACTTTCCATGTCGGAGGAGAATCCGCTTTGCTGACCGGTGTCCGGCATGGGCGCATTCAGATCCGGGATATTGCCCGGATTATTAAAGAGGCGCTCAAAGGCATTTGCCGAGAACTCCTTTCCGAGCCGCGAGCCGTTATAGACCTCCCTGTTCCTGTGGTCGATGAAAGTCGCGCCGTAAATGCGTCCTTCCCTATTCTCCCGGAACACCACGTCTATTCCCCGGCCGTTCAAGAGGCGGATGAAATCCTCCCGGTTGCCACGGCATCCATGCATGGCGAGTGCAACCTCGTTCCGTATTTTGGGCTGCCATTTCTTGTTCTTGTATTCACGGGTATTGTAACCGATACGCTTTTCTAGTCCTTCATAACCGAAGCGTTTTCCGATAAGGGAGGACTTGATGGGCGTACATACCGGTTTGCCTGTATTGTCTGTCATGGTATAGACAATGCCGTTGTAAGGTGTCCCTTCAAATTCGCCCCTGACCTGTTTCGCCTCGATGTTGAAGCAGGACAGCAACGCGCTGTACTCTCCGAATGACTGGAAACGGTAAGTGGAGAACACGCTTTTAAGGATGTTGGAAACCTGTTGCTTTACATTGCCATTCTGATAGTCCGCTTTCTTCAGATATGATTCCAGCAGTTCCCTGTGTTTGTCCTCCACCTGTTTCAGACCGAATTTTCTTTCCAGTTCCCGACAGGCCTTCATCGAGCGGTTCCATTCGTAGGCATCGTCAATCTTTTCCCCTTTCTCGTTCACGCAGGTGGAAACGATATGGATATGCCTGCGGCCGATGTCCTCGTGAATATATACAATGTAAGGCTGGTCGCCGTAGCCCATGTGTTGCATATACTCCCTTGCCAAATCCGCAAATTGGGAATCGGTGAGACGGTCATCCACCGAAGGATTGAGCGATATGTGTAGCACCGGCTTCTCCGTGTTCCTGTTGGCAAGCAGGTAATTTTCGAATGCCCAGAGCGTGTTCCTCATGACCTGTTCCGGATTGCCCGTGACATCGGCAATCATGCGGTTTCCCGAAATGATGCGTGCCGTTGACTCGTTCACTTTCTGCTGGTTGTAGATGACAGCTCCGTAGAGCGACGCGCCCCTGTTGATTTTTGCCACCATGTCATTCCTCCTCCCTTTTCTTCTTAATAAGGTAGGTTTCCTCAAATTCACGGGTCAGCATGATGATCCGCTTGCCCAGCACCACCAAGTCTATGGTCGCTTTTTCCAGGTTGCGGAGCAGGGCATATGCCCGTTTCTCCCCGAAATTGGTTTTGACCGCCTTTACCGTCTGGTTGTAATTGTTGCCGATGGCCTGGAACTGGTGGTAGAAATTGGTCAAGCGGATGTAGTAGTCCATTGCCGCCTTGTCGATTCTGACCACCTTGATTTCCTTGTTCAGAAGTACCGATTTAATAAACCTCGCACGATAAGCCATACCCGATTTCTGGAATGAGAGTTCAAATTGCGTGTTCTCCCGTGAGTTGAACTTGATACCGTAGCGGTACACGGCAGGGTCGGATTTTGATTTCCGGCCTACACTTTTTCTTGCTTTTCTGTTCTTGTTTTCTTCCATACGCATTGAGTTTTTCAGTTTCTGATCTTCCGTCATGGATTTCCGACTTTGGAGGAAATCCCTCCCGAGCCGTCAGGCGAGCGGCAAGTTGTTTTGGGTTGCCCGAAATATTTCGGGCTGCCCAAAACACAACTTGCTATTACCGCTTGGTAATGAATTTTCCTTCGTCAAATTGTGTTTTGACCTTCAGCCTCATTCTTCGGCTTCGGGATTACCCCTGCGCGACATCCATTTCGTTCTCGACGGCAAAGTTATGACAGTATATATTGCTGTGAAATAGCAAGTTATATGTAACGTGATGACATATGGTGACACAGGTCGTCACCTCCCTCGAAACATGGTGACGGTATGAAAAAATACCCTTTTATTTGCAGCGTGAACGACGGGATATGTGCAGTAAAGAGTGCCTGAATCACTTACTTACTGACTGTCCGAATGAGAGAATGGATGACCGGAATAATGCACGAATGGATTACTGTACACGTGCAGTAAGGAATGTCCGACCGGCAGACTTGTGATGTGCAGTAATGACCGCCGGACTGAATGGAGTAAATACCGTATTACGGCACATATACGGTCATTCCTTAGTTACTGAAAGACTGAATTCAATTGATGTTTAACATAAAATAAAAAAGCAATGAAAAAGGACACAGTTTTAGTCGCCATCTGCAACCAGAAAGGCGGAGTCGGTAAATCGACCATGACAATTATGCTCGCAGGGTATTATCATTACCTGAAAGGATTGAATGTGGCTGTCATCGACTGCGATTATCCGCAGTACAGCCTGGTACGTATGAAAGAAAGGGACATGCGTACAGTCGAGCAAAGCGAATACTTCAAGCAACTGCTGAAATCACAGTATGAACGTATCCAAAAGAAAGCCTACACGATTGTCGGTTCAAAGGCGGAGAATGCCCGTGCTGCGGCTGGGAAACTGATGAATAATGGGAATTACGATTTGATTATCGTGGATCTTCCCGGAACGGTGAACTCATCAGGCGTAATCAACACCATCGTGAATATGGACTACGTGATTACACCGATTGTTCCCGACCGTATTGTAATGCAAAGCAGCCTCTCGTTCTCTACCAGCGTCTGGGACTACGCCAAGACAAGCAAGGAAGCCCCTTTACAGGAATTCCTCTTTTTTTGGAACCGAAAAGATGCCCGTGCTTCTACGGAAGTCTTTGATGCGTATAATATCATCATGCAAAAATTGGAGTTTACGGTATTGGATACCATCATTCCGGAAACCAACCGCTATAACAAGGAACTGTCTTTGGCAACCAGGAACTTCTTTCGTTGTACCCTGTTTCCGCCTCCTGCCAAGCTGTTGAAGGGCAGCGGACTGACAGAACTGGCAGAAGAATTATTAGTCAAATTCAAAAAATAAATATCATGGCAAGAAAACAAGTAATCGTAAATGAAGAGATGATCAGGGGCATTATGGCCGGAGATATACCCAATTACGGAAAGGATATACCCGAAGATGCGTTCATTACCGTTGACGAATCAGAACAGAGTGATTGCGAAACGAACAATCCGGAACCTGCGCCTGTAGAGAAAAGTGCCGTCAAACAGAGGAAACGAAAGGACGGTACAGATTCGTACCGCAAACAGTTTCTCATGGGTGGTAATGTCCGGCAAAGGCAGCAGGCTTATATCGGAATCGACAATTATCAATTCATACAGAGATTTTTATCGGTTGTAGCCCCCAAGGTCAGCATGTCGAAATACATTGATGATGTACTGACCGCCCATATAGAACAATACCAGGAGGAAATAGACAGCCTCTATCACAATCAAATCAATAATAAACCTTTATATAAAAAATAATTATGGAACAGATTTTTAATATTTTGACTATTGCAGTCATTAGTGTAGGAGTGCTTCTTTTAATAATAACTGCCATTCATTGTTCTGTAAGGCTTGTGCAAATGACAGTCGGCAGAAAATCCGGTTTGAATAAAAAGGATACAGCCCAATCCAATGTGGCCGAGAAGGACTCTGCATCAGAAAAACGACTTGAGAAAAAGAAAAAGTCACCTGACCTTGATGAGTTGTGCGCCATTTATAAAGAGAAATACCTTACCCGTAAACCTTTAGAAAAGCGGGGGCAAGTTTGTATAGAACAGGAAAATATCAATCTTATCAAGCAGATACTTTTTGTTCTTGCGCCTAAAGCAAGCGTATCCGGATACATCAATAATGTAGTGAACGAACATTTAGAAAAATGCAAACCGGAAATTATAAAGTTATATAAAGAAAAACGTGCCGACAATGGAAACTAAAATTTATTTCACCGTCAAAGTCCTATGCGCAATATTCATATTTTATCAACTGTGGATATTCATCTTCAGCAAAAAAATGTATGACGGATGGGACAAGGTTTACCGTGTGATGCGTATCGCTCGTATCAAGTTATGGAAATATCGGAAGGAGTGCCGGAAAAAGAAAGCTGAAAGTGCCCGCAAAAAGGCAAGGCGCAAGAAATCGTCAGTGGCAACAAAAGTGGTACAAGAAATTCCCGGAACAATGACAGGTTCTTCTCCTGTTGCCGATAACGATGTAATCGGCAAGACAAAAATTGTCTATCTGGAAGACCCGGAAGTGGCAAGAAAAACTCCTACACGTTCCGAACCTATGGAAAAAGAACCCATAGAGGAGGATGAGGAAATAGATGCGGATGATGTGGCTCAGGAAAATAAGGGTCTGACCGAAGAGGAAAAAGCAGAATTGATGGCTCCTGTTGATGCCGAACCTGATCCGGAATTCAACACGGCAATGACATTCGAGGAAATGAATAACGTAGCGGAAGTGCTGACCTCAGCTACAGAGGACAAGCAGAAAGCTCTCCGTGCAAGTATGACCATTTATCACAAGCTGTCCGGTACGGAAATATTGAATATATTGGAAAATGAAATCGGTTGTCAGCAGAAAATAGAGAGTCTGATCAATGAATATCTGGATGAAGCCGGTAAGCCACTTTCAAAGCGAAAGGCCATATCCAATAACAAAGAGGTATTCGATATAAACAAATATGCCTGAAATTTTCATTCTAAGGAGATTTTACGATAAAAATCAGATGTTCATACCTTTATAAGTCTTACTTTTGTAATAAATTGATTGATTATGGCAGTAACAAAAGCGATATTGGAAAAATGGCTGGTGGCGCAAAAGCGTCACCGCCTCTCGGACAAACAGGTACAGATGGCCCGAGAATTGGGCCTAAATCCCGACAAGCTCGGCAAGATAGACAACCACAGGCAGGAAGTCTGGAAAACTCCGCTTCCGCAGTTTATCGAACGTATCTATTTCAAGCGGTTCAAGCGTGAGGAGCCGGAAACGGTCAAGCCTCTGAAACAGATCATGGCTGAAATGGAGGTCAGGAAAAAGCAACAGAAAGCGAAGAAGGAGGAACGAAGGAAGCAGCGTGCTCTCTCTTCCGATTCTGCGGAATAGGTAACGTGTATAAAATAAGCGAAAGTGAAAGCGACCGGTTTTCACTCTTCGCTTATTTTATAGTCACTACGTACCAGTTACTACTGTCCCATCCTTTCGTAAAGATTGATGACCTGCTTGCCGCTTTCCAGTGCCTTGTTCATCGTGTAGAAGGTGCCTCCATCCGGTACAAGATCCCAGTACGCGACAATCATACCAGCCTTGCGTACCATGTATTCATCCCTGCGCAGGTAGCAGCCCTTGTGGTAATTCTCGGAAACCATGACCACCCGGTCCACTCTTTCCAACAGACAAGCATACAACAGCTGGTCTTCCGCATCAAACCATAAAGGCTGTTTCCGAAATGGCACTGCCGCTACGAGCATGATATCCCCGTATTTCTCCCTGACCTGCAAGACCGCTTCCGCAGCAGTCATGTCAAATCCGTTGGCCATTCCGGTATAGTAGATCTTGTATCCCTGCCCGTACAGTTCGATAACCTGTTCTGCTACCGTTTCCCTGATTTGTGCAAGTATCCGGGGATTGTTACCGCATCCTTGCAGGATACGTTCCTTACGGTGTCCCGTGAAGGCCACCACCTGATTGTTTTTTGTTTCCATACTATCCACTGTTTATTGTTTCACATATACCAATTCAAACCGAACGGTATTTTATTTCCTGGAGGCTTTTCTGCCCCGGTCCGGAACCCGGCAAGGCTTGCCGTGAAAAAATACCGCAAGCGAAGCGAGGATGATTATTTCACGGTAACCAGCCCGCAGAGCCGCCTTGCCAGGTTCCCCGGGACACGGGGCTACCTTCGCCGGAAGAAATGAAATGCCGGCTTTCCCCTTGTCCTTGTTTTCTTGTCCCCGTTGCCGGAAAAACCTTTTTTGAATGGCTCAAAATCCCCTCCCGATGTAACGTGATGTCATATGGTGTAACAGATTGTAAGGTTTGTAAATCAATAAATTAAGTGCTATATATTCGCAGTCGAAATGATTTTTTGTCTCACTAATTAAATGTTTCGACACATGAAAAAAAGATTCTTTTTGGCAGCCATGACGCTGCTGGTTTCAGTGGGGGCTTTCGCCCAGGGTAACGGTATCGGGGGCATCACCGAAGCGACCAACATGGTCACTTCGTATTTCGATCCCGGAACCAAGTTGATTTACGCCATCGGTGCCGTAGTAGGCCTTATCGGAGGCGTAAAAGTGTATTCCAAGTTCTCGTCCGGTGATCCGGACACCTCGAAGACCGCCGCAAGCTGGTTTGGCGCATGTATCTTCCTGATTGTGGCTGCCACCATCTTACGTTCATTCTTCCTGTAATATGGCGGAATATAATGTCAACAAGGGGATCGGGCGCAGCCCGGAGTTCAAGGGGCTCAAGAGCCAGTACCTGTTCGTCTTTGCCGGAGGGCTGCTCGCCCTGTTCGTGGTGTTCGTCATCATGTACATGGCAGGCATCGGCCAGTGGGTCTGCATCGGTTTCGGTGTCATCGCTGCCTCGGTACTTGTGTGGGCGACCTTCCGCATGAACGCGAAGTACGGCGAATGGGGGCTGATGAAACTCCAGGCGTTGCGCAGGCATCCCCGCTACATCATCAACCGGAGAAAGTTCCTCCGGTTGTTTTCCCTAACCTCTAAAAAAAGAAGCGTATGAGAAATGTAATGAAAACAGCCACGCTGGAAAGCAGGTTCCCGCTGCTTGCCGTGGAAAACGGCTGCATCATCAGCAAGGACGCGGACATCACCGTTGCCTACAGTGTGGAGCTGCCCGAGCTCTTCACGCTGACACGTGCCGAGTACGAAGCGATGCACTCCACCTGGGCGAAGGCGGTCAAGGTGCTGCCGAACTACAGCATCGTGCACAAGCAGGACTTTTTCGTGGAGGAGAGCTATAAGCCGGACATCTGCAAGGACGGTCTCAGTTTTCTCAGCCGCAGTTTCGAGCGGCACTTCAACGAGCGTCCGTACTTGCAGCACACCTGCTACCTCTTCCTGACCAAGACCACGAAAGAGCGCAGTCGCACGACGAGCAGTTTCAACGCCCTGACACGGGGATTCATCATCCCCAAAGAGATGCAGGACCAGGAAACCGTCACCCGTTTTCTGGAAAGCTGCGGGCAGTTCGAGCGTATCGTGAACGACAGCGGCCTGCTCCGCATCACGCGCCTGACGGACGACGAGATAACCGGGACGGACACCTCGGCGGGTATCATCGAGAAATACTTCTCGCTCTCGCAGGAGGAGACCGCCTGCTTGCAGGACCTCTCGCTCGGTGCGGGGGAAATGAAGGTGGGCGACAACTGCCTCTGCCTGCACACCCTTTCCGATCCGGAAGACCTGCCGTCGGGTGTGGCGACCGATACACGTTACGAGCGTCTTTCCACCGACCGCAGCGACTGCCGCCTGTCCTTTGCCGCCCCGATAGGGATATTGCTCACCTGCAACCACGTGGTGAACCAGTACCTCTTTATCGACGATTCGGCGGAGAACCTCAGGAAGTTCGAGCAGACGGCGAGGAACATGCACTCGCTTTCCCGTTACAGCCGTTCCAACCAGATTAACCGGGAATGGATTGAGGAGTACCTGAACGAGGCACACAGCAAGGGGCTTTCGTCCATCCGTGCCCACTGCAACGTCATGGCGTGGAGCGATGACCGCGAGAAGCTCAAGCGCATCAAGAACGATGTGGGCAGCCAGCTGGCATTGATGGAGGCGAAGCCGCGCCATAACACGGTGGATGTGCCGGCCCTGTTCTGGGCGGCGATACCCGGCAATGCCGGTGACTTTCCTTTCGAGGAGAGTTTCTACACCTTTATCGAGCAGGCCTTGTGCCTGTTCATCGGTGAGACCTCCTACAAGGATTCCCTTTCACCGTTCGGTATCCGCATGGTGGACAGGCTGACCGGAAAGCCGGTCCATCTGGATATTTCCGATCTGCCGATGAAGAACGGCACGATAACCAACAGGAACAAATTTATTCTTGGACCGTCCGGCTCAGGCAAGTCTTTCTTTACCAATCACATGGTGAGGCAATATTACGAGCAAGGAACGCATGTGCTGCTGGTGGATACGGGAAATTCCTATCAGGGACTGTGCAATCTTATCCATGCCAGGACAAACGGCGAGGACGGGATTTATTTCACTTACGAGGAAAACGATCCGATTGCCTTCAATCCATTCTATGTGGAGGACGGTGTTTTTGACATCGAAAAGAAAGAATCCATCAAGACGCTTATCCTCACCTTGTGGAAGCGTGACGATGAGCCGCCGACACGAGCGGAAGAGGTGGCTTTATCCAACGCGGTGAATCTCTTTTTGGAAAAAATACGGCAGGAGAAGCAGCCCAATCCCACCTTCAACACTTTCTACGAGTTTATCCGTGACGAGTACCAGGATATCTTGAAACAGAAACGTACCCGTGAGAAGGATTTTGACGTGTGGGGATTCCTTAATGTACTGGAGCCTTACTATAAAGGTGGCGAGTATGACTTCCTGCTTAACTCGGACAGACAGCTTGATTTGTTGAATAAACGCTTCATTGTCTTCGAGTTGGACAATATCCGTGATAACAAGGTATTACTCCCTATTGTAACTATCATCATCATGGAAACCTTTATATCAAAGATGCGCAAGTTAAAGGGCATCCGCAAGATGATTCTTATCGAGGAGTGTTGGAAAGCATTGACTTCCGCTAACATGAGCAACTATATCCGCTATCTTTTTAAGACCGTCAGAAAGTTCTTCGGCGAGGCGGTGGTGGTCACACAGGAAGTCGAGGACATCATTTCCTCTTCCATTGTCAAGGGCACCATCATCAACAACAGCGACTGCAAGATTCTGCTTGATCAGAGGAAATATGTCAACAAATTTGACGAAATCCAGTCGTTGCTCGGCCTTACCGACAAGGAGAGGGCGCAGATTCTCTCCATCAACATGGCGAACAATCCATCCAGAAAATACAAGGAAGTCTGGATTGGTCTGGGCGGAACGCAGTCGGCGGTCTATGCCACCGAGGTGTCTCCGGAGGAGTATTTTTGCTACACGACCGAGGAAACGGAAAAGCTGGAGTTGTTCCGTCTTACCGAGAAATTGGGCGGCAATATCGAGCTTGCCATCAAGCAGCTGGCCGAGAGCAAAAGGGAAAAGTAAAATCATTTATCAACCGATTTAAAGACAACATTTATGCATGACAGATTTGAATCAGACGAAAAGATACTCAGGGAGGTTATAGACAGCCTCTATTGGTCCCTGATGTATGACTGGGATATTCCCAAGCATATCCGGGACCATTACGGGTTGACGGAGGATTACCAGCTGTATCATCAGCTCAATGCTATGGATGCCGGTGAATACAGACAGAAAAGACTGCATGGTGAGGTTTCGGATGTCCTGGAAATTGATGCGAGGCTGACTCACCGTGCGGAAGAGCTTTTTGAAACAGTCTGCCCCCATCCTCCGGTGGAATACCTTGACAAGCTGAACGAGGAATTGGAGAAACTTGGGCGGATTGCGGCCTCGCCGGATACCGTTCACGACATCCTGCATATCCGCCCCGATTTTCTTGTCAAGTACGGCATAGACAAAAACGCTTCCGCCACGGAACGCTCGTGCCAGGCGGAGAAGGCTTACCGCGAGCTGGATGCCCGTTTCGTCAGGATGACAGGCCGCAGGCCGTATGCCGACGAGCTGTTCGCTTCTATCAGACACAGGAAGGAGGATATGACAAAGGAGAAAACCCAAAAACAACCGAACAGGGCCATTCTCCGTAACCCGCCGTCTAAAGGGCGGAAAATGGGACTTTGATTCCCATCGAAACAACAATCAGATTATTCACCATTAAAAAGTAGATTTATGAAAATGAAAATTCTAGTGCTGTGTATGGGCTGCTTCTTCACCAGCCTCACGGCAAAGGCGCAGTGGGTCGTAACCGATCCCGGCAACCTGGCACAGGGCATCATCAATGCCGCCAAGAACATCGTACATACATCCTCCACCGCCGGAAATATGGCGAATAATTTTCAGGAAACTGTCAAAATTTACAAACAGGGCAAGGAGTATTACGACGGGCTTCGCAAGGTGAAGAACCTTGTCCGGGATGCCCGCAAGGTGCAGCAGACCATCCTGATGGTAGGCGACATCACGGACATCTATGTGAACAGCTTCGAGCGTATGCTGGGTGATCCGTACTTCACGCCGGAGGAACTGAGTGCCATAGCCCTCGGCTACACCAAGCTGCTGGAAGAGAGCTCACACCTGCTGAATGACCTGAAAACGGTGGTCAACGAGAACGGCCTGTCGATGAACGACAAAGAACGGATGGATATCATCGACCGGTGCTATACCGACATGCTCCAGTACCGTGCCCTGGTGCAGTATTACACCAACAAGAACATCGGCGTGTCCTACCTGCGTGCCAAGAAACGGAATGACCTTGACCGCGTGATGGCCCTCTACGGCTCACCCAATGAACGCTACTGGTAATCCCAAATCCGAATGCTTATGGTATTGCTGTCAGTAAATTTCGACAACCTGCATCAGATTTTGCAGAGTTTGTACACGGACATGATGCCGCTCTGCTCGCAGATGACCGGCGTCGCCAAGGGGCTTGCAGGATTGGGAGCCCTGTTCTATGTGGCTTACCGCGTATGGCAGTCGCTGGCTAGGGCGGAACCGGTCGATGTGTTCCCGCTTCTCCGTCCGTTCGCCCTCGGACTCTGTATCATGTTCTTTCCAACCCTCGTGCTGGGCACACTGAACAGCGTCATGTCGCCCGTCGTGAAGGGAACACACACGATACTGGAATCGCAGACCTTCGACATGAACGAGTACCGGACGCAGAAGGACAAGCTGGAGTTCGAGGCGATGAAGCGCAATCCCGAAACGGCCTATCTGGTCGATAAGGAATCTTTCGACAATAAGCTGGACGAGCTGGGTGCACTGGACGCGATCGAGGCTTGCGGGATGTACGTGGACCGTGCTATGTATAATATGAAAAAGGCGGTGCAGAATTTCTTCCGCGAACTGCTGGAGCTGATGTTCAACGCCGCCGCCCTTGTCATTGACACGCTCAGGACATTCTTCCTGATAGTCCTTTCGATTCTCGGGCCGGTTTCATTTGCCATCTCCTGCTGGGACGGCTTCCAGGCCTCGCTCAGCCAGTGGTTCGTCCGCTATATCAGCATCTACCTGTGGCTTCCGGTCAGCGACCTGTTCAGCAGCGTGCTGGCAAGGATTCAGGTACTGATGCTACAGCAGGACATCGAGCAGCTTGCCGACCCTGATTTCATCCCCGACGGCTCGAACAGCGTGTACATCACATTCCTGATTATCGGAATCATCGGGTATTTCACCATTCCGACGGTTGCGAGCTGGATCGTCCAGGCTGGCGGTAACGCGGGTAACTACGGCAAGAACGTGAACCAGACGGCATCCAAGGCAGGCTCCATCGTGGGTGGCGCAACCGGTGCCGCTTTGGGAAATGTGGCAGGAAGACTTTTCAAATAACAATATTAAAACGACATTGAAATGGAATTCAAATCATTGAAAAATATCGAGACCAGTTTCAGGCAGCTCCGCCTGTTCGGGATAGCCTATCTCTGCGTTTGCACCCTGCTGGTGGGCTTCTCCGTGTGGAAGGCCTACAGCTTCGCGGAGGAGCAACGGGAGAAAATCTATGTGCTGGACGAGGGCAAGTCGCTGATGCTGGCCCTTTCGCAGGACCTGGAGCAGAACCGTCCTGTGGAGGCAAGGGAGCATGTAAGGCGTTTCCATGAACTGTTCTTCACGCTGTCACCCGACAAGAGTGCGATAGAGGGAAACATCCAACGGGCGATGTTCCTCGCTGACCGCTCGGCATACGCCCACTATGTGGACCTGGCGGAGCAGGGTTATTACAACCGCATCATTTCAGGGAACGTGAACCAGCGTATCGGGATTGACAGCGTGAAATGCGACTTCAACACCTATCCGTACGAGGTTGTGACCTACGCGAAACTCTCCATCATCCGGGAGAAGAGCGTGACCGAACGCAGCCTTGTCACAAGGGGCAGGCTCATGAACTCCATACGCAGCGACAACAACCCGCACGGGTTCATCATTGAATCGTTCCGCGTGGTGGAGAACAGGGATATAAGAGTGTATGACCGTTAAAATTTTGAATGTATGAAAAAGAGAATATTGAAAATCAGAGGTCTGGCAGAAGGCAAGCTGCGGGACTTCTGCGACAGCCTGACTCCCGAAAGGAGAAAGGCGGTTGTCATCGGACTGTGCGCCGTATTCATGGCAGTGAATTTCTATATGATATTCCGTGCCATATACGATATCGGGCGGGAGGATGCCCGTCAGGAAGTAATCGAGATTACCCCGCTGGATATTCCGGACTTCGTTCCTGCCGACACGCTTTCCGATGAGAAGGTACGTGACATGGAAGAGTTTTTTAACCAATTTAACAGACAAGACAATGAGTAACGATGCGAACAAATTGAAAAAGAGGCAGGAAATCAGGAAATATCTGGTTTATGCCGGAATGTTCCTGCTGTTCATCGGCTGCATGTGGTGGATTTTCGCCCCGTCGAAAGAGGACAGGCAGGAAGAGGCCAGGAAAGCCGGTTTCAACACCGAACTGCCCGATCCGAGGGGCGCGGGCATAGAGGGCGACAAGATTGCCGCCTACGAGCAGGCCGACATGCGGCGCAGGCAGGAAGAGAAGATGCGCACGCTGGAGGATTTCTCTTCGCTTGCCGACGGGAAAAAGCAGGAGAATCAGCAGGCTGTGGCTGTGGAAATTGTACCGGATTCGGAATACCAAGGGGCAAATCCTTACGGCAACCGGAACGGTAACGGCAGAGACGGTTCAATCGCTTCATCCACATCCGCCTATAACGACATCAACGCCACGCTGGGCAACTTTTACGAGTCGCCTCAGGAAGACCCGGAAAAGGAGGCGCTGAAAGCCGAGGTGGAGCAGCTGAAGCAGGCGGTCGTCGCACAACAGCCCGCGCAGATGACTTACGGGGAACAGGTGGCCCTGTTGGAGAAATCCTACGAGCTTGCCGCCAAGTACACGTTGGGAGGTGGCGGTGCAAACCCCGGAAGTCAGACGGGGAACGAGGCGGTCACGCGAAACGGGAAGGCGAAAGCCGTTCCCGTGGGACATGTTTCCACTCCGGTGGTATCGTCCCTGCCGCAGCCCGTCAGCGATACCGTGCTGTTTGCAAGGCTTTCACAACCGGGGCGGTTCCATACGGCAATCGGGAAAACGGAAGCCGGGAGTATGAGGAATACCATCCATGCCTGCATCCACGGCGACCAGACCGTCACCGGCGGTCAGGGGGTAAGGATACGCCTGCTGGAGCCGATGCGTGTCGGGAAGCATGTCCTTCCGAAGAACTCCCTGCTTACCGGGGAGAGCCGCATACAGGGTGAACGGCTCAATATCGGGATTGTGCAGGTGGAACATGACGGTATCATCATCCCGGTGGAACTTACCGTGTATGACAACGACGGACAGGGTGGAATTTTCATACCCGGTTCGATGGAAGCGAACGCGGTCAAGGAAGTTGCCGCCAACATGGGGCAGAACCTCGGCACGAGTATTTCCATCACCAACCAGTCGGCCAAGGACCAGCTGCTTTCCGAACTCGGACGCGGTGCCATTCAGGGAGTGTCGCAGTACATTACCAAGAAATTACGCGAGGAGAAGGTACACCTCAAGTCCGGCTATACCCTGATGCTTTATCAGAATGACAATCAATAACCCATTAAAATTAAAGAACATGAAAAAGATTTTTGTAATGCTTGCCCTTATGACGGGCGCAGTGAGTGCTTTCGCACAGAATGCCGTTGATTCAACGGCAACAGTTACCGGCGGTGTCACGCTGACGGCGGATGTATATCCGCGGCAGGAGGACGGTGACCTCTATCACGGCCTGACCAGGAAACTGACCTTTGACCGCATGATACCGCCATACGGTCTGGAAGTGACTTATGACAAAACGACCCACATCATCTTCCCTTCAGCGGTGCGGTATGTGGATCTCGGCTCTGCCAACCTTATAGCAGGCAAGGCGGACGGTGCGGAGAATGTCATCCGTGTGAAGGCTACGGTAAAGGATTTCCGTGACGAGACGAATATGTCGGTCATCACCGAAAGCGGCAGCTTCTACACCTTCAATGTCAAATATTCAGATGAGCCGCTATTGCTCAATGTGGAGATGAAAGACTTTATCCATGACGGCAGCAAAGTGAACCGCCCGAACAACGCCCTTGACATCTATTTGCAGGAGTTGGGTTGCGAATCGCCCAAACTCGTGCAGTTGATTAACAGGAGCATCCATAAGGAGAACAGACGCCATATCAAGCATATCGGCAGCAAGGCTTTCGGCATCCAATATCTCTTGCGCGGGCTTTATACCCATAACGGCCTGCTTTATTTCCACACGCAGATAAAGAACTCGTCCAATGTGCCTTTCGAGGTGGATTTCGTGACTTTCAAGATTGTGGACAAGAAGGTTATGAAGCGTACAGCCATTCAGGAGCAGGTCATATTCCCTCTCAGGGCTTACAATTATGCCACTGTGGTTGCCGGAAACAAGGAGGAACGCACCGTCTTTACCTTTGACAAGTTCACCATCCCCTCGGACAAGGTGCTGGTGGTGGAGCTGAACGAGAAAAGCGGCGGACGCCACCAGTCCTTCACCGTGGAAGGCGGGGACATCGTGAGAGCCAGAGTCATCAATGAACTTAAAGTGAAATGAGTATGCGCGGAGTCTTTTATATGTTTGTTGCAGTCGTATCGCTTGCCCTGTTTTCAGGGCAGGCATACGCCCAACGGTATCTTCCCGGAATGATGGGCGTGGAACTTCGTGGCGGTTTTGCGGGTGGTTCTAAAGGGCCTTTGAATTATTATACCGGAATGGCGATGTCGGGATATACCAAGAAAGCCAACCGCTGGGTGGCAGGTGCGGAATACCTGCTGAAGAATTACAATTACAGGAATGTGGCCGTACCGCAGGCACAGTTCACGGCAGAGGGAGGCTATTATCTGAAATTCCTGTCCGACCCTTCAAAGACATTGTTCCTTTCCATCGGCGGTTCCGCCCTTATAGGATATGAGACGGTGAATTGGGGCAACAGGATGATGCACGACGGTTCAAGGCTGCTTGCCGGTGATGCCTTCCTCTACGGGGGTGCGCTCACGCTGGAGCTGGAAACCTACATTACCGACCGTGTCGTCCTGCTTGCCAATATCCGGGAGCGTGCCCTGTGGGGCGGTTCATTAGGCGTCTTCACGACACAGTTCGGGCTGGGACTGAAAATAATAATCCATTAAAATCACAATACTTATGAATATAGAGGAAATAAGAAGGATTCCGATTACGGATTTTCTGGCTCTGGCAGGGCATGCCCCGAAAAGACAGCGTGGTGACGAGTGCTGGTATCTCGCCCCATACCGTGAGGAACGGACCGCCTCGTTCCAGGTGAACATCCGTAAAAATGTCTGGCACGACTTCGGGACCGGACGGGGCGGTGATATTTTCACCCTTGCAGGGGAACTGACAGACAGCCGTGATTTCAAGGAACAAGCGGATTTCATCACAAGGATTTATGGCGGTCTGGCCCCGGAAAGAAAGACGGTTTTCCGTTCCAAAGAGAACGGCAAGGATGATCCCGATAAAAAGGAATGTTTGAAGGATATCCGTTTCGGACCGCTGTACAACAAGGTATTGCTCCGCTATCTGGAAGAACGAGGCATTTGCAGCGATGTGGCGTTGCCGAACTGCGAGGAAGTCAGGTATTGCCTGCACGGGAAACGGTATTTCGCTATCGGTTTCAAAAATCTCAGCGGCGGGTACGAGCTGCGCAACCGCCTGTTCAAAGGAAGCCTGTCTCCAAAGGACATCTCGCTGATAAACAACGGTTCGGACACCTGCAACCTGTTCGAGGGTTTCATCGACTACCTCTCGTGGATGGTTCTCGGTCTCGGGTGCGGTGATGATTACCTCGTGCTGAACTCGGTGGCTTTGCTGGAACGCTCGTATGGCTTTTTGGACAGGTACGAGCATATCCGATGCTATCTGGACCGGGACGAGGCGGGACGGAGAACGCTGGAAGCTCTCCGTAACCGCTACGGCAATAAAATAGAGGACTGCTCCGCCTTATACAAGGGGTACAAGGATTTGAACGAGTACCTGCAAAACAGGGACGGGAATCCGGAATAAATCAGACAATAATCATTAAAACGAAAATGAACATGAAAAAGAGAAATATAAAAAGCGCGTTGGCCGCATTTCTTTCGGCAACGCTCGTGGCACTGGCGGCGGTTGCCCTTGTGTCCTGTGACAATGAGCTGGACGTGCAGCAGGAATATCCGTTTACGGTGGAAACGATGCCTGTTCCCACACGCATCGTAAAAGGCGAGACGGTGGAAGTCCGATGTGAACTTAAACGGGAAGGCCGGTTTTCCGATGCCCGCTATACCATCCGTTACTTCCAGCCGGACGGCAAGGGCACGCTCCGCATGGACGACGGGATGGTGCTGCTGCCCAATGACCGTTATCCTTTGGATAGAGAGGTGTTCCGCCTGTATTATACTTCGGAATGTGAGGACCAGCAGGCGATAGACATCTATTTCGAGGACAACAGCGAGCCGGAACAGCTCTTCCTGCTGAGCTTCAGTTTCAACAACGAGACGGAGGACGGGGATACGGCCACGACTTCTAGAGGCAAGGAGTTATCGGTTACAGTTGTCGGACAATAAACCGGTCCTGCCTATGATGAAGTTAAAAGCAATATGGTTTGCGGTGCTTTCCGCTGCGGTCTTTTTTCCGGGTATGCCTTCAAGGGCGGAGAATTCGGTAAAGGCAAATCCGGACAAGTTCAGTCTTGCGGTCGAGTGTGTCAAGCGATTCGAGGGTTGGCATGGAGAGAGAAAGCATTGGCCTTATGTTGGATGGGGGCATAAGGTGCTCCCCAAAGAGACTTTCACCAACAGCATCTCCAGAGCGCAGGGCGACTCCATTCTGAGGGCAGACCTCCGCAAGTTGTGTCGCATGTTCAGTTACCTGGGGCGTGATTCTTTATTGATCGCAGTCCTTTCATATAATGTGGGGGCCTACCGTCTGAAAGGATATGGGAAAATGCCCAAGAGCCGGCTGTTGAAGAAGCTGGAGTCTGGTGACCGGGATATTTATAAGGAATATGTCTCTTTCAGATGCTACAAGGGGAAAGTGGTTCCGAGCATAGAACGGAGAAGGAAAGTGGAATACATGCTGCTTTTTGAAGAGTGAAAGATGCGTCAGGAACAAGTCCTGGATAATATAGTGTAATTTGTAATTGGATAAATCGTCCTCTCCACCGGTTGTTGTGGAGAGGGCGATTGCTGTAATAGGCTGTTTCACGTACCTGCCCGGTTCAGCTTACAGTAACCACTTCCTGTATTTCCGCTTCTTCGGGCAGACGGGAGAGCAGAAGTTCCGCCATCGCTCCGTTCTGTGGAATAAGGGCCGGAAAGTCTGTTTTTCCTGGCTTATAGATAGCTGTGGCAATGTTGTATAATTCCCAAGCGGTAATCTGTCCTTTGCTCATGGCCAGTTTAAGCACCTCTTCCGTGAAGATGGAAATCTGTCCCTGGTTTAGCGGGTAAGTCTCAACGGAGGATGAAAGGTTCCTGTCCGAACTGTCGTGGGAGACGCGCAACGCGGTCAGCAGACCTATGTACATATAGATTTCCTCCATCGGGATAATCCGGCGTTTCAACCGCTGTATCCGTTCGATGTCCTCGTTCATGTTCACCTCAAAATTGGCCAGCCAGCCGTCCACCGTCTCGAAGACCTCTTCGGTTGTCACTTTCTTTTTCCCGTAATTGCAGACGCTCCGCTCGGGTGAAAGGATACACTGGTTATGACAGATCAGCACGCAGGGGCCTATGGCCGCCTGTATCCCGTCCTGATGGTAAGCCACGACAAGGGTTGTCGTCAGCTCGTCCGTCTCCCAGTCCTTTATCCGGATGGTGGCGAAGATGCGGCGCAGGATGTGCGCCTCCACGGCTTTTTCGCCGTGTGTCTGCTCCACCTGCGGGAGTATGCTCACTCCCGGCTGTGTCTTGTTCCTGTTCTGGGCCGCGAAGATTTCCTCCACCTCGTAATTGAGGCTGTGCTTCTCGCAGATGTCCATCATGCGCCGGATGACCTGGTAATGGTAGATGCCCTGCACCGGATTGTTGTAGATGTCATTCTCCTTGTAGGTACGCTGAAGCGTCTCGAAGTTCATCACTTCAATTCCGTTTTTCTGGAAGTCAAACTGCCGTTGTCTTTCCAATACTGCCAATGTTGTTTTCATAATCTTGAATTTTATGAAGTTAATACTGTTGATTGTTTTTTGTCAGGTGTGTATCTGCCATCCGTGGAACGGCCGCAATGTCACCGCAAATGATCTGTCGGGCATTCCATGATAGAGCAGGCCGCCCACGATGCCCGTCCTTCCGTCGGGATAGCGTTGTGTGAAACCGAACGAGTACGGGGCATGGTCATAGTAGAGTGAGATTTCGC
>ULRI01025404.1_pt1 | contig 19518 bp, 18 predicted proteins | sample 1955291 | NCBI WGS metagenome assembly ULRI01 (sample SAMEA4835678, study PRJEB28245) | human gut metagenome | biome: gut microbiome; material: fecal sample | place: Denmark | collected 2008
CTGGTCTTTTCAGCGCCGTCTCCTTTGGGAGGCGGCGTTTTTTGTTGTTATGCCGCACAAAAGCTCTCTTTCTGTAATTTACACGCCGTTCCCTTATTTTGAACACATTTCCGGACTAAAATAAACCAGTATCTTCAAAAAGCGCTTTGCGCTGCCTTAGAAAGGAGCGTTGTGAACGTGATCGAAGTTTCTCATCTCACCAAACAGTATGGCAATCATCTTGCCGTGGACGATGTCTCGTTTACCGTGGCAGATGGCCAGATCTGTGGTCTGCTGGGGCCCAACGGCGCGGGCAAATCCACCATTATGAACATCCTCACCGGCTATCTCTCTGCCACCAGTGGGCAGGTGACGGTGGCAGGGCACCCTCTGCCCGAGGAGGCCGATGCCGCCAAGGCCTGTGTGGGCTATCTGCCCGAACAGCCGCCCCTTTACCCGGAGATGACGGTGCAGGAGTACCTGACCTTTGCCGCCGAGTTGAAGGGTGTGAAAAAGGCGGAACGGAAGGAGCAGGTGTGCAGGGCTGCCCGCCGTACCGGGCTGGAAGCCGTTCTGCCCCGGCTCATCCGCAACCTTTCCAAGGGCTACAAGCAGCGGGTGGGCATTGCACAGGCATTGCTGGGCAGTCCCAGGCTCATCATTCTGGACGAGCCGACAGTCGGCCTGGACCCGGCACAGGTCATCGAGATCCGCAAGCTCATCCGGGAGCTGGGCCGGGCACATACGGTTATCCTGTCCAGCCATATCCTCAGTGAGGTGCAGGCAGTCTGCCAACAGATCCTGATCCTTTCCAAAGGACACTTGGCGGCAGCAGGCAGTCTGGAGGAGCTGACCGCCGATGGCAAGAGCCTGGAAGAGGTGTTTCTGGAATTGACCGACGGTGAACCAGAAGAAGCAACCGGAGAGGAGGACGCAGAATGACAGCTATTTTCAAGCGGGAATTCCGCAGCTTCTTTCACGGGATGCTGGGGTACGTCCTCACGGCGTTTCTGGTGGCGAGTTCCGGCCTGTATTTTCTGGCCCGGTGCCTGATCTACGGCCTGACGGATTTCAGTTATTACACCCTCTACCAGACCATTTTCATGCTGCTGCTCTATATCCCGGTGCTGGCGATGCGCTCACTGGCCGAGGAGCGCCACAGCCGCACCGACCAGCTGCTGCTCACCAGCCCGGTCTCAGTGTGGGGCATCGTGCTGGGCAAGTTCTTTGCCATGGCGGCTGTGTTCGCTCTGCCCTGCGCTGTGGATGCGGTGATGATCTTCATCCTCTGGGCGCTGGGCGGCACCGTGTCTGCTCTGCTCGCAAACCTTGCGGGGCTGCTCTGCTACTTTTTGCTGGGCTGTGCGGCCATTGCATTGTGTGAGTTTCTCTCCGGCCTGACCGAGAACCAGATCATTGCCGCCGTGGCGGGCTTTTCAGCCTTGGTGCTGGCCTACCTGATGCCCAGCCTGCGCAGTATGTTCAATGCGGGCAGCGCCGTGGCGCTGGCAGTGTTCACCGGGATCGCAGGCGCGGCTTCTCTGGCGGCCGGTCTGCGCAGCCGCAGCTTTGTGCTGGGGTGCCTGACCTTTGCGGCGCTCTGCCTGGGCCTGACGGGGCTGTTTCTGCTCCGCAGTGCATGGCTTACCGAGGCTTTCAGTGCTGTGCTGAGTGCCCTGTGCCTGTTTACACCCTTTGAGGATTTTGTCAACAACAGCTTCTCCATCCCTGCCGTGGTCTATTATCTGACCGTGACGGCGGTGTTCCTGTTCCTTACGGCGCAGGACATTGAGAAGCGCCGCTGGAACTGAGAGGAGGGAACACAGATGAAGCTTTTTGCAAAGCAGAGTTCCTCGGGTGACGGGCGGGTGTTCCGCAGCGGGGTGTGGTCGGCAGCCATTGCAGCGGCTGTGATCGTGCTGGCTGTGCTGGTCAATCTCATTGTCCGGGCCATTCCTTCCAGATATACCGAGTTCGATCTCTCCGAGGCGGGGCTCTACACCCTGAGCGAGAGCTCCAGACAGGTGGCCGACGACCTGACGCAGGATGTGACCATTTACTATCTGGCCCAGACCGGCAATGAGGACCAGATCATCTCCAAGCTGCTGGACAAGTACGCCGCCCAGAGCAGCCATATCACCTGGGAGCTGAAAGATCCGGCAGTCTACCCGACCTTTGCGGCCCAGTACGGCGCACAGGATCTGACCTCCGGTGGGCTGATCCTGGTCTGCGGGGAACAGAGCAAGGTGCTGGATGCCGCAGAGCTTTACGACTACGATTACAGCGATTATGCTGCCACCGGCGCGGCCAACGTGACCTTTGACGGTGAAAGCAGGATCACCTCTGCCATCTACCAGCTGACCAGCGGAGAGAGCCGCCGTGTGTACTACACCACCAACCACGGCGAGCAGGCGCTGACTTCCACCCTGACCGATGCGCTGGAAAGCCAGAACCTGACCGTCTCGGCACTTGACCTGCTCTCCCAGACCATCCCCGAGGACTGTGACCTGCTTGTCATCAACGATCCGGCGCAGGACTTTTCCGGCGCAGGCAGTCTGGTGGATGAGCTGGGCCAGCTGCGCAGCTATCTGAGCAACGGAGGCCGTGTGCTGCTGCTGACGGATTCCTATTATAGTACCCCCAATCTGGATGCTGTGATGGCCGAGTTCGGCCTGACCCGCACCGAGGGCCTTGTGGTGGAGGGCGACACCAACCACTACCTCAATGGCTACCCGGCCCTTTACCTGCTGCCGGATTATGCCAGTACAGAGGAATCCACCGCGCTGGACGGTGTGAACACCAGCCGCAGAGTTCTGCTGCAGATGGCACAGGGCATCACCCTGACCGAGACAGAGCATGTGGTCTCGGATGCCCTTCTGGTCAGCTCGGACAGTGCTTACAGCAAACCGGAAGGCTACGAGATGACCACCACTGAGAAGGCGGACGGCGACATTGCCGGTCCCTTCACGCTGGCAGCATACGCCCGCAACGAGGACACGGGTGCCCAGGTCATCTGGGTCAACTGCGGCAATATGGACAATGAGGGCATCTATCAGGTCATCCCGGGCAATGTGACCTTCCTGCAGGGGTGTGCGGCTTCGCTGGCCGGGCAGGAGAGCGCTGTCCTCATCGACAGCAAGGCACTGGAAGCAGCTCCGTTGGAAGTGCCAGGCGTTGCCGCCTCTACGCTGGGCCTGCTCTTTGTCATCGTTCTGCCTGCGGCCCTGCTGGCTGTGGGTGCCGTGGTAGTCGTGCTGCGGCGTAGAAAGTGAGGACCTGTCCATGAAAGCAAAACGGCGTACCATCGGGGTGCTGCTTTTCCTCATCCTGCTGGCAGGCGGCGTGTTTGCCCTGCTGACGCTGCGGAATGCCCGGGAAGAACAGGCTGCCAGTGCGACCGCAGATGGAATCATTCCGCTGGCGGCAGTTTCGGGCAATGACCTGACGCAGATCGTGCTCCACTATCAGGGCGAGACGAACACCCTGTTCTATACCGCCGATGGCTGGACGCTGGCTGAAGATCCCGCTTACCATCTGGACACCTCTGCCTGCAACACGATGCTCACCGCGCTTTCCTCTTTGAACGCAAAGCGGGAGCTGAGCCCGCAGGCAGGGGAGGACTACGGCTTTGCGGAGCCTGCGCTGACCATAGAGGTGACGGCAGCGGGCGAAACGGACACCTATACCTTCGGGGCCAGCAATACCATGACAGAGGATCTCTATGTCCGCAAGAATAACAGCGATGTTATTTATATGGTATCGGGGACCAAAGCCGCCTGCTTTGAGTTGACCAGGGCGGAGCTATTCGGTGCCTTCAACCCGGCGGGGCTGACGGCCTCGGAGATCGAAGCCGTCTCCTATACGCTGGCCGATGGCGAGACCGTGACCCTGAAAGCAAACTCGGAGCCTGCGGCAGAGAGCGGCAGCAACGCCTGCCAGACTGTCTGGCGGCTGGCAGGGGACACCGCCGCAGACCTCGACGAGACAAAGGTGGATGCCATCCTCTCGGCTCTCTGCACCTATGTCTCGGCACAGGCAGCAGATGCCGACCCGGCGGCGTATGGTTTTGAGGCCCCGCTGGTCACAGCAGAGGTCACCACAGCCGATGGCACAATAAATCTGACCTATGCCATGGGGACAGACGGCTGTTACCTGATGGTGGAAGGCGACAGCTCCGTTTATACGGTGGATGCCAGTGTGGTGAGTGCGCTTTTGTACCCCGCGGATCAGCTGAAAGCAGAATAAAACGTTTCACTCCCGCGCTGTGCGAATTCTTGGTACAGCGCGGGATTTTTTTGCGCCGGATGTAAAGTTTCGGCAAACCTCGACAGAGTGATTGACATTTCAGTTCGGATTGTTTATGATAGGCGATGACAGGGCAGAATAACTGCACAATATTACGGATGTCATGGATGTTGTGCGGGGCTGGATCGCCCTGGTACGAAGGATGGGGTGGATGCCCTGTCTTTTTTCGTATCTGAGTTTAAGGAGGAAAAGTAAAAAATGGACAACTCGGTGATCGTTTCACTGCGCGATATCGTGGTGGAATTTGACGGTCAGCGCATTCTGGATGGGCTGAACCTGGACATCCATGACAAAGAATTCGTAACGCTGCTGGGTCCTTCCGGCTGCGGCAAGACCACCACCCTGCGCCTGATCGCAGGCTTCCTGGAACCCAACGCGGGTCAGGTCCTGCTGAAGGGCCAGGATATTACCGGTGTGCCCCCCTATAAGCGTCCGGTGAATACCGTGTTCCAGAAGTACGCGCTGTTCCCGCACCTGAACGTGTTTGAGAATGTGGCCTTTGGCCTGCGCCTGAAGAAGATGGACGAAGAGACCATCCGCCGCAAGGTGCGCGATATGCTGGAGGTGGTCGGCCTGAAGGGCTTTGAGCGCCGCAGCATCGGCCAGATGTCCGGCGGCCAGCAGCAGCGTGTTGCCATTGCCCGCAGTCTGGTCAATGAGCCTGAGATCCTGCTGCTGGACGAGCCTCTGGGTGCACTGGACCTTAAGCTCCGCAAGGAGATGCAGCTGGAGCTCAAGCGCCTGCAGCGTGAGATGAACATCACCTTTATTTATGTTACTCACGATCAGGAAGAGGCCCTGACCATGTCTGATACCGTTGTTGTGATGAACGGCGGCAAGGTGCAGCAGATCGGTACCCCCGAGGACATCTACAACGAGCCTAAAAATGCCTTTGTGGCGGACTTTATCGGCGATTCCAACATTGTGGACGGCGTGATGCACCGCGACTTCCTGGTCTCCTTCTCGGGTGTGCAGTTCCCCTGCGTGGACCGCGGCTTTGCCCGGGAACAGAGCGTACAGGTGGTGGTCCGCCCCGAGGACATTGAAGTGGTCAGCCCAGTGGAGGGTCAGCTGGTGGGCGTGGTCAATGATGTTATCTTCAAGGGCGTTCACTTTGAGATGCACGTTGAGTGCGAGGGCCGTGAGTGGCTGATCCACTCCACCCGCGCCTGCACCCCCGGTGAGACCATTGGTATGCGCATCGGCCCCAACGAGATCCATATCATGGCACGTTCGGAGGGCTGAATGGGAAATGATGAAAATTTACGATAAGAAGCTGGCCTATCCTTATTTTATCTGGATGGTGCTGTTCACGGTGGTTCCGCTGATCATCGTGGTCTATTACGCCCTGACCGATGGCAGCGGCAATTTCACCATTGCCAACCTGACCAGCGTCAGCGGCTACGGCTCCGTGTTTGCCCGCAGCCTGTTGCTGGCCCTTGTGGCTACCGTGATCTGTCTGGTCATTGCATTTCCGGTGGGCTATTTCCTGTCCCGCCTGCGGGTGAACAAGCAGCATATCATGTTGATGCTGGTCATGCTGCCCATGTGGATGAACTTCCTGCTCCGCACCTATGCCTGGATGGGCCTGCTGAGCATCAACGGCCCTGTGAACGCGGTGCTGGGCTTTTTTGGCCTGGGTCCCTATACCATGCTGAATACCTCCGGCGCGGTGGTGCTGGGCATGGTGTATAACTATGTGCCCTACATGATTCTGCCCCTCTACACCAGTATGACCAAGATCGATCAGAGCCTGGTGGAAGCGGCACAGGATCTGGGAGCCTCCACCACCCAGACCCTTTTCCGGGTGCTCATCCCCATGAGCGTGCCCGGCATCAGCACCGGCATCACCATGGTGTTCGTTCCGGCGGTGTCTACCTTTGTCATCAGCCGTATGCTGGGCGGCGGCTCCAACCTGATGATCGGCGACCTGATCGAGATGCAGTTCCTGGGCAACAGCTACAACCTGAACGTCGGTTCGGCCATGAGCCTTGTGCTGATGATCATCGTTCTGCTCTGCATGAGCTTCACATCCAGCTTTGATGAAGATGAAATGGAGGGCGTGTCCTGATGAAAACGAAACATCTGCGCCTGATGCAGCGGGCCTACGTCATCCTCTTCTTCTGCTTCATGTACCTGCCCATTGCCTATATGATCGTGTTCAGCTTCAACCAAAGCAAGGGCTACGCACTGTTCACAGGCTTTACCCTCAAGTGGTACACCAGCCTGCTCCATAACTCTGCCATCCTGAGCGCTTTGCGCGTCTCACTGGAGGTGGCCCTCATCTCTGCGGTCATTGCAACGGTTCTGGGTACGGCGGCCTCGCTGGGCATTGCGTCCATGAGCCGCAAGAGCCGCCTGGTGGTTACCAATATCACCTATATCCCGGTGGTCAATCCGGAGATCATCACCGGCATCTCCCTGATGCTGTTGTTTGTGGCTTACCAGCGCTTTGCCGAGGGAGTCTCCTGGCTGCCCGACACCATCATGGGAATGCCCACGCTGCTGATCGCGCATATCGCCTTCAATGTGCCCTATGTCATCTTCAACGTGACCCCCAAGCTCAAGCAGCTGGACATCAAACTGTATGAGGCAGCTCTGGATCTGGGCTGCGACCCCAGGCAGGCGTTCTTCAAAGTCATCCTGCCTGAGATCAGCCCGGCCATCCTGTCGGCCTTCCTCATCTGCCTGACCTACTCCATCGATGATTTTATGATCTCCTATTTCAACTGCGGCACGGTGGAGACCCTGCCCATTGCCATCTATTCCATGACCCGAAAAAAGGTCAGCCCGGAGATCTATGCCCTGTCCACCATCATGTTTGTGGTGATCCTGACCATCATCCTCATCTCCAATGCCATGGAGAGCCGGGAGTACCGCCGGGATCAGAAGGCACTGAGAGGGGAGAACGTAAAATGAAACGTTTTGCTGTTTTGCTGCTGACGCTGGCCATGGTGTTCTGCTGTGCTGCGCCCGCCTTTGCCGCCGGAACCATTGAGGTGACCGAGGACGTTTCGGTCTCGGACGATTACGACTGGACCCGCTTTCAGGGCCAGAATCTCACCCTGAATGTCTACAACTGGGGCGAATACATCTCCAACGGCTCCGATGACAGCGTGGATGTGGTGGCCGCCTTCGAGAAGCTTACCGGCATCAAGGTCAACTACACCACCTTTGATTCCAACGAGTCCATGTACGCCAAACTGAAATCCGGTGCGGCCAACTACGATGTGGTCATCCCTTCGGATTACATGGTGGCAAAGATGATCGCCGAGGGGATGCTTGCACCGCTGGATTACAGCAACATCCCCAACTCCCAGAACATCGATGCGGTCTACCGTGATCCGGATTATGACCCCACCAACGCCTATACCGTGCCCTATATGCTCTGTACCACCGGTATCATCTACAACACCACCATGGTGGAGAATGCCCCCACCAAATGGGCTGACCTGTGGGACGAGCAGTACGCGGGCAACATCCTGATGTTCAACAACAGCCGTGATGCCTACGCCATTGCGGCGTTCAAGAATGGCACCAGCATCAACCCCGAGACCCCGGAAGAGGTGGACGAGGTGGTGGAGACCCTGAAAGCGCAAAAACCGCTGGTGCAGGCCTACGTTATGGATGAGATCTTTGATAAGATGATCGGCGGCGAGGCGGCCATCGGCGTGTACTACTCCGGCGATGCCATCACCATGATCGATGATAACCCGGATCTGGCCTGGGTGTTCCCGGAGGAGGGCAGTGTGCTGTCGGTGGACTGCATGGCGGTGCCTGCCACCAGTGAGCACAAGGAAGCTGCGGAGATGTTCATCAACTTCATGTGCGAGCCGGACATCGGAAAGGCCAATGCGGAGTATATCGGCTATACCACCCCCATGCAGAAGGTGTGGGATATCCTGGACGAGGATCTGAAGTACAGCGAGATCGCATACCCCTCTGAGGAAGTGGAAGCCAAGGAAAAGGTGTTCACCGCCCTGAGCGATGAGGTCAACAACGAGCTCGATGTAAAGTGGAGCGAGATGAAGAGCTACAATGAGGGCGGCAGCGGCGTTGTGTTCCTGATGCTGCTGCTTGCCATGGTAGCGCTGGCCTGCTTCAACATCTGGCGCAAGCTGCGCAAAAAGACCCGGAATCAGTATTGAGAAGAAAGGGCCCTCTCCGTCAAAGCCTCTGGCAATGCGAAGCAATGACGGAGAGGGTCCTCTTTTGGAAAGGAAACGTATGAATCAATATACCTATCATACAACTGTCCTGAACGCAGACGGCGACTTCCGCCGGATGATCAAGCCCAGCGCCCTGTTCCGCTATGTGGAGCAGGCTGCGGCAGACCACGCCCGCGCCTACGGCATGGACGATGCTTTTTTCAAAGCACACCACACGGCGTTTCTGGTGGGCAAGCAGGCGGCGCAGATCACCCGGATGCCCCTGCGTGCCGAAAAGCTGACATTTGTTACTGCCTGTGAGCCGTGCAAGAAGGGTTCGATGAAGCGGCTGACCCGCATTCTGGACGAAGCAGGGAAGGAGTGTGCTCTGATCGACAGCCGGTGGATCATGGTGGATACCGATCGTGAGTGCATCCTGCGCCAGCCCTCCTGGCATACGCCCGGTTACTGGAACGAGGATCTGGAAGGGGAGCTGCCCCAGCTGGTGCACAAAGCAAAGGAACTGACCTGTACGGGCAGCCGGACAGCCAGCTACTCCCTGTGCGACCTGAACGGCCATGTGAACAACGCCTGCTATCTGGACATCGCCTATGATGCCCTGCCGCTGGAGGTGGTCAAAGGCGGGCCGTTGAAATTTGTCTCCGTCAAGTACCACCGGGAGATCCCGATGGGCAGTCAGGTCGAGGTGTTCTATGCGCCCTCGGCCGATGGCTGGTATGTGGTGGGCCGCCGCGAAGAGCACGCCGCGTTTGAATGCTACCTGGAATTTACAAAATAAATCCGGAAAAATTACAATTATGTTACAAAATCTGCGAAAAAGGTCTTGCAAAACGGAAACAAAAGAGTTACAATATAGTTACAGAAAGCGATGAGCGCTTTTTGAGACTGAAATCTTTTTCTTCTTGTTGAATAAGAGATATCGGGTGCAGGGCCTTCTCCTCCTCCGGCTGTTCTCCTTCACAGCTGTCGGCACTGTACCGCACAGGCGGTATCTCGCTTCGTGTGCAAAAAAGTCCGTCCGGTTTTCCGGTGCGGACTTTTTTGCACTCCACTTTGTGTCAGAAAACCAGCCTGTCAGGCGGAAAAGTATGACCTTGCACGTTTTTGGTGGTCAATTTTACTGTTTTTCCGCAAAGGACAGTTCTAAAGTTTGTTGCCGCTGGGGTTTGTATTCTGACGGGGTTTGTGGTAAAGTATAGTCAATCAATTTATAAGCAGCAAACATGAATTATTTTGATGCTGGCCCGTTGTTGATGCGTTAAGAAAAAAGGAGTTTAGAGTATGGCTTATTTCTATGAAGAACCTTCCCGCACCTTTGGCGAGTACCTGCTGGTTCCGGGTTATTCCTCTGCAGAGAATGTCCCCACGGCAGTCAGCCTGAAGACCCCGCTGGTCAAGTACCGCAAGGGGGAAGAGGCCTGCCCGCTGGAAATGAACATCCCCATGATCAGTGCCATCATGCAGTCGGTCTCCGGCGATAAGCTGGCCATTGCACTGGCACGTGAGGGCGGTGTGTCCTTCATCTACGGCTCCCAGAGCATTGAGAACGAGGCTGCCATGGTGCGCCGCGTCAAGAGCTATAAGGCCGGTTATGTGGTCTCCGATTCCAACCTGGCTCCCACCGCCACCCTGCACGATGTGCTGGAGCTCAAGGCCCGCACCGGTCACTCTACCATCGCAATTACTGCCGACGGCACTCCTCACGGCAAGCTGATGGGCATTGTGGCCTCCCGTGATTACCGTGTCAACCACACCCCCGATGATGCTTCCGTTACCACCTTTATGACTCCCATCGAGAAGCTGGTCACCGCACCGGAGAATACCTCCCTGCACGACTGCAACAATATCATCTGGGACAACAAGATCAACACGCTGCCGCTGGTGGATGCTGAGGGCAACCTGAAATACTTCGTGTTCCGCAAGGACTACGATTCCCACAAGAAGAATGTCAACGAGCTGCTGGATGCCAACAAGAGCTATGTGGTCGGTGCCGGCATCAACACCCGCGATTATGCCCAGCGCGTTCCCGCACTGGTCGAGGCTGGCGTGGATGTGCTCTGCATCGACTCCTCCGAGGGCTACTCCGAGTGGCAGAGCCGTACCATCGCCTGGATCCGTGAGCACTACGGCGACACCGTGAAGGTGGGCGCAGGCAACGTTGTGGATGCCGAGGGCTTCCGTTTCCTGGCAAAGGCCGGTGCAGACTTCGTCAAGATCGGCATTGGCGGCGGTTCCATCTGCATTACCCGTGAGACCAAGGGCATCGGCCGTGGTCAGGCCACCGCAGTCATCGAGGTCGCAAAGGCCCGTGACGAGTACTACAAGGAGACCGGCATCTACGTGCCCATCTGCTCCGATGGCGGCATCGTCCACGATTATCATATCACTCTGGCTCTGGCCATGGGCGCTGACTTTGTCATGCTGGGCCGCTACTTCGCACGTTTTGACGAGAGCCCCACGAACAAGGTGCGCATCAATGGCCAGTATATGAAGGAGTACTGGGGCGAGGGCTCCAACCGTGCCCGCAACTGGCAGCGTTACGACCTGGGCGGTTCCACCAAGCTGAGCTTTGAGGAAGGCGTGGACAGCTATGTGCCTTACGCAGGTCCTCTGGCCGATGGTGTCCAGACCACCCTGTACAAGGTCAAGAGCACCATGTGCAACTGCGGCGCACTCTCCATCCCCGAGTTGCAGCAGAAGGCCAAGCTGACTGTGGTTTCCTCCACCTCCATCGTGGAGGGCGGCAGCCATGACGTTGTGCTGAAAAATGCGACCCCCAATATTATAAACGGCTGAGCCTGAACAGGCTTGCAGGGCCGCTCCCGGAGCTTTCGGGAGCGGCCCTTTTGGCAGTACCCAAAAAAGATTTTTCTTTCTGCACGCAGGAAATTTACAAAAGCCCTTGCACCCGGGCGGCAAAGATGCTATCATGGTACAAACGTCCTGTCAAGACAGGGTGCTGGCCCACGCACTGCCGGAACAAAGGCAGGGGGAGAAGGGGCTGTTTTTTCAGCAGCGGCAAGGCTTTTTCACTGCTGCGAAGTACAAGGAGAGGAAACTTTTCATGGACGAGATCAAAGTTGTTCCGTACATTCCGGACGAAGATTATGATAACCCTGCCATGGTGGTGGATTTCTATGAGTTCACGATGGCAAACTGCCTGTTCCTGCATGGCTTTAAGAACACCACCCTTGTGTTCGATATGTTCTTCCGTAAGAACCCGGACAACATGGGTTACTCCATCAGCGCAGGCCAGCGCAAGCTGACCCGGTTCCTGCTGAATTATCACTTCAACGAGCAGGATATCCGCTGGCTGCGCACCAAGGGTATGAGCGAGGAATTCTGCGAGTATCTGCGCACCTACAAGTGGAAGGGCGATATGTACGCTCTGCCCGAGGGTACGGTTTGCTACCCCCATGTGCAGATGGTCCGCATTGAGTGCGACCTGGTGGGTGCGATCCTGATCGAGACCTACCTGCTGCAGACGATGAACTTCCACAGCCTGATCACCACCAAGGCGACCCGTGTGACCGGCCTGAACACCCATACGCCCCGCAGTGTTATGGAGTTTGGCACCCGCCGCGCACAGGGCGAGAGCGCAGGCAATGATGGCGCGTATGCCGCTGTTCTGGGCGGCTGCATCGGCACTGCCAACTGCCTGGCTGAGATGAAGTATGGCTCTGAGGTCAAGGCGGTTGGCACCGTGGCACACAGCTTCATCGAGTTCTTCCCGACGGAATTTGATGCCTTCAAGGCCTTTGCGGATACCTACCCGGATTCCGTCAGCCTGCTGCTGGATACCTACAACATCATGGAGAGCGGCCTGCCCAACCTCATCAAGCTGGACGACTACCTGATCGAGAAGTACCCCAATGACCCCAACCGCCGCGTCAAGAGTGCCCGTATCGATTCCGGTGATCTGGCCCGTGGCTCCAAGCGCCTGCGCAAGGCACTGGATGCCGCAGGCAAGCCCTATATCAAGCTGGTGGCTTCCAATGGTCTGGACGAGCGGAAGATCGCCAACATGGAGCTCTATGAGCACGCTCATTTTGATTCCTACGGCGTGGGCGAGAATCTCATCACCTCCGCTTCTGATCCCGTGTTCGGCGGCGTGTATAAACTGGTGGCGGTCAAGCTGCCGGATGGCACCTATCAGCCCAAGATGAAGTGCTCGGATTCTGCCAGCAAGGCCATCATCCCGGGCAAGAAAATGCCTTGGCGGCTCTACGATGAAAATGGTCAGGCCCAGTGCGATCTGATCGCCATGGATGGCGAGGTCATCGAAGCAGGCAAACCGGTAAAGATGGTCAATCTTGACCCGGATGCCATCGAGCGCACCATTACCATCACCCCCACCAGGGTCAAGCGGCTGCTGGTGCCCCATATCCTGAACGGTGAACTGGCCATCGAACTGCCCGGGATTGCCGAGAAAAAGGCCTATATCGCAAAGCAGCTGACCGAAGAGACCTGGGAGACCGAGCTGCGCATCGAGATGCCGCATAAGCACTATGTCAATATGACCCCCGCTGTGGCCGAGTGCCGCGCCAAGATGTATTCGGAACTGCATGGCGGAAAGGTGTAACTTGACAAAGCAGGGTTTCTATTGTATTATAATAGCCGTTGTGTGAATCTTACATGTTTTGATACATGTTTGCAACTCCGTAACGACGGACTTGTGATAAATGTTTGACTCATCACCTGTTATTCCCGGCTCTCTGTGAATGTCCAGAGCAGCAGGGCTTTGTAAGCCGGGTTTCTATGCGCCACTGTGGTGAAATTGGCAGACACGAGGGACTTAAAATCCCTTTCTGGAGACAGAGTGCGGGTTCAAGCCCCGCCGGTGGCATAAAAAATCCCCCTCAGCGTAAGCTGAGGGGGATTTTTTACTGTTGTATCGCGTACAAAGTGTAATTCTGCGCAGGCAGAAATGCGGATGCAGCTCAGCGGTTTTCCATAGCATTGAATCGTTCCAGGAAGCTGTGGTCCACACCCTCGGATCGATAGCCCGGCATGGTATCAATGGCGACATTGTGGATGCTGCGGAAGATGCTGTTTTCGATATTGGGATTGTCGCGCTTCAGGCGGCGGAGCAGGATCTTGATCTCCTGCCGCTTGGAACCGCCGCCGCCGTTGTCACACATGGTGCAGTTCTCGGTAAAGCGGCAGGCGCACTGGATGAATTCCAGATCATTGTAGCGCTTCCAGGCCAGGATATCTTCTTCCCGGATGCAGTACATGGGGCGGATCAGGGTCATGCCGGGGAAGCTGGTGCTGTGGAGCTTGGGCGGCATGGCCTGCATCTGGGAGCCGTAGAACATGCTCATCACGGTCGTCTCAATAACATCGTTGAAGTGGTGGCCCAGCGCGATCTTATTGCATCCCAGCTCCTTGGCCTTGCTGTACAGGTGGCCGCGCCGCATCCGGGCACAGAGGTAGCAGGGGTTCTTTTCGGTGTTGTTGGCAACGGAAAAGATGTTGCTCTCGAAGATGGTCACCGGAATGTGCAGCAGCTCGGCATTGGACTCGATCTTCTGGCGGTTGATCTCATTGTAGCCGGGGTCCATCACCAGAAAGACCAGTTCAAAGGGAACATCGCTGTGCTTCTGCAGCTCCTGCATCAGCTTTGCCATCAGCATGGAGTCTTTGCCGCCCGAAATGCAGACGGCGATCTTGTCGCCCTCCTGTACCAGCTCGTAGCGCTTTACCGCCACGATAAAGGGGGTCCACAGCTCCTTGCGGTATTTCTTGATGATACTGCGTTCGATCATCTGATAAGGTTCAAGCTCACGTTTCATGTTGGTTCCTCTTTTTATTTAATGTACGGCGGTCAGCTCACGGTAGCAGACATCGAACGCCTGCAAAAAGGCTTTGATCTCGTCCTCGGTGGTCAGGTGGCTCAGGCTGATGCGCCAGGAGGACAGTGCGTTGCGGCGGTCGCGGCTGACCGCAAACACCGCACGCGAAGGCAGACCATCCGAAGAGCAGGCTGACTTGACCGAGACGCAGACCCCTTTGGCATCCAGCTCCCGCTGGAACACGGTGCCCTTGACATTACGGACGCTCAGATTCAGCACATGAGGGATGGCGTGTTCCGGGCTGTTGATGCGCACCAGCGGATATGTGCTGAGGGCGACGCGGAGCTCTGCATTCAGCTTTGCCACATGGTCAACGCGTCCGGGCAGGTCAGTGACGGCGAGATCAAGCGCACAGGCCAGTGAGGAGGCCAGCGCCACAGTGGGTGTGCCGCTGCGGTAGATGGTGGTACTCTCGCCGCCATGGATGAGAGGCTCCAGCGCCAGATTCCGCCGCTTGATCAGCAGGCCGATGCCGTTTAGCCCGTAGAATTTGTGGGCCGTCAGGCTCATGGTGTCCACGCCCTCAAAAGAAACGGGGATCTTGCCCACAGCCTGGGTCGCATCCACATGCAGGTGACAGTGAGGGTATGCTTTCAGGATGGCGGCGATCTCCTGTACAGGCTGCACCACGCCCAATTCACTGTCCACCAGCGTTACGGCAACGCAGATGGTATCCGGGCGAAGCAGATCCTTCAGGTGCTCAAGATCCACGGTGCCGTCCTGCTTCACGTCCAGCAGGTCGATCTCATACCCCTGCTCCTGTAATGCCGTCAGTGTGCCGCTGACCGAAGAATGCTCCAGCGGAGTGGAGATGATGTGCCTGCCCGCATGGCGGGAGAGACGGGCCAGCCCCTTTAAAGCAAAGTTGTTGGCCTCGCTGGCACCGGAGGTATAGATGATCTCTGCTGGCTGAACGCCCAGCAGAGAGGCGATTTTGATGGTGGCGGCATCGATCTCTGCCTTGGCGGCAGAGCCTGCCTGGTGGTGAGAGTTGGCGTTGCCGATGCAGCGGCGCTCCACGGCACAGAACTGCTCCAACACCCGCGCATCCACCGGGGTGTTTGCAGAATAGTCCAGATAGATCATAACATTCCTCTTGAAATACAAATCAATTCAATAGGTTATATTATAGTGCGGACAGGGGCATATTTCAAGATGCTCGGCCAAAAAGCTGAGGAAACTGCGGCAAACGGATTGCATCCGGGCAGGGTTTCTGGTATACTTTATAAAGTCAGACAGGGAAGGGGAGAGCAAAATGTTTCGTTCGACTTTGCGGAGCGCGTGTTTTGCCTTCCGGTCCCGTTTTTTGAATCTGCTCCAGAAGATTGAGGCACTGCCGTTGCTGCGGCAATGCCTCTTTTTTTGGGCAGCGATGAAAGGAGAACTTCTCTATGAGTGAAAAGATCGATTACTCCAAGGGCATTTACGATGCCCGGCAGCTCGGCACCGGGCGGATGCTGGTCCTGGGCGTGCAGCACATGTTTGCCATGTTCGGCGCAACTGTGCTGGTGCCCCTGCTCACCGGCCTGAGCGTTTCCACCACTCTGCTCTGTGCCGGTCTGGGCACCCTGCTGTTCCACCTTGTCACCAAGGGCAAGGTCCCGGCTTTCCTTGGCTCCTCGTTTGCTTACCTGGGCGGTTTTTCCATTGTAGCCCCCATGCTGGCTGACGCAGACGGCAACCTGATCGTTGTCAATACCAAAATGCTGCCCTACGCCTGCGCGGGCGTGGCACTGTCCGGCATTCTGTACCTGCTGGTCAGCCTGCTCATCTCCACCTTTGGCATCCGCCGCATTATGAAATTCTTCCCGCCGGTGGTCACAGGCCCCATCATCATCTCTATTGGTTTGATCCTGGCCCCCTCCGCCATCACCAACTGCGAGTCCAACTGGCTGCTGGCTTTTGTGGCCCTGGGCACCGTTATTGTCTGCAACATCTGGGGCAAGGGCATGGTCAAGATCCTGCCCATCCTGATCGGTGTGCTGGTCTCCTATGCTGTGGCTCTGGTCACTGGTGCAGTCAACTTTGAGGCCATTGCTGCTGCCGACTGGTTCGGCATCCCCCTGCACAAGAGTGCCATGGGTCTGTTTGCCATCGACGGTAGCCCTGAGTTCATCAGCGCAATGCTCACCATCATCCCCATTGCACTGGCAACCATGATGGAGCATGTGGGCGATATCGCTGCTATCAGCGCTACGGTCGGCCACAACTATATCAATGATCCCGGCCTGAACCGCACCTTGATGGGCGACGGCCTTGCCACTGCCATGGCCGGTCTGCTGGGCGGCCCCGCCAATACTACCTACGGTGAGAACACCGGTGTTCTGGCCCTGAGCCGCATCTACGATCCGCTCGTCATCCGCATTGCCGCTGTGATGGCTGTGATCCTGAGCTTCAGCCCCAAGTTTGAGGCCGTCATCAACACCATCCCCACCGGCATCATTGGCGGCATCAGCTTTGTGCTGTACGGAATGATCTCCGCAATCGGTGTCCGCAATGTGGTTGAGAACCGTGTAGACTTTACCAACAGCCGCAACCTGATCGTTGCCGCTGTCATCCTGGTCTGCGCGCTGGGCTTCAACTCTGTGGGCGGTCTGACCTTCGCTGTGGGCGGTGTCTCCATCAACCTGTCCGGCCTGGCCATTGCTGCTATCGTGGGCATCCTGCTCAACGCCATCCTCCCCGACAATGATTACGAGTTTGATGCTGCCAACGGTTCCGATGCTCCGAGCAGCGGTAACCTGCAGGTCTAAAAAATAAATAGGAATAATTCTTAAAATTAGTCTTGACTAATCTAGGAATCATTGCTATAATAGGCTCAGAAGCAAGGCCCCCTGTACCAGAGGGGCGGCCAAGATCATAATGAAAAACAATGGAGGATATTCTTATGAAAAAGTATGTTTGCACCGTCTGTGGTTATATCGCTGAAGGCTCTATCCCTGAGCAGTGCCCTGTCTGCAAGGCTCCTGCATCCGCATTTGTCGAAAAGACCGGCAACACCTATGTGACCGAGCATGTGGTCGGCATCGGCAAGGCTGAGGGTGTGCCTCAGGAGATCGTTGACGGTCTGCGCGCAAACTTTGAGGGTGAGTGCAGCGAGGTCGGCATGTACCTGGCCATGGCCCGTGTGGCTGAGCGCGAGGGCTACCCCGAGATCGCTGAGGCTTACAAGCGCTATGCCTACGAAGAGGCTGACCACGCATCCCGTTTCGCCGAGCTGCTGGGTGAGGTCGTGACCGACAGCACCAAGAAGAACCTGATGATGCGTGCTGAGGCTGAGTGCGGCGCATGCTCCGGCAAGATGGACCTGGCCAAGAAGGCAAAGGCCCTGAACCTGGATGCGATCCACGATACCGTCCATGAGATGGCAAAGGACGAGGCTCGCCATGGCCGCGGCTTTGAGGGTCTGCTGAAGCGCTACTTCAACGTGGAGCTGTAATTCCTGCATTTTTCTGAACCTGTTATCAAAACTGCCGTGCGGTTCCAAAGCTGCACGGCAGCTTTTTGCTTGACGGAATCCATGGCAGGGCGTACAATGGAAAAAACATTCCGAAAAAGGGGAAGTCTTATGAAATCAACTTCCACACGCTGTGCGCTGCTGGACGAGCTGCGCGGGCTGGACCTGATCAGCATGATGCTTTACCATGGCATGTGGGATCTGGTCTATCTGTTTGGTGTGCGTGCACCGTGGTATGGCAGCTGGCAGGGAGAACTCTGGCAGCAATCCATCTGCTGGGTGTTCATCTTGCTGTCCGGCTTCTGTCTGCCGCTGGGCCGCCACCCGGTCAAACGAGGCGCGGTGGTGTTTGGGTGCGGCGCACTTGTCACGGCGGTCACGCTGATCTTCATGCCTGCGGATGCTGTCTGGTTCGGCGTGTTGACCCTGCTGGGCTCGGCTATGATCATCACAGGACTGCTGGAAAAGTGGATGGAAAAGGTGCCCCCGGTGGTCGGCCTTGCAGGGAGCATGTTTCTGTTTTACTTCACCCGCTATGCAGCCGATGGCTATCTGCAGCTGGGCCATTGGCTCATCACACTGCCGGGTTTTCTCTACGCCAACTACTTCACGGCCTATCTGGGGTTTTATCCCTTTGGCTTCTTCTCTACGGATTACTTTCCACTGATCCCGTGGCTCTTCCTGTTCTGGGCTGGTTTTTACCTGCATCATCTGGCAGAGCGAACAGCACAGAGTCTCCGTCCGCTGCGTCGTTCGGTTTGCCCGCCGCTGGGGTGGCTGGGGCGGAACTCGCTGATGCTATATCTGCTTCACCAGCCGGTGATCTACGGCGTGCTGACGGTGGTGTTTCTGTTGCTGCGCCGGGGTGGAGGAGCGCTCTGAAAAATTCTGCAAAAGGTTCTTGACAAGGAGCCCGCCCTGTGGTATTCTTTTGATGGTTAGAAAAGCCTAACCAAATTGCTCTGTTTTATGTCAGGCAGAGCAATTTCTTGAAGATAAAAGTTAGAATATACTAACCAAAATTGAAAGAGAGGTTCTTCTTTATGAGCAAAGTAGCAGTTGTATTCTGGAGTGCAACCGGCAACACGGAGACCATGGCAAACTGCGTGGCAGAGGGTGCAAACGGCACCATCGTTCCCTGTGGCGAAATGAACGCCGCAAAGCTGGCAGAGTTTGATGCAGTTGCATTTGGCTGCCCCGCAATGGGCGCAGAGCAGCTGGAAGAGAGCGAGTTTGAGCCGATGTTCTCCGATCTGGAAGGCTCCCTGAACGGCAAGAAGATCGCTCTGTTCGGCTCTTATGGCTGGGGCGACGGCCAGTGGATGCGCGACTGGGTCGAGCGTGCACAGGGTGATGGCGCACAGGTGCTCAACGGTGAGGGTCTGATCTGCAACGAGGCACCGGATGAGGATGTTCAGGCTGCCTGCCGCAAGCTGGGTGCAGATCTGGCTGCATGGTAAGATCATAACTTGACAAAAGAAGTTTGTTCTGATAAACTAACTGGCAGAGTGTAAGAATTCCGGCTCTCTGCCGGTTTTTATTTTGTCAGGAGGAAAAGAATGTCAAAGACCACCCCGAAAGACCTTGCCAAAAAGAGAAACGATGAAAAACTGCTGGTCAGCGAGATGATCGCACTTTACTGCCGCAAACAGCATCACAGCCCGAAGGGAAAACTCTGCCCGGAATGCCAGCAGCTCCATGATTATGCATTGGCCCGCATTGAGCACTGCCCCTTTATGGAGACCAAGACCTT
>ULRI01014779.1_pt1 | contig 19440 bp, 17 predicted proteins | sample 1955291 | NCBI WGS metagenome assembly ULRI01 (sample SAMEA4835678, study PRJEB28245) | human gut metagenome | biome: gut microbiome; material: fecal sample | place: Denmark | collected 2008
GACAACACCGACGAGCAGTGTGCTGCTGCCAAGGCTGCCTGGGACGCCTTGACCGACGCTCAGAAGGAGCTGGTGGAAGGCGAAAATGCTGACCCCGATTATTTTGGCCGCGACACCGGCGATGCTTCCAAGGATGCCGCCCGCAACGAGGACAACATCGGCGAGAACGAGCTGCTGGTGGTGTCCTTCGGCACCTCCTTCAACGACAGCCGCGCTGCCGACATCAAGGGTATTGAGGACGCCTTGCAGGCCGCTTACCCCGACTGGAGCGTGCGCCGCGCCTTTACCGCACAGATCATCATCAACCATGTGCAGGCACGCGACGGCGAGAAGATCGACAATATGCAGCAGGCGCTGGACCGCGCTGTGGCAAACGGCGTGAAGAACCTGATCGTGCAGCCCACCCATCTGATGCACGGTGCAGAGTACGACGAGATGAACGAGATGCTGGACCAGTACCGCGACAAGTTTGAGAGCGTTGCTGTGGCCGAGCCCCTGCTGGGCGAGGTGGGCGCAGATGCTTCCGTCATCAATGCAGATAAGGAAGCCGTTGCCAAGGCTGTTACCGCTGCCGCTGTGAAGGAAGCCGGTTACGACAGCGCCGCTGCTGCCGCCGCTGATAAGACCGCTTTCGTCTTTATGGGTCACGGCACCTCTCACACCGCCAAGGTGAGCTACAGCCAGATGCAGACCACCATGCAGACGCTGGGCTACGACAACGTGTTCATCGGCACGGTGGAGGGCGAACCTGAGGACACCTCCTGCGAGGCCGTCATCGAAGCTGTAAAGGCTGCCGGTTACACCAAGGTCATCCTGCGCCCGCTGATGGTGGTGGCAGGCGACCACGCCAACAACGACATGGCCGGTGAGGACGCCGACAGCTGGCTGAGCCAGTTTACCGCCGCAGGCTGCTTTGAGAGTGTGGACTGCCAGATCTCCGGTCTGGGCCGCATTGCGGATGTCCAGCAGCTGTACATTGCACATGCCAAGGCCGCTATGGATCTTCTGAACGGCTAATGGATTCAGAAGCCCTCTCCGGCGCTGCCAAGCATACGGAGAGGGCTTCTTTTATGGGCGCATTCCCCGCACGAGGAGAACGTGCCCCCTACCCCGGCAGCTTAGACGCCGGGCAAAAATTTAGGATACTGAGGTATTTATTTTATGCGCTGCAAACAGTTTATCATCGTTTCTCTGGCCGGTGTGGTGCTGGCTGCTTCTCTGGCAAGCTGCGGCGGGGCTGTCCCTGCCTCCTCCGCTGCGGCAAGTTCTGTGGCTTCTTCCGTGGTGGCTTCCTCTGCTGTGGCCGAAGCTGCCCTGCCGGATGGCGTATATACCGCTGATTTCGAGACCGACAGCAGTATGTTCCACCCCAATGAAGCCTGCAACGGCAAGGGCACCCTGACCGTGGAAAACGGCGTGATGACCTTCCACGTCAGTCTGGCTTCCAAAAAGATCGTGAACCTCTACCCCGGCCTTGCCGCCGATGCCGAGGCCAACAAGACCGCATGGCTCATCCCCACCGTGGACACCGTTACCTACGCAGACGGCACCACTGAGGAAGTGTACGGCTACGACATCCCGGTAGAAGCACTGGATACCGACTTCCAGCTGGCATTGCTGGGCACCAAGGGCAAGTGGTACGACCATATCGTCAGCGTGCGCAACGCCGAGCCCAAGACCGAGCAGGCCGCCGAGACCCCCGCAGACGGTGCATACACCGCTGCCGTGGTGCTGGAGGGCGGCTCCGGCCGCGCCACCGTGGACAGCCCCGCTGCCCTGACCGTGGCCGAGGGCAAGATGACTGCCACCATCGTGTGGAGCAGCCCCAACTACGACTACATGATCGTGGACGGCGAGAAGTATCTGCCCACCAATACCGAGGGCAACTCCACCTTTGAGATCCCGGTAGCTGCTCTGGGCACCCCGCTGACTGTTACCGCCGACACTGTTGCCATGAGCAAGCCCCACGAGATCGAATACACCCTGACCTTTACCTTGGAGTAACCTTCCATGAAGCTGACCCGCGCACAATTTTTAAAGGCTCTGCCCGCCGCCGCGCTGGTGCTTGCAGGCTGCACGGCCGCGCCCACCGCACCCGCCGATACAGACGAGCTGGTTTTTGACCACGCCTACCCGCTGGACTATGCCACCCAATTTACCGCCGACTGCTATGCAGACGGCTCTACCCTGCTGACTATCCCGGACGCACAGGCAAAGTTCCTTGTCCGGCCGGAGGGTGCTGCCACCCTGCGCACCGTGCCAGAGGGCGTGACTGTTTTGCAGCAGCCGGTGCAGAACATCTATCTGGTGTCCACCTCTGCTATGGACTTGTTCCTCCATCTGGACGCGCTGGACAGCATTGCCCTTTCCGGCACCCGCGCCGAGGGCTGGTATCTGGACGAAGCAAGGCAGGCCATGCAGTCCGGGCGCATCGCCTACGCGGGCAAGTACAGCGCCCCGGACTACGAACGCATCCTGACCGCAGAATGCGGCCTTGCAGTAGAAAACACCATGATCTACCACACCCCGGAGGTAAAGGAGCAGCTGGAACGGTTCGGCATTCCGGTGCTGGTGGAGCGCTCCAGCTACGAGAGCAGCCCGCTGGCACGGATGGAATGGATCAAACTGTACGGTATCTTGCTGGGCAAAGAAGCCCTTGCCGAGGAGGTTTTTGCGCAGCAGGCGCAGCGCATTGCACCGCTGCTGGAGCAGCCCTCCACCGGCAAACGCTGCGCGTTTTTCTCCATTACTTCCAGCGGCCTTGCCACTGTGCGCAAAAGCGGAGACTATGTGGCGCAGATGATCGGCATGGCCGGGGGCGAATACGTTTTTGCAGACCTTGCCGACAGCGGCAACAGTCTTTCCACCATGAATATCCCACTGGAGGATCTTTACGCTGGGGTCAAGGATGCCGATGTGCTCATTTATAACGGCACCATCGAGGGCAGCATCTCCACAAAAGAAGAACTGCTTGCCCGCTGCGCGTTGCTGGCAGAATGCAAGGCGGTGCAAAGCGGGAACATCTGGTGCACGACGCCCAGCTTTTTCCAGCAGAGCATGGCACTGGCAGATTTTATGCTGGACCTCCACGCTGTTTTTACCGGGGAGACTGCCGACCCCGACACCCTGCATTTTTTGACCAAAATTACCTGAGGAGCCGCTTATGACCAGCCGCAAACGCCTTGTTTTTTCCTATTGCTGCCTTGCCCTGCTGCTGGCGATGCTGTTTGCCGTGAGCCTGTTCTGGGGCAGCGTTGCGCTTACCCCGCAGGCCGTGCTTGCAGCCCTGACCGGACGCGGACAGGACGCGCTGAGCGTAGGCATTATCACACAGCTGCGCCTGCCCCGCGCGGTGATGGCCGTGTTGCTGGGCGCTGCGCTCTCGGCAGCGGGCTATCTGTTGCAGACCTTTTTTGCAAACCCCATTGCCGGCCCCTTTGTGATGGGCATTTCCAGCGGGGCTAAGCTGGCGGTGGCGCTGGTGATGGTGCTGTTTTTGAACTACGGCCTACTGACAAGCTCTGCTGTACTCATCCTTGCGGCCTTTGCGGGCGCTATGGCGGCCATGGCCTTTGTGCTGGCCGCTGCCCGCCGGGTGCAGCGCATGAGCATCCTTGTAATCTGCGGCGTGATGATCGGTTACATCTGCTCTGCCATCACCGAGTTTGTGGTGGCCTTTGCACAGGACAGCAGCATCGTCAACCTGCACAACTGGTCGCAGGGCAGCTTTTCCGGCATGACGTGGGGCAACGTGCGCACGGCAGCGCTGGTGGTGCTGCCCGCGATGGCGGCGGCCTTCTGCCTTGCAAAGCCCATGGCAGCTTACCAGATGGGCGAAGCCTACGCCCGCAGCGTGGGCGTGGATGTGCGGCGGTTTTCCCGGCTGCTGGTGCTGCTTTCCAGCCTGCTGGCCGCCTGCGTTACCGCCTTTGCCGGGCCTATCTCCTTTGTGGGCATCGCGGTGCCGCACCTTGTCAAGCAGCTGCTGGGCAGTGCCCGCCCGCTGTATGTGCTGCCCGGGTGCTGCTTGGGCGGGGCGGCGTTCTGCCTGCTGTGTGATCTGATCGCCCGCAGCTTGTTTGCGCCCATGGAACTTTCCATCAGCGCGGTCACCGCTGTATTCGGCGCGCCGGTGGTCATTGGGCTGCTGCTGCGCCGCAACCGGGAGGATGTGCGATGAAGTACTCTGTTGAAACCAACGCCCTTGCCATCGGCTACGGCAAAGCTGCCCTTGCCCGGGATATCGCGCTGGGCGCTGCCAAGGGGCAGGTGCTGGCACTCATCGGCCCGAACGGCGCGGGCAAATCCACCCTGCTCAAAACATTGGCGGGGCAGCTGGCCCCTTTGGGCGGCGCGGTACTGCTGGACGGGCAGGAGCTGGCACGCATCCCCGGCAACGCCCGGGCGCAAAAGCTGGCGCTGATGCTGCCCCACACCCGCCGCACCGAGTTGACCACCTGCTTTGAGTTTGCGGCGGCAGGACGCATCCCCTACACCGGGCGGTTGGGCATCCTTTCCGCCGAGGACAAAAAGCAGATACAGAATTCGCTGGAGCTGGTGGGCGCGGCGCATCTGGCCAACCGGGACTTCAACTGCGTCAGTGACGGACAGCGGCAGCGCATTCTGCTGGCGCGGGCAGTCTGTCAGCAGCCGCAGGTGCTTCTGCTGGACGAGCCCACGTCATTTTTAGATGTAAAAGGCAAGATAGAGCTACTGACCATTTTGCAAAAGCTGGCGCATGAGCAGCAACTTGCGGTCATCGTGACCCTGCACGAGCTGGACATGGCGCAGAAGATCGCGGACGCGGTGGTATGTGTTTCGCCGCACGGCGTCTCTGCCCCCATGTCCCCGGCACAGGCCTTTGCCAGAGAAAATATCAAAGTGCTCTACGGCCTGACGGAAGCACAGTACAGCGCTGTTTTTGGTCCACCAAAGCCGGAAAAGCCCCAATTTGAGCACTATGTGCGCAGCGGGCAGAAGCTGCTGCGTTGCGGGTACACTACCGGCACCTGTGCGGCGCTGGCCGCTGCCGGGGCCGCCCGGCTGCTGCTGACCGGCACAGCACCGGAAACCGTCGCCCTGCGCACGCCGAAAGGCATTGTAGTAGAGGTTGCCCCCCTGTTCTGCCGCACCGTTGCCGAGGGTGCGGAATGCGCCATTGAAAAGGACGGCGGCGACGATGTGGACGTGACCACCGGTCTGCCGGTGACCGCCACGGTGACGCTGCTGCCCGGCACGCCCGAGATATGTATTACCGGCGGCGCGGGAGTGGGCCGGGTGACGAAACCCGGGCTGGACCAGCCGGTCGGGCAGGCCGCCATCAACCATGTGCCCCGGCAGATGATCACCGAGGCGCTGCGCCGGGAGGCGGAAGCCGCCTGTTATCCCGGCGGCTTTGCCGTGACTATCTCTATCCCCGGCGGCGAGGAGGTGGCCCGGCGCACCTTCAACCCCCATATCGGGGTGGAGGGCGGACTGTCGGTGCTGGGCACCAGCGGCATTGTAGAACCCATGAGCCAGCAGGCCATTCTGGACACCATCCAGCTGGAGATAAATCAGGCGGTGCTGCGGGCAAAGGACCACCGGCGGCTCATCCTCGCCCCGGGCAACTACGGGCTGGACTATCTGCACGAAACATACCCGCAGTTTGCCGCTATCCCGGTGGTCAAAACGTCCAACTTTATCGGAGATACGCTGGATATGGCAGCAGCGGCACACTTTGAACAGGTGCTGCTGGTGGGGCATATCGGCAAGCTGTGCAAGCTGGCGGGCGGCATTATGAACACCCACTCCCACACGGCAGACTGCCGCACGGAGCTGTTCTGCACCCACGCCGCCCTGTGCGGTGCCGGCCGGGAAGTGTGCACTGCGCTGTACAATGCAGCCACCACGGATGCCTGTCTGGAGATTCTGGATACAGCCGGGCTGCGAGAGCCGGTGCTGCAAAGCCTGCTTGCCGCCATCCAGCTGCATCTTGACCGCCGCGCGGGCGGGGCGTTCCGGGTGGGCGCGGTGCTGTTTTCAAACCAGCACGGCCCGCTGGGACAGACCGAGACTGCCGCCCGCCTGTTAGACGAATGGAAGGAGTAATGCACATGGTACATTTTGTGGGCGCCGGCCCCGGCGCGCCGGATCTGATCACCCAGCGCGGTGCAGCATTTTTACAGGCCGCAGACTGCATTATTTACGCAGGCAGTCTGGTAAACCCGGCGCTGCTGGGGCTGGCAAAGCCGGGCTGTGCTATCTACAACAGCGCCGAAATGACGCTGGAGCAGGTACTGGACGTGATGCATCGGATGGAGAACGCTGGTAAGACCACCGTGCGTCTGCACACCGGCGACCCCTGCCTGTACGGTGCGATCCGGGAGCAGATGGATGCACTGGACGCAGACGGCATTTGTTACGATGATACCCCCGGTGTTTCCAGCTTTTGTGGCGCTGCCGCTGCGCTGAACGCCGAGTATACCCTGCCCACGGTCAGCCAGACGGTCATCATCACCCGCATGGAGGGGCGCACCCCGGTACCGGAGCGGGAAAAGCTGGCAAGCCTTGCCGCACACGGCGCGACCATGGTGATCTTCCTGTCCATCGGACTGATCGACAAGGTGCAGACGGCGCTTTTACAGGGCGCGTATACACCGGACACCCCCGCCGCCGTGGTGTACAAGGCCAGCTGGCCGGAAGAAAAAATCGTGCGGTGCACAGTTGGTTCTTTGGCTGAGAGCACCCGTGCAGCGGGCATTACCAAGACGGCACTTATCGTGGTGGGAGATTTTCTCGGCACGCAGTACGAGCGCAGCAAGCTGTACGACCCCGCCTTTACCACCGAGTTCCGCAAAGGAGAACCGGTATGACCCGCGCCTACCTTGCTTTTACGGATACCGGCCTTGCGCTAGCAAAGCGTCTGGCCGCCGCCTTGCCAGGCAGCGTTGCCCGGTGCGGGCAGAATGGTGTTTCTCTTGCAGAATGGACAAGCGCACGGTTTGTGCATTCGGATGCGCTGATATTTGTAGGCGCTGCGGGCATTGCGGTGCGGGCCATCGCGCCCCACTGCAAGAGCAAGACCACCGACCCGGCCGTGGTGGTGGTGGATGAATGCGGGCGGTTTGCCGTGCCCATTCTGTCCGGGCATCTAGGCGGCGCGAACGATCTGGCGCGGGCCATTGCCGCTGTATGCGGTGCTGTTCCGGTGATCACCACCGCCACCGATGCCCACGGCATTTTTGCGGTGGACGAGTGGGCAAAACACCAAAACTGCACGGTACTGGAGCCGGAACGCATCAAGCTGGTCAGCGGCAAATTACTGGCCGGGCAGCCGGTATATTACCGGGCTGATTTCCCGGTAACAGGCACCGTGCCCGCAGGGTTATTCCCCGCTGATACCCCGGAAAAAGCCGACTTTGCACTCACCCTTTGCCCCACCGGACAGGCACTGCATCTTGTGCCGCGCATCGGGGTGCTGGGCATCGGCTGCAAGCGGGGCACAAGCGCCGACACGCTGGAGGCTGCCTTTGCCGCCTTCTGCACCCGACACAGCCTTGCTGCGCAGGCAGTCACCGCCGCCGCAAGCATCGACCTGAAGCAAAACGAGCCGGGCTTGCTGGCCTTTTGTCAGGCGCACGGCTGGCCGGTGCGGTTTTACTCTGCCGCACAGCTGCGCAGCGTGCCCGGACAGTTCACCCCCTCCCCTTTTGTACAGAGCGTGACCGGGGTAGACAATGTCTGCGAGCGAGCGGCTGTGCTGGACGCAGACGGCAGCCTGTTTTACCCGAAATTTGCCTGCAGCGGCGTGACCCTTGCGCTGGCGTGCAGGCCCTTTGCCCCGGACTGGAGGTGGCAGAATGCTTGACGTGATGGAAATTGACCGTCCCGAGAAGGTGGTTTATGTCGTGGGGCTTGGCCCCGGCGAGCCTTTTTATATGACCCAGCAGGCCGCGAACACGCTGGAAAGCGTTGACGCTATCTGCGGGTATAAGGTCTATCTTGACCTCATCCGCGATGAATTCCCCTGCGAGGAATATTATGCCACCGGCATGACGCAGGAAATCGACCGTTGCCGCTGGGCGCTGGAAAAAGCACGCACCGGCAAGCGGGTGGCGCTGGTCTGCTCCGGCGATGCCGGGGTATACGGCATGGCAAGTCCCCTGCTGGAGCTTGCCCCGGATTATCCGGACGTTGCCGTGGAGATCGTGCCCGGACTGACCGCTGCCCTCAGCGGCGGGGCAGTGCTGGGCGCACCGCTGGCGCACGATTTTTGCGTCATTTCCCTTTCCGACCGGCTGACCCCGTGGGAGGTCATCGAGAAGCGGCTGGCTTGCGCCGCCATGGGAGATTTCTGCGTTGCGCTGTACAATCCCTCCTCCAAGGGCAGGCCGGACTATCTGGCAAGGGCGGTGCGCATCCTGCTGGAAAGTGGCAAAAGCGCCGATACCGTCTGCGGCATTGTGCGCAATATCGGCCGGGAGGGTCAGACCGCCCGCATTCTGACCCTTGCCCAGCTGAAAAGCACCACGGTGGATATGTTTACCACCGTGTACATCGGCAACGCCGCCACAAAGCAGCTGGGCGGCAGAATGGTCACCCCACGGGGGTACCGCAGATGAAGGCAGTGGTTTTCAGCGGCACTACCGAGGGGCGGGTGTTCTCCCGGCAGCTGGCGGCGCTGGGAGCAGAGGTTCTGGTCAGTGTTGCCACCCCGCTGGGTGCAGAGGAACAGGGCAAAGCGGACGGCATCTCCGTGCACTGCGGTCGGCTGACTACCGAGGAAATGACCACCCTTTTGCAGGGCGCTGCCCTGTGCATAGACGCCACCCACCCCTACGCGGTGGACGCCACAAAAAACATCCGGGCTGCATGTGCCGTGGCCGGGGTGGAGTATCACCGGCTGCTGCGGGAAGAAAGTCCCTTGCCTGCCGGGAGCATGGTGTTTGCCACCGCCGCCCACGCGGCTGCATTTCTGGCCGGGTGCAGCGGCAATGTGCTGCTGGCCACAGGCGCGAAAGAACTTGCCGCCTTTGCACCGCTCAGCCCGGAGCGGCTGTTCCCCCGGGTGCTGCCCACGCGGGAGGGCATTGCCGCCTGCGAGGCCGCCGGTATCCCGCACAGGAACATCATTGCCATGCAGGGGCCTTTCAGCTATGCGCTGAACTGTGCTCTGATGGAACAATTCTCCATCCGGTATCTGGTCACCAAGGACGGCGGTGCTGTGGGCGGCTTTGCCGAAAAAGCACAGGCCGCGCAGGACACCGGTGCACAGTTGATCGTGGTGCGCCGCCCGGCTGAAAACGGACAAACTGCCGCACAAATTTTGGCACGCTGCAAGGAGGTTCTGGTATGATCTCTCTGATCGGAATGGGCTCCGGCTGCCCGGAAAGCCTGACCGCGCAAGGGCTGGCTGCGCTGCAAGGCGCAGGGCTCATCCTTGGGGCAAATCGCCTGTTGGAGCATTTACCGGCGGGGTGCACTGCTGACCGCAAGGCCGTGTATAAGCCGGAGGAAATCCTCGCGTGTCTTGCCGCACAGCCGGATACAGACACCGCTGTTTTGTACAGCGGCGACACCGGGTTTTACTCCGGTGCGGCTAAGCTGCTGCCCCTGCTGCGGGTCATGGGATACTCCGTCCGGGTGCTGCCCGGGCTTTCCAGCGTGCAGCTTTTAGCCGCAGCAGTGGGACGCCCTTGGCAGGATTGGAAACTGGTGTCGGCCCATGGTCGTGCCTGCAACCCCGTAGCCGAGATTTTGGCGCATCCACAGGTGTTTTTCCTCACTGGCGGCGGGGACACCCCTGCCACCCTTTGCGCCAAACTGACCGCCGCCGGGCTGGGTGCTGCTCACGCCCTTGTGGGCGAAAACCTTGGCACCCCGATAGAAGCCATCCGCTTTGGCCTTGCCCGGGAACTGGCAGAGCAAGCCTTTGCACCGCTGAGCGTATTGCTCATCGATCGGGAGGCTTTACCGCCCCGCCGCACTCCCGGCCTGCCGGACGATGCTTTTATCCGGGGCGCTGTGCCCATGACCAAGCAGGAGGTGCGTGCTGCCGCGCTGGCAAAGCTGGCGGTGACCCCCAAGGACACCCTATGGGACGTGGGCGCAGGCACCGGCAGCGTGAGCGTGGAGCTGGCGCTTGCCGCCCCTGCCGGGCAGGTATACGCCGTGGAGTGTGACCCGGAGGCCTGTGCACTGATCCAACAAAACCGGGAGAAATTTTCCGCTTACAATCTAACCCTGATCGAAGGCAAAGCGCCTGAAGCTTTGGACACGCTGCCCGCCCCGGATGCTGTATTCATCGGCGGCACAAAGGGCAATATGGACGCTGTTATAGACGCTGTACTGCACAAAAATTCAGTTGCCCGGCTGTGCGTTGCCGCCATTGCGCTGGAAACGCTCAGTGCCGCCGTGGCTGCCCTGACCGCCCACGGCCTTGCCGCCGAGGTGACACAGATCGCCGTCAGCCGCACAAAAACGGCGGGCAGTCTGCATTTGCTGATGGCTAACAACCCGGTGTTTCTCATTATGGGGGCACGGACATGATGCAGTTTCTCATCGCCGCGCCGCGCTCCGGTAGCGGCAAGACCACCGTTACCTGTGCCGTGCTGACCGCCTTGCAGCGGCGCGGGACTGACCCTTGCGCCTTCAAATGCGGGCCGGACTACATCGACCCTATGTTTCACCGCAGCGCGCTTGGGGTGGAAAGCCACAATTTAGACCTCTACCTCTCTGCCCCGGATACGGTGCGCACGCTTTACGCCCGGTATGCCGCCGGGCACGGCGCTGCCGTATGCGAGGGTGCCATGGGCTTTTACGACGGGCAGGGACTGACAACCCGTGCAAGCGCTTGGGAGCTGGCCGATACGCTGGCGCTGCCGGTGCTGCTGGTAGTGCAGCCAAAAGGGGCAAGCATCACCCTTGCTGCCGAGCTGCGGGGGCTTTTGCAGTTCCGCACGCCCAGCCATATCGTGGGCATTCTGCTTAACGATTGCTCTGAAGCCTTGTACAAAACGCTGCGTCCAATGCTGGAAGCCGAGACCGGTCTGCCGGTGGTGGGGTATCTGCCCCATCTGCCGGGGTGCGTCATCGAAAGCCGCCACCTCGGGCTGAAAACCGCTGGAGAGATATCGGACTTACAGCAAAAGCTGGGCAAGCTTGCCGATGCCCTTGTGCTGAACTGGACACAGCTGGCAGTGTTGACCGACCGTCCTGCCCCGGCTGCGCCGCCGCTTGCCGCGCCGTGCACGCCCTCCGTTCGCATTGCCGTAGCGCGGGATGAAGCCTTCTGCTTTGCCTACGCCGAAACGTTGGACGCCTTGCGGGATGCGGGTGCAGAGCTTGCATTTTTCAGCCCGCTGCGGGATGCCGCCCTGCCGGAAAATATCGGCGGGTTGTACCTGCCCGGGGGTTACCCGGAGCTGTACGCCCGGCAGCTGAGTGAGAACCGCGCCCTGCGTACTGCTATCCGGGACGCAGGGCAAGAGGGTCTGCCCACTGCTGCCGAGTGCGGCGGCTTTCTGTACTTAGGGCAGACGCTGGAGGGTACAGACAGCAAGGTTTACCCCATGGCGGGTGTGCTGCCGGGCAGCGGGCACAACACCGGGCGGCTGGTGCGCTTTGGCTATGCCGTCATGACGGCAAAGGCTGGCAGTATGCTTTTCCACGCCGGAGAAGCACTGCCCGTCCACGAATTTCACCACTGGGATTCCTCCGAAAATGGTGCAGACTTTTCTGTGCGCAAAGCCGAAAAAAGGCAGTGGGAATGCGGCTTTGCAAACGCGCATTTGTATGCCGGTTTCCCGCATCTTTACTGGGCAGGCACTGCCCTGCCCCGCCGCTTTGTGCAGGCGGCGCAGCACTTTTTGAAACACAAAGGATGACGAAAATGACCGAAGCTGAACTGATGCAGCTGCTTGCTGCCATCACCCCGCCAGACGAAACCGCCCGCGCCGCCGCCCATACCCACTGGGCCAGCCTTGCTAAACCCTTGGGCGGGCTGGGCGCACTGGAGACCCTGCTGGAAGATGCCGCTGCGCTGACCGGCACGGCGCAGTTTGATTTTTCCCGCCGGGCGGTGGCGGTGCTCTGTGCGGACAACGGCGTGGTGGCGCAGGGCATAAGCCAGACTGACCAGAGCGTGACCCGCGCCGTAGCCGAGAACCTTGCTGCGCGGCGCACCAGCGTATGCAGGATGGCACAGGCGGCGCACTGCGATGTGCTGCCGGTGGATTTGGGCATTGCCGGTGCGCCCGTACCCGGCGTGCGGGACTGCCGCATTGCCGCCGGGACTGCGGACTTTACCAAAGGCCCTGCCATGACCCGCGCCGAGGCAGTGGAGGCCATTGGCCGGGGCATCGCCCTGACCCGGCAGCTTGCCGCCGAGGGCTACGGGCTGGTGGCTACCGGTGAGATGGGTATTGGCAACACCACCACCTCCAGCGCCGTAGCCGCCGTGCTGCTGGCACAGCCGGTGCAGACCATGACCGGGCGCGGTGCAGGGCTTTCCGACGCAGGGCTTGCCCGCAAGGTGGAGGCCATCCGGCGGGGCATTGCCTGCAATGCCCCCGACCCCGATGATGTATTGGACGTACTGAGCAAGCTGGGCGGCTTTGATATCGCCGGTCTGTGCGGGATGTTTCTGGGCGGGGCGCTGGCGGGTGTGCCCGTGCTGATGGATGGCTTTATCAGCGGAGTGGCGGCTTTGTGCGCCGTGCTGCTGTGCCCGGCAGCATCCAAGGCTGTGTTTGCCAGCCACTGCTCCACCGAGCCTGCCGCCCGGCTGGTACTGGAAGCATTAGGCAAAACGCCCCTGCTCACCGCCGGGCTGCATCTGGGCGAGGGCACCGGCGCAGTGGCCAGCATCCCGCTGTGGGACATGGCGCTGGCGGTGTACGATGGGTGCTATTCCTTTGCGGAGGGCGGCATTGCGCCGTATACGCCCCAATGCTGACGCTGGTGCTGGGCGGCGCTGCCAGCGGCAAAAGTGAATACGCCGAAACGCTTGTGCTGCGCAGTGCATTGCCGCGGTATTATCTGGCCACCATGCAGGTGTGGGATGCCGAGTGCGCCGCCCGGGTGGAAAAACACCGCAAAATGCGCGCCGCAAAGCAGTTTGAGACCCTTGAGTGCCCGCTGCATTTAGAGACGGTGCGTCTGCCCCGCAGGGGCACGGCGCTGCTGGAAGACTTAGGCAATCTGACCGCCAACGAGCTGTACGACCCCGCCGGCGCGGGCGATGCCGCTGCCGAGCACATTTTGCAGGGGCTGGATAGCCTTGCCGCGCAGTGCGAAAATTTGATCGTTGTCTCCAACGAAGTGTTCAGTGGCGGCGCGGACTATGCCGGAGACACGGACCGCTATCTGCTGGCGCTGGCACGGGTGAACAACGCCCTTGCCGCCCGGGCAGACGCCGTAGTGCGGGTGATGTGCGGCATCCCTGTCTATTATAAAGGAGTGGAAAAATGATCGTTTTGCAGACCATTGCGGTGGCCTTTGCCATGTTTTCAGCGGTGCCGGTGCCGCAGTTTGCGTGGAACGAAAAGAATATGCGGTATGCGCTGTGCGCTTTTCCGCTGGTGGGGCTTTTATGCGGGGTGCTGTGGTGCGTGTGCGGGGTGCTGCCTCTGCCCGCCCCGGCGCGGGCGGCAGGGTTCTGCCTTGTGCCGGTGTGGGTGACCGGCGGCATCCATCTGGACGGCTATGCCGACACCTGTGACGCCCTTGCCAGCTACGGCGACCGGGAAAAGAAGCTGGAAATTTTAAAAGACCCGCACTGCGGTGCCTTTGCGGTCATCCGGCTGTGCAGCTATTTTGCGGCTTACCTCTGCCTCGCCGCCTGCGTGCAGTTCACGCCCCGGGTGGGCGCTCTGTGGACGCTGGCGCTGGTGCTGGAGCGGGCACTTTCCGGCCTTGCGGTGGCGGCCTTTCCCATGGCAAAAAACACCGGCCTTGCCCATACCTTTGCCTCCGCTGCCGACCGCACCGCTGTGCGCAATGTGCTGGCAGTGCTGGCGATACTGCTTTGCGGGGCGCTGCTGGCTTTAGGCGGTGGAGCACTGGCGGCAGTTGCAATCTTGCTGTTTTTGTGGTATCACCATGTAGCCGTACAGCAGCTGGGCGGCATTACCGGAGATTTGGCCGGGTGGTTTTTGCAAAAGACTGAGCTATGGATGCTGGCGGCGCTGTGCGCCTGCCAATGGGGAGGGCTGTTATGATCTTCATCACCGGGCCGCTTTACAGCGGCAAGCGTACCTTTGCCCGCACCCTGCCCGGCCACTGCATTGCAGACGTGCAGCAGCTTGCCGCCGGGTGCAAAGACAACGCTGAACTTGAGAAACTCGCGGACAAATTATCCGCTTATGATATCGTGCTGTCCACCGAGGTGGGCGGCGGTGTGGTGCCCATAGACCCGGCCGAGCGTGCCGCGCGGGAAAACGCCGGACGTCTGGCCTGTATGCTGGCGACACGCGCTAAGTGCGTGGTGCAGATGTTCTGCGGCATCCCCACCGTTTTGAAAGGAGAATTGCCGGAATGCTGATCTATTTATTACGTCACGGCCTGACTGAATACAACGCCGAAAAGCGCTATCAGGGGCAGCGGGATATCCCGCTTTCTGCCGCCGGGCGCGCTATGCTGTGCCGGGCAGACATCTCCCCTAAGACTGTGTATATCACTCCCCTTTGCCGCACCCGGCAGACCGCTGAGGTGCTGTTTCCGGGCGCAAGGCTCGTAGAAATAGACGGGCTGAAGGAGATGTGCTTTGGCAGCTTTGAGGGGAGAAACTATATTGAGATGGAACACGACCCGGACTACCTTGCATGGGTAGCCGCCAACTGTGAAAGCCCCTGCCCGGACGGCGAGACCAAGGCCGCGTTTTGTGAGCGCATCTGCGCAGCATTTTCCGCACTGGTGGACAATGCCCTTGCGGACGGCGAGGAGATGCTGGTCATCTTAGCCCACGGCGGCACCCAGATGGCTGCCATGGAGCGCTATGCCCTGCCCCACAAGGATTATTATGAATGGTGCGCTCCCAACGCCGGCGGCTTTGTGCTGGATGCCAAGGATTGGGCGACAAAGCGGGTGCTGCATCTGGTAAAGACCGTGCAGTACACGAAGGAGGCGCAGGAATGATCGGCTACGCGGTACTGGGCGGCTTTGTGCTGGATGCGATTTTCGGCGACCCGGCGTGGCTGCCGCACCCGGTAGTGTATATGGGCAAAGCCATCTCTGCGCTGGAAAAGGGACTGCGTGCCCGCCTGCCCAAAACGCCGGAGGGCGAGCTTTGGGGCGGGCACATCTTAGCCTTTTGTCTGCCGGTAGGCACCTTTGCGATCACAAGCCTTGTCTGCATGGGAGCCGCTGCCCTGCACCCACTGCTGGGACTGGCAGTGCAGATGTTCTGGTGCGGACAGGCACTGGCGGCAAAGGGGCTTGTGCAAGAGAGTACGAACGTCTACCGGGAGCTGACAAAGCCCGACCTGCCCGCCGCCCGCATTGCGGTAAGCCGCATCGTGGGGCGGGACACGCAGGCGCTTACCGCCGAAGGCGTGACCAAGGCCGCTGTGGAGACCGTGGCGGAAAACGCCAGCGATGGCGTGATCGCGCCGCTGTTGTATATGCTGCTGGGCGGCGCTCCGCTGGCACTGACCTACAAGGCCATCAACACCATGGACAGCATGGTGGGCTACAAAAACGAGCGATATCTGCGCTTTGGGCGTGCGGCGGCAAAGCTGGATGATATTGCGAACTACCTGCCCAGCCGCATTGCCGCCCTGCTGTGGGTAGCCGCTGCCGCCCTGACCGGAAACGACGCCCGCAGCGCGTGGCGCATCTGGCGGCGGGACAGGCGCAACCACGCCAGCCCCAACAGTGCCCAGACCGAAAGTGCCTGCGCCGGTGCACTGAATGTGCAGCTGGCCGGGCCTGCCTATTATTTTGGTGAATACTACAAAAAGCCCACCATCGGCGATGCCGTGCGTCCCATTGAGCCGGAGGATATCTGCCGCGCTGACCGCATGATGTACGCCGAAAGCCTGCTGGCGCTGGCGCTTGGGCTGGTGATACGAGGTATTTTATGATGCAGCTTGTACATGGCGGCGACTGGGCAGGTTACCGGGCGCAGTACGGACAGGACGCGCTGGATCTTTCGGCAAACGTGAGCCCGCTGGGACTGCCGGAGGGGGTGGCAAAGGCCATCACCGCCGCGCTTGCCACCGCAGACCGCTACCCCGACCCCCTCTGCCGCGCTTTGCGGGCAAAGCTGGCAGTGCACGAAACCGTGCCCGCAGAGCATATCCTTTGCGGCAACGGCGCAGCAGACCTGATCTTCCGGCTGGTGTGGGCGGCAAAGCCCCGCACCGCGCTGCTGCCCGCCCCTACCTTTGCGGAGTATGCCGCCGCGCTGAAAACCGCAGGCTGCACCATCCGGCGGCATTTTTTGCGGGAGAGCGAAGATTTTGCAGTGACGGAAGCGTTTATCTCCGCTGTGGACGAGGACACCGACATGGTATTCCTCTGTCAGCCCAATAACCCTACCGGGCAGCTGACGCCGCTAGCGCTGGTGGAGGCGGTGTTGCACCGGTGCGAAGCTTGCGGTGCGCTGCTGGTGGTGGACGAGTGCTTTCTGGACTTTCTGCCGCAAAGTGAGGTGCTGTCTGCCAAAAAGCTTCTGGCAAGCCCGAACCTCATCATCCTGAAAGCTTTTACAAAGCTGTACGGCATGGCCGGAGTGCGGCTGGGCTACTGCCTGTGCAGCAACACCGCTCTGCTGGATAAGATGCAGGCCGCCGGGCAGCCGTGGGCAGTTTCCAGCCTTGCACAGGCGGCGGGGCTGGCAGCGCTGGACGAGACCGCCTATGTAGCCCGGGTGCAGATACTTATCGCGCAGCAGCGTCCCATTTTGCGGGACGGGCTGCGCGCATTGGGGCTGCGGGTGCTGGATGGCAGTGCGAATTATCTGCTGTTCCAAGCGCCGGAAACACTGGGCGATGCCCTGCGGCAGCGCGGCATCGTGCTGCGCAGCTGCGGCAACTACCCCGGACTGGGCGGCAGCTGGTACCGCACCGCCGTGCGCACCGCGCCGGAAAACCAGCAGCTTTTAAAAACCTTACAGGAGGTGCTTGCATGAGCCGGGCAAAATGTATCATGGTGCAGGGCACGATGAGCGGGGCGGGCAAAAGCCTGCTGTGCACCGCGCTGTGCCGTATTTTTGCACAGGACGGCTACCGGGTAGCCCCCTTTAAAAGCCAGAACATGGCGCTGAACAGCTTTGTCACCCGGGATGGGCTGGAAATGGGGCGTGCGCAGGTGGTACAGGCACAGGCCGCCGGCATGGAACCGGATGTGCGCATGAACCCCATTCTGCTCAAACCCAGCAGCGATGTGGGCAGTCAGGTCATCGTGAACGGCGAGGTGCGCGGACAGATGCCCGCAGCCGCCTACTTCAAACTGAAAAAGAGCCTGATCCCGGACATTTTAGCCGCCTACGACAGTCTGGCCGAAGAGGTAGACATCATCGTCATCGAGGGTGCAGGCAGCCCGGCAGAGATCAACTTAAAAGCGGACGATATCGTCAATATGGGGTTGGCAAAGCTGGTGGATGCACCGGTGCTGCTGGCGGGAGATATCGACCGGGGCGGCGTGTTTGCGCAGCTGTACGGCACGGTGGAACTGCTGGAACCCGCCGAGCGAGCACGCATCAAGGGGCTGGTCATCAACAAGTTCCGGGGCGATGCCGCCATCCTGAAACCCGGCCTTACCATGCTGGAGGAAAAGACCCATCTGCCGGTGCTGGGCGTTGTGCCCTACCTGCGGGTAGATATCGAGGATGAGGACTCCCTCTCCTCCCGACTGGAAAGCAGCACCGCCGTCAAGCCGCTGGATGCTGCCATTCTGCGGCTGCCGCATATCTCCAATTTTACGGATTTTATGCCGCTGGAGCAGCACCCGCTGCTGAGCGTGCGGTATGTGCAAAGCCCCCGGCAGCTGGGCGCGCCGGACGTGGTCATTCTGCCGGGCACAAAAAACACCATAGATGACCTGCTCTGGCTGCGTCAGTGCGGGCTGGAAGCTGCGGTGCAAAAACTGGCGGCTTCCGGCACGCCGGTGCTGGGCGTATGCGGCGGCTACCAGATGCTGGGCGAGACCCTTGCCGACCCCGAGGGCACTGAGAGCGGACGCAGCCAGACCGTGCGCGGGCTGGGGCTGCTGCCCATCCAGACTGTGTTTACGGACGCAAAGCACCGCACACAGGATACCGCCACCGTCACCGCGCCGCAGCTGGCGGGGGCAGTGCTGACCGGCTACCAGATCCATACCGGGCGCACCGCTGTGCAGGGCGTGCCCTTCTGCCGCCTTGCAGACGGCAGCGCCGAGGGCTGCGTAAAGGACAACGTGGCGGGCACTTATCTGCACGGCCTGTTTGATACCGGGGAGCTGACCGAAAAGCTGGTGCAGTTGCTGTGCAGCCGCAAGGACATCTCCCCTGCCAGTGCACCGCTGCTCTCCATGGCCGAGTACCGGCAGCAGCAGTTCGACCTGCTGGCCGATGGCGTGCGCCGGGCGCTGGACATGAACGCCCTGTACGCCGCCATGGGACTGAAAAGGAGGAGCACCGTATGACCCCACAGCACCATCTGCCCGCCGATATCGAGCGGACGAGCCTTTCTATCATCACCGCAGAGCTGGACGCAATGGGTCTTACCCCGCCGCCGGAGACTGCCGCCGTGGTCAAGCGGGTGATCCACACCACCGCCGATTTCGACTACGCCCGCAATCTGCGGTTTACCCCCGGCGCGGTGGCGTCGGGCGTGGCAGCGCTGCAAGCCGCTGCGCCCATCGTTACCGACACCAACATGGCGCTTTCCGGCATTACAAAGCCGGGCCTTGCGCGGCTGGGCGGCATGGCACTGTGCTACATGGCCGACCCGGAGGTGGCCGCGCTGGCAAAGACCAACGGCACCACCCGGGCGGTGGCGTCCATGCAAAAAGCCGCCGCCGAGCACCCCGGTGCCATCCTTGCGGTGGGCAACGCCCCCACGGCGCTGCTGACCATTGCCGACCTGATTGAAGCCGCCGGGCTGCGCCCTGCGCTGGTCATCGGGGTGCCGGTGGGCTTTGTGAACGTGGTGGAGAGCAAGGAGCGGCTGTTTGAGGTGTGCGCCGCCCACGGCGTGCCCGCTATTGTGGCTATGGGGCGCAAGGGCGGCAGCAATGTTGCCGCTGCCATCTGCAACGCGCTGGTGTATTCCGCCGCCGGGATGCTGGACCCCACCGACCGGGGATGGAAATAATATTTTTATTGTTCGCGTTCAAAGTGCTCTGCGGCGCACTTTGAACGCTTTTTTTAACCAATTCTCCCCTAGAGGGGTATTCTTTCATTGGCTGGTATGGTATACTCGGCTTAGTTCAACAAATCGGAATTTATATATAAAGGAGAATATTGATGAAACTGTT
>ULRI01014366.1_pt1 | contig 19077 bp, 19 predicted proteins | sample 1955291 | NCBI WGS metagenome assembly ULRI01 (sample SAMEA4835678, study PRJEB28245) | human gut metagenome | biome: gut microbiome; material: fecal sample | place: Denmark | collected 2008
TTAAGTGATAACAGGTGTCTGGAAATATAGGGGCAAATCCATATATGTCTAACACTAGTTCTAATTTTGAGATTGCTGGCGTTTTGTTAGGAAAAGAGGTGCGTAAACGTAAAACACCTCAGAAAAAAAATCGCAATTATTCAACAGACTATGGAGCCTGGCATGACTGTGTCCCACGTGGCACGTTTGCATGGCATTCAGCCCAGCCTGTTGTTTAAGTGGAAAAAACAATACCTGGAAGGAAGCCTCACTGCTGTTGCTGCCGGTGAAGACGTTGTTCCTGCTTCTGAACTGGCCGCTGCGATAAAGCAGATTAATCAGCTTCAGCGTTTACTGGGCAAGAAAACAATGGAAGTTGAGATCCTCAAAGAAGCGGTGGAGTACGCACAATCGCGAAAATGGATAGCGCATGTGCCCTTGTTACCTTCGGACAAGGAATAGCTCCGGTAAGCCGTGTTCTGGGCGTGTCGCGTGCGCAGCTAACATTACGGATGAAGGCATCTGATAACAAGCCAGATAAACGGCGTCAGAGACGCGATGAGGCTGCGGATGCAGAAGTCTTATCGCGCATCCTGGATATCATTGGCGATATGCCAGCATATGGGTATCGCCGTGTCTGGGCGATACTCAGACGGCAGTCCCGAAATGAAGGCTTGCCGTTCGTGAATGCAAAGCGCGTTTACCGAATAATGAGCGAAAACAGCCTGTTGTTGTTACATGACAAACCATCACGGCTGCAGCGGGAACATAAAGGCCGAATATCGGTGAAGGAAAGCGACCAGCGTTGGTGTTCTGATGGCTTCGAGTTCGGTTGTGATGATGGCGAAAAAGTCCGGGTTACGTTCGCCCTGGACTGTTGTGATCGTGAAGCCATCGACTGGGCAGCCAGTACGGGAGGTTACGATAAAGCGACAGTACAGGATGTGATGTCAGGAGCGATAGAAAAAGGCTTTGGCGATAAAGTGCCGGAAGAGCCCATCCAGTGGCTGACAGATAACGGTTCAGCGTACAGAGCGCATGAAACACGGCAGTTCGCCAGAGAGCTGAATCTGGAGCCCTGCACGACGGCAGTCAGCAGTCCTCAGAGTAATGGAATGGCAGACGGTTCGTGAAAACGATGAAGGAAGACTACATCGCGTTCATGCCGAAACCGAATGTAAGAACGGCAGTGCATAACCTTGCAGTAGCGATCGAGCATTACAATGAAAACCATCCGCACAGTGCGTTGGGTTATCGCTCTCCGCGAGAATATCGACGTCAGCGGGTAACGTTAACTTAAGATACATCCACTGTCTGGCATTTCAAGGGGTGGCTCAAGTTTTTTCAGACAGTTGAACTAGTATACCAATACATTCTTGTTCAGCATCAATGATACATGCTTGGTATGTCGGAAAGAAAACAGATGCTTGTTTTACGATATATCCACAGCCATAACATTGATACCATTTCCAGCCTTTTTCCTGAATGTAGGAAATATGTAGAAAAAGTGGCAAGACTGATTCGTCTGAGTACCCCTGTTTTTTAGCATTTTCAATGCATAACAATTGCGAATTATATGCGTTATCTGATTGAGACAAAAGATATCCATTTTTCTCATGACAACACCATCTCCATTTATTGTCATCAGTTTTATAAAATTTCCATATTAATCTCTGATTGCCAGATATCTTATAAATCATAATATGCTCCACTCCCCAGGGAAACGACCCTGGGGAAGGTAATTAGTGCTCTTTTATATATGCGGCTCTGTGACGTTCAAGTTCAATTGCACCACGATGTGATAACCAGCAAAAAATGATGCAACAAATAATACCGCAGCCAAGAAGATAAAATCCGCCATGCCAGCCAATATGATCGACCATAATACCAAACAGGCTGGTGCCCAGAGATGCACCGAAGATATAGCTCATAAAACCACGTAAACCTACCGCGGAGCCAACAGCAAAGCTGGGCACGATCTCCATAGTCTGAACGGAAGCCAGAAATTGTGGAACGTAAATCAGACAACCAACAATGGCAGCAAAAATTGTCACCATAAACAACGATTCACTTTTCCAGTAGCCAATCAGGCAAATGAAAATCAGCGCCATACAAATCATCGCCAATGGCATACGACGCCCTTTAAACAGTTTGTCTGACAACCAACCGGCAAGTAGCGTGGAAGGGATCGCGGCCCATTCAAAAAATAAAAATGCGACGCTCATTTGTTCTTTTGAAAAATGTTTCACCGTCAGCAGATAAATAGGCAACCAGCTAATCATCCCGAAGCGCACCATGTATACAAATACGTCAACCAGTGAGACATACCAGGCATTTTTATTGCGTAATACATAAGTGCAGAAAATCTGAAAGGCGCTCATGTTTTCTGGTGCTTTTACCGTCTGTCGGGTATTCAGGACGACTTTTTCTTCCGGCATCATCTCTTCCAGAGAGGGTAGACCTTCCTGATGTGGGGAACCTTTACCGAGAATCAGCACAATTACCGCAAAAACGATGGCCACGCAGGCCGGAACGATATAACTCGCACTTTGCCAGTGCTCGCTGCCGAGTAGGGCAAAAGCGGCACCAACAATCGGTGCAACAATACCACCACCGATGTTATGAGAGATATTCCAGAAAGCACCAACCCGACCACGCTCCCGGCGAGGGAACCAGTTAGCAATAGTGATGAAAGAAGGACCAACGCCCATTCCCTGGAAAAGACCATTCAGAATAACCAATGCCGCAAAAATCCAGAATGCGGTGCTGAATCCCAGGCCAACGTTAACGATGGCACATAACACCAGCCCACACGCCATAAAGACTTTCGGACTGGCTTTATCGGCAAGGCTACTCATCACTCCTTTGCTGATACCATAGGCGATAAGCATACAGCTACTCAGTACGCCAATTTGTGTGGCGCTGAGATCTAATTGCTCTTTAAGATAAGGCGTTGATAAGGTGAAATTATTACGCACGATATAGTATGCAAGATACCCCAGAAATACGCTAAGTAACGCCTGCATACGATAGCGACGATATGTCACCTGAATTTTCTCCGCCGGAACACTATCCGCCGCTTGCCCCGTTTTAAATATTGATAACATGTCTTCACCTGTATTTTATATTGATATGAACATCAGGAGTATTCTGACAATGAGAGTTATATAATTGAGATGAAATATCAAACTGAAAAAATGTGTCACAATTGACACAAAATAATAAAATCAAAGCCTGTTTTTGACCCATTTTATTGATGCATAGACAGGGCAGATTTATGCTTTATCTGGTTTGTTGTTAGCATGTGCGGATATTAACAAATCTCATGCTGATTATCGGGTAATCTCTGATTAATATATTAACGGTCTCTTTGAACAGACGTGTTATCAGACGAAGTGTCTGAAACGGGTAATTTTTGTCTCAATGCGATTTTTGCGGTGTATTAATATTTATGACCTGGATCACAAACCGATTCTTTAGTTGGTGCGAAATCGGCATCAAAACCATGATTCTTTTACTGTTGTTGATGGATGTCGGGGCCGTCAGGGCTCAACGAAATGAACTGGTGATGGCCACCACATTCTCACCCGGAGCTATCGCGTGGATAATACAGCGCTGGCAAACAGAGCCTGAGTCGGTAATGATCCGTACGCTTAACCGCACCAGTGCCTCACTGGAACAGTTGCTTGATACGGCCAACGTAGAAAACGTCGATCTGATCCTGACTTCATCACCAATGCTGCTCCAGCACCTTCAGGAGCACCAGAAACTGGCCCCGTTTGATGATGCACCCGCAGAAAGCCAAAACCTGGTGCCGGAGTCGATCCGTGCAACCTCCGTTGCAGTAGCAATATCAGGTTTTGGTCTGCTTATTAATCGTCCTGCGCTTTCTGTAAAACACCTTCCTGCCCCTGCTGACTGGGACGATCTTGCTTTGCCGATCTATCAGGACGCTTTATTGATGAGTAGTCCGTCGCGTTCAGATACTAACCATTTAATGGTTGAGTCATTACTACAGCAAAAAGGCTGGGTGAAAGGATGGGAAACGTTGCTGACAAGTGCAGGAAACCTGGTGACAATCTCCTCCCGCAGTTTTGGCGTAGCCGATAAAATAAAAAGCGGACTCGGCGTTGCCGGCCCCGTTATCGATAACTATGCTAATTTACTGTTAAATGACCCCCATATCTCTTTTACCTATTTCCCCCGGTCTGCGGTATCCCCCACCTACGTTGCAATTCTCAGGAAAAGCCCACACGCCGATGCAGCCCGTCGCTTTATTCACTACCTGTTAAGTCCGAAAGGACAGCGTATTCTGGCCGATGCCAATACAGGAAAATATCCGGTGACACCACTTGCCGCAGACAATCCGCGGGCAACGCAACAACAGCTCCTGATGAATCAACCCCCGCTGAATTATCACCTTATCCTGAAACGTCAGCGTCTGGTGCAGCGCTTGTTTGATACGGCAATTAGCTTTCGGTTCGCACAGCTAAAAGATGCCTGGCGAGCGCTGCACAGTACCGAGGCACGCCTGAAGAAACCATTACCAGAAATACGTGCACTGTTAACACAAATGCCAGTTGCAGCGGCCAGTAGTGAAGATCCCGTCTGGCTGGCACAGTTCGATAACAAAAGCTTTGCCGAGCAGCAAATGATGGAATGGCAACTCTGGTTTCTGAATAACCAGCGCCTGGCGATAAAAAAACTGGAAGAGCTGAAATGAAAAACATAACGCTGTGGCAGCGTTTAAGACAGGTCAGTATCAGTACCAGCTTACGTTGCGCATTTCTGATGGGGGCACTTCTGACCCTGATTGTCAGTAGTGTCAGTCTGTATTCATGGCATGAACAAAGCTCACAAATTCGTTACTCGCTGGATAAGTATTTTCCCCGTATTCACTCTGCTTTCCTTATTGAAGGGAACCTGAATCTGGTGGTAGACCAGCTAAATGAATTTTTGCAGGCTCCCAACACCACGGTGCGATTGCAACTTCGTACCCAGATTATTCAGCATCTCGACACCATAGAACGGCTTAGTAGGGGACTGTCATCCCGGGAACGCCAACAACTGACGGTCATTTTGCAGGACAGTCGATCACTGTTATCCGAGTTGGATCGTGCGCTTTACAACATGTTTTTACTACGGGAAAAGGTGAGTGAGCTATCAGCGCGGATTGACTGGTTACACGATGATTTTACTACCGAGCTTAATTCTTTAGTGCAGGATTTCACCTGGCAGCAGGGAACGCTGCTGGATCAAATCGCCTCCCGACAGGGCGATACGGCGCAATACCTGAAGCGATCTCGTGAAGTGCAAAATGAACAGCAGCAGGTTTATACCCTGGCACGCATTGAAAATCAGATTGTTGACGATCTGCGTGACAGACTCAATGAGCTCAAATCAGGACGTGATGACGACATACAGGTGGAAACTCATCTCCGTTATTTTGAAAATCTGAAAAAAACGGCAGATGAAAATATACGTATGCTGGATGACTGGCCTGGCACCATTACCCTGAGGCAGACCATCGATGAATTGCTGGATATGGGAATCGTAAAAAACAAAATGCCGGATACGATGCGTGAATATGTCGCCGCCCAAAAAGCCTTAGAGGATGCCAGTCGCACCAGGGAAGCGACACAGGGTCGCTTCAGAACGTTACTGGAAGCGCAGCTTGGCAGTACTCATCAACAAATGCAGATGTTTAATCAACGAATGGAACAAATTGTTCACGTTAGCGGTGGGCTGATCCTGGTGGCGACAGCACTGGCGTTACTGCTTGCATGGGTATTCAACCATTATTTTATCCGCTCACGGTTGGTGAAACGCTTTACCCTACTGAATCAGGCCGTTGTGCAAATTGGTCTGGGAGGCACGGAAACGACTATTCCAGTTTATGGGAATGATGAACTGGGGAGAATTGCAGGATTATTACGCCATACTCTCGGCCAACTCAATGTGCAAAAACAGCAACTTGAACAAGAAATTACCGATCGTAAGGTGATAGAAGCCGATCTGCGTGCCACCCAGGACGAACTGATTCAGACAGCAAAGTTGGCGGTAGTCGGGCAAACGATGACCACGCTGGCCCACGAGATCAATCAGCCGCTAAATGCGCTGTCAATGTATCTGTTTACAGCCCGCAGGGCCATTGAACAGACCCAGAAAGAACAGGCCAGCATGATGCTTGGTAAAGCCGAAGGGGTGATTAGTCGTATTGACGCCATTATCCGTTCACTACGGCAGTTTACCCGGCGCGCCGAACTGGAAACATCACTCCATGCCGTTGATTTAGCACAGATGTTCAGTGCGGCCTGGGAACTTCTGGCCATGCGTCATCGCTCTCTGCAAGCTACGCTTGTTCTGCCGCAAGGTACAGCCACAGTTTCAGGTGATGAGGTCAGAACCCAGCAGGTACTGGTTAACGTACTGGCGAATGCGCTTGATGTTTGTGGGCAAGGCGCTGTCATTACCGTTAACTGGCAAATGCAGGGTAAAACGCTGAACGTATTCATTGGCGATAATGGCCCGGGCTGGCCTGAGGCATTGTTGCCTTCGTTATTGAAGCCGTTTACCACCAGTAAAGAAGTAGGACTGGGTATTGGTCTTTCAATTTGTGTGTCGTTGATGGAGCAAATGAAAGGGGAATTGCGGCTGGCATCAACGATGACCAGGAATGCCTGTGTGGTACTGCAATTCAGACTAACGGATGTGGAAGATGCTAAGTAGTGAATATTCGATTCTGCTGATTGATGATGATGCTGACGTGCTGGACGCCTACACACAGTTACTTGAACAGTCGGGCTATCGTGTTTTTGCCTGTAACAATCCTTTTGAGGCGCAGGCGTGGATACAACCAGACTGGCCAGGCATTGTGCTAAGTGATGTGTGTATGCCTGGCTGCTCTGGTATCGATTTGATGATGTTATTCCACCAGGATGATCAACAGCTCCCCATTCTGCTTATCACCGGGCACGGCGATGTGCCAATGGCAGTTGATGCGGTGAAAAAAGGCGCGTGGGATTTTTTGCAAAAACCGGTCGATCCCGGCAAATTGCTTTCTCTGGTTGAAGAGGCACTACGCCAGCGTCAATCAATCATTGCGCGTCGTCAGTATTGCCAACAGACATTGCAGGTGGAGTTGATAGGGAGAAGTGAATGGATAAATCAGTATCGGCGACGTTTACAGCAGTTGTCTGAGACAGATATTGCCGTCTGGCTCTACGGTGCCCCTGGCACAGGACGGATGACCGGTGCACGTTATCTGCACCAATTTGGACGTAATGCACAAGGCGAATTTGTCTACCGCGAGCTGACACCAGACAATGCACCACAGCTTAATGATTTCATTGCGCTGGCTCAGGGGGGAACATTAGTGCTCAGCCATCCTGAACACCTGACGCGTGAACAGCAGTACCATCTGGTTCAGTTACAAAGCCAGGAACACAGACCTTTTCGCCTGATTGGTATTGGAGACACCTCGCTGGTCGAGCTGGCCGCCAGCAACCATATCATCGCGGAGCTCTATTACTGCTTTGCAATGACACAAATCGCTTGCCTGCCATTAACTCAACGCCCCGACGATATTGAACCACTGTTTCGCCATTACCTTTGTAAAGCATGTCAACGGCTTAACCATCCTGTTCCGGAAGTGGGAAAAGAGATGCTCAAAGAGATGATGCGCCGCATGTGGCCAAATAATGTGCGAGAGCTGGCCAATGCAGCAGAACTATTTACTGTAGGAGTATTACCGCTGGCAGAAACAGCAAATCCGTTGATGCACGTCGGAACCCCGACACCGCTTGACAGACGAGTGGAGGACGCTGAGCGACAGATAATCACAGAGGCGCTTAATATCCATCAGGGGCGTATCAATGAGGTTGCTGAATATTTACAAATCCCACGGAAAAAACTCTATCTCAGAATGAAAAAATACGGTCTTAGTAAGGAGCATTATAAAATTTAACCATCAGACTTGTGCGCTTGTTCATAATGTTATGTCATTGCCTGATGTTGATAAAAAGACGGACGCTCCCCCTGTAAGACCTGTCTCTTATACACAAGTCCCCACCCGGGGATTTGTGATGTCTGTCAGTCTGCTTTAGGGGGGGCTCTTTCCATCCGGTACTTTCCTTCCTCCCCGGTAGCCATTTTTTGAACTTTTTCTTCACCCGTTGATCTTCTCTTATATTTCATTTTATTCGACTCTGTTATGGTACTTTCTGATTGTTATTCATGGGCTAACGAGCAGTTTGGACATGCCCGTCTCGATGATCCGCGTAGTACACGACGCCTTGTATCACTGGCCTCTTCTCTCGCTCATGCCAGGTCGTGATCGATTCAGATGCCATTTTGCACCTTCAGAATTTGAGCTTGCTGCAGTTGTTCCTGATAAGGATCTGGATAAATATGACGAGTATTTACCAGAGTCTTTGCTTGCGAAAGGGTAGGGGGCAAAGGCGTATGATATAGAAAGAACGAGCATCTGGTTGCTGAAACACCTTCAGTGGACTGGATATATAGTCAGTGTATAAATGCTTGTTTATACCCTTATTTTTTTACTTACCTGTGGACTTACTTGGCTTTAGTCCCGGAGTATTGCCAGGAGTATCTTTATTATCGCGTCGGCGTTGATCCGGTTTTCCTACCGACTTAGCAATTGGTTTTGGACCTGGTTTAAGACCCATGATAGTTATCCTTCGAGATGTAAGAGGAATGCCCTCAACATTGGTATATTCTATACTGAGAAATTTTTCAATGGAAATGTTCAACGGCCGAATGATTAACTTGATATTGTGAGCAATATCTTTTTTTGGCACAGAGCGAACCGTTAGATTGCGCGTATTTTTATGGAAGGAGATCATCCAATAACGGTTACTCACCGATCTTCTTCATGGTAATACGCACCTGTTTTATTAACATATAGAAAAATTACTCCGGCATGTTTTATCTTTTTGAAATCAGGACATTTACCAGATCACTTAAAACTCTCTTTTGTTCTTCATCCTGAAGATATTGAATCCGGAATTTAATCTCTTCTGCCACCCGTCTTGTATCGGACTCATTAAGTATTTTTGTTATTCGCTGTCTCTGATGTTCAGGCTGGTCTTCCATATTTCGTAAAACCAGATGAAATAATATATCATAAAGTGCGCAATGCCATGAATAACCATCATTGGTTAAAATAAGCTCCCAAACCCGCTCCTGCTCGGCAATAAGCTGCAGAACAAAGGACTCAACCTGTTCTGTTTGTTCGGGGACAACACGGTATAGCGGAGCAATCACAGCAAAAGACAGTTCATTTAACCAGGATTCCGCTTCCTTCTCGCTCCTGAACGATGGACAGTTTTGTATTCTTCGTTCGTATTCACGGGTAATCTGCTCCAGAATATCCTCCGGCGGTGTCAGCCACTTATTCCTGAGCAATACACTGGTTGATGGATGACAGCTGGCTATTTCAGCAATAATTTCACGTAATGTCTCCGGGCTGAACTTCTTCAGCTGATTGTAGTGCTCCCGGGTAAAACCATGTTCATCGCATAAAAGTTGCCATGTCATTGACACACTGTCCGCCATATCTTTCTTCATCATTAATACCTGTTACCTGAATATCAACAGACCGGTGTACCTTTTCTGAATATCTCCCCGGACGGGCTGGCAATCCCCATTCGCCTCAGCGTGGCATCTGCAGCTTTCGCCACTTCGCTGATATCCAGCTTTTCAGGTAGCGGCGGGGACGATATCTGCGCCAGACAATAATTCCGGCGCAACAACAACCACTCCCGTTGTGCTTCTGTACATTCAACATTTCCCATAACAAAAAGCCAGCGGGCAGAAGCTCTGCGCCAGCAACCCGCCGCCTCCAGCTTCTGTGCAACCATGTCTTCCACGACTTCCGGGGTACTATTTTTCCTGCTCAAAACATCAACTCACTGAAATAATACTCATATATGACGGTCTCAGCGAACCGTCCATGCCGGGCTGAAATCCTCTTCCTGAAACAACTCCGTCAGTCCGCTAATCTGTTTCAGCCTCAGCACTTCATCCTGGTCCATCCCCAGGCTCTGTACCAATGCGTTCATCCGTCCAGCCCAGGCGTGACAGGTCCCTGACAATATCAGACATTGAGGTTATCTGGTGTTTACCCCTGGCCCGGTTATGCCGTATGGTGGCCGCCATACGTGTGGCCTGTCCCTTTCTTTCCGGATTAATACAGGCCACTGGCAACCAGCCTTTCAGGCGTTTTCCTGTACCTGCTTCCCTGCCCAGTAACTGACGATGAAAACCATCCACCACCAGATAGGGGTTCTTCTCCGCCGACACCACCACGGGTTGGGTGAAACCATCTTTCTCCAGTGACTGCTTCAGCAGTTTCTTCTCACCCGGCGCCATGACATTGGGGTTATAATCGTTGGCCACCACCTCATCTGCTTTCACCCACAGCACACAGTCCACAGGCTCCTGTGCAAAAGGGCTGACTTCATGAAGTACCCTGCGCAGATGATTCAGAGCCTGTATAGTCTCTTTTTCTGATCGTTCCTGGCTGAAGTACTGACGAATCATGTCACTCAGTACCTCCACTTCAGGTGTCACAGAATCCCCCATTCATTCCTCCTTTCCTTCATACGCTGCAGGTAACGTTCATAGTGCCGGGGTTTGTTCGGGCTGAAGGACAGCGTCCGGCACCAGAAATCATTCTTTATAAGAGTCTTACAGATACGTCGCCAGGACGGGATATCCCGGCAGCCCAGGTCATTCTCCTGTTCATCGGGAATGTCATCCGGGAAGCCCCGCGTCTGATACCAGCGCAGATAGACAGCTATCTTGTTGCGGTAATGTTCTGCTGTTCTTTCCGGCATCACATCCAGCAGAAACATCGCGTAGCTGCGCCAGGTATGATGGGCTGGTTTTGATATGCGCTTGCGCAGGGCAAAATAAGCACCGCTTTCATTGGCATAAAGTGCCCCGCTGGCAGCCCCTGATACCCGCTCACACATCCTGGCCCAGGTATCCGGCTCCAGAACATGGTAAAGCCACAGTCCCTTACGTTGTTCAGGACCAAAAGGTTCACAGACACGCATGTTGCGTAACGGTACGCCGGCACGGTACATCAGGTCATACAGGGGATTGTAGATGGCACGGGTTCTGGTGTGATATATCCAGATATCACGAGTTTTCCAGTCATACAGTGGATACATGGTGTAGTAAAACCCTTCAGGCGATGCCGTGGTCCAGGGCTTATCATCGGCGTATCTCAGTTTGCGCTGGGACACCAGTCCCATGAACCGGTTAAGGGACTCATCCGCACGGACACCGGTCAGTACTGCCACACCACATTTATTGTCTGCAAACCAGGAAGAAAATGCCGGAACAAATTCTTCAAACGTCATGGCATACCGATAAAATGGGAAATACGTCATGTCTGTAATGGCCTCTTCCGGTGGCTGGCGAACCCAGGTCACTCCTGGCTCCCAGCATATCCACTCCGGCTGAAACTGCGAGACGCCGTTTACCGTGGTCAGGGGAAGTGCCACCCAGTAAAAGGTTTCCGTCACATCATGGTACATTTCCCGCATCTTCTGAATATGTTCAATGGTGCACTGGTACTGAGCCTCCCAGTCAATAAACAGTACAGAGAAACGACGTTTTTTCCTGCGGGCCACATCAGCCAAAAGATGGAAAAGCACGGTGGAATCTTTACCCCCGGAAAAAGAGAGACAAACTGATGGAAATGTTTCAAAAATCCACTCAATACGAGCAATTGCTGCACGCAGAACATTCTCTCCAGTAAGGACTTTCTCCGTTAATAAATTATCATTCATTTATTTTTACTTTATGCAAAAGAAACCCGTTGATATCTCCAATACATAGCAACAAACATTAAATAATATTTAATTAATTATTACAGAGATCGTTTTTACCCTTATATATAAAGTAAGCTACATACATAAATTTTTTCAATAAGAGATTTTTATTGCTGATACTGGCACTGTAACAATCCCAGTAAGAGAACGATTAATAACCACCCACTCATGTGGTTCAACCAGCCAGGAGTTTACATGTTCTGAATCAATAAAATCATGGCAATATAATATATCTGAAGAAGGTATATCCAATTCCAGTTTAACACGTCCGTGATATTCATTCGCATCATTAAAAGAATTCAATATATCCATCTCAAAAGAAATTACCCCCTCCCCCCTCATCTCTGCTGTTTCTTTTAACTCAGCAATCATATCTGCATACCTGCCATTAAGTTTCCTGCCTAACTGGACAGTTGTAATTTTCTTTTCGTTGCAGCATCGCTGAGTATGTTCATATATAGCCATCACTTCCCGGCAAATACAATCAACTTCTATATCACTCAAAGAATTATATATATCCATAACTTTTCTCTCATAACGCAAAAAACGATTAAATATACGATAATGAGAGAGCAAATCAGGATTTATTACTTTTATTAAAAATAAAGTTAATAAAACATAACCTATCTGTTTGCTACCATTAAACCCAATAAAATCACTTACCACATCTCCTTTCAATCTACCTGTTCCGATACAACGAGCTAACAATTCACTCCTGACATTATATTTACCATTCATATTCGCCACACTATCCTGAACAACAAATGATCACCAAAATGCGTTTAAATACCCTACAAACAAACTATCTCACTGAATAAATTGCAACACTTCCCCTTCCACAACGTCCTAAAGGCTTTATATAAAAACAGCAAAAACGAATTAGTTATGCAAAGTCATTTATATGAAACCCAGCCATTAACCAATGTTATAATCAGCATCCCATAACGCGAACATTATCACTTTCACCATTATTTTTTGCCCATATTTTTAATTGTTCCATGAGTTGAGCATTAAAATCATCATCGGGTTCAAAGTCATCAGGATCATAACACTCCCCTTCAAACAAATTAATTATAAGATTTTGAATCTTTTCTTTTAATTTTTCATCGCGCGAAATTCGATTAAATGCTGTATAGGGTTTATCTTTCCCCAACTCCTCACCACCTAAAAAACGCTCAAAATCGGGGGCACTCCAACGATGATATACTTTTTTCCCATTATTCCTGCATTTTATAATCTCATTTCTAATGATCGTATTAAGCGTCCATGAACCATTATTCGAACCATCTCTACGATAAGGCCAATCAATATCATGTACAATCCCAAAATCTGCTTTAAAATGATTTAACATCTTTATCAAAGGAACCAGAACCGCCTTACCTCTGGCTCTGACAATACTTACCTTACCTGACATCTCATGTTTTTCTTTAGTGATTGCTGAAATAAATGCCGCATGTTCAGTATCACCTTCAACAATAATTGGATAACTCCCAAAAAATATTTCAGCAAAACCAATATCTGTAAGTTGTAGTGCCTGTAAATTATCTTTCTCATCAAGTGAGAAGTTAGCTTCATCAGCCACATACAAGCGTGGAGAAAGTGATTTCCCATCTGTTGAACGTTGCATACGAGCAATCGTAGTATGATCCTCAAGAGGGTTTATAAAGTATGGTGAATGAGTTGTTAATAGCACCTGCCAATCTGGATGTTTACCAAGTTCATAAAGATGCGCTTGCGCCGCTCTGGCAGCCATTGGGTGTAACGCATTTTCTGGCTCATCCATTAAAAGAATATATCCGGGCAAGGCTGGATCGTCTGTATCTTCAGGAACAGGGGCGCCATTTTCAATAGCATCTATTTGTTGTTTCAGAAGATTTATATTTTCACTTTTTACATTTTTCCTCACCTCTTTTTTAAGTTGTTCTCTAAAGGATTTAAGAAGAGCTTCTCGCTTTTCATTTTGTCGGCTAATTTCATTATGAACCTGGAGCATTGCCCAAAAAAGAGCTCGTCTTGCTCCTGTCCCCTGTTGCCCAATGCGAGAGTTTCCCGCAGCCTCTTTGACTAATAAACCAGACCCCTGCTTTAATAAATTGTCTATTTTAAGCTCAGGTGGATTCATTTCAACACTGAGCTGAACACCAAGAGCAGGAAAGACATGTTGAAACCCTGTCTGAATTTGTCGAGAAATAGAAGAAAATCGTTCTTGATGAGGTTCAGCGATCTCATTTACAGCTTTAACCAAAGCTGCTTTAACTTTTGATATTTGTGACTCTTTATTACACTCCAGAGCCTTCAACTCTTTCACTAAGGGAGTCAACGCAAGAGTGAGCAATGTCTCTTCTGTAGTCGCTGCATCATCCAGTGATCTAATTCGCATTGGTCTTGGCAAACGTGATTTAAAAACATTATCGGCTCCACCGGCCTTGCTGTCCTCTGACCAGTCTTCAGTCTGAGGATCCCATGTTTTTCTTGTTGGTTTTCCCGTTTCATCCCAAACCCATAAACTGAACCGCCCCGGGTTTCCTGGAGAGTGTTTTATCTGTGAACTCAGGCTGCCAGATCATTGTTTCCGATGGAAGCATAATAAGCTTTTTCTGCTTCTGCCGGAGGAGTATGGCCCAGCCTTCCCAGCAATCGTCGATTGTTATACCAGTCCACCCACGTTAGTGTGGCCAGTTCCACTTCTGCACGGTTTTTCCAGCTCTTACGGTGTATTACCTCCGCTTTGTAAAGACCATTGATGCTCTCAGCCATCGCGTTGTCATACGAGTCGCCTGTACTCCCTGTTGATGCCAGTAATCCGGCTTCTTTTAGTCGCTCCGTATAGGCCAGTGACACATACTGAGAGCCTTTATCGCTGTGATGGATGGTGCCAGACGGACGACGGGCCCACAACGCCTGCTCCAGCGCATCCAGCACGAATGTCGTTTCCATAGACGATGAGACCCGCCACCCCACGATGTATCCAGCAAACACATCAATGATAAACGCCACATAGACGAAGCCCTGCCATGTGCTGACGTAAGTAAAATCAGCCACCCACAGCTGGTCAGGACGTTCTGCCACGAACTGACGGTTTACGCGGTCACCTGTGGCAACGGTTTTCCGGCTGACGGTAGTGCGGACCTTTTTACCCCGGAGAACACCGGCAAGTCCCATAACCGCCATGAGGCGCGCCACTGTACATCTGGCCACCCTGATTCCTTCCCGTAACAACTGACGCCAGACTTTACGCACACCGTACACCTGATGATTTTCATCGTATACGCGCTGTATCTCTCTCTTCAGCCAGTCATCGCGCTGCGCACGGGTACAGCGTTTATCAGGATGATGCCGCTGCTGCTGACAGTGGTAATACGTTGACGGGGCAATATGCAGTTCACTGCATACCGGTCCGACCCCGTACTGCTCACGCAGCTTATCCAGCAGTGGCATTATTTTTTCCAGAGGCGGTCGAACTCCGCCTTCGCAAAATAAGCGGAAGCCTGGCGAAGGATATTGTTACTGCGGTGCAGTTCACGATTTTCACGTTCCAGCTCTTTCAGACGCTGACGTTCAGCGGTGGTAAGCCCACCATCACCGCCTCCGGTATCCCGCTCATACTGGCGAACCCAGACACGCAGAGTCTCCGGCGTACAGCCAGTCTTTGGAGCAATGGAACAAATTGCCGCCCATTGTGAGTCATATTCGCCCTGACTTTCCAGAACCATACGAACTGCCCGTTGACGGACTTCGGGGGAAAAAAGTGTTTTTTTAGTCATCCTGTTTACCTCTTTCTCAGGGAATTTAGTCTCCAGGATTCCCGGGGCGGTTCAATCCGGCCAAGCATTAACCGGCAAGGATGGTATCCTAACGCCATTAATCAAACAGTTAACAGAAACCGCTCTGGCCGCTGAACTCGACTCCCATCTGGCTCAGGATGTTGAAGTCAATCGTAAAAATGGTTCCGGAAAAAAGACCATTAAAGCCCCGACTGGCAGCTTTGAGCTGGCAACTCCACGTGATCGTAATGGTTATTTTGAACCCCAACTGGTGAAGAAGCACCAGACCACGTTGTCTGATGAGCTCGAGCGCAAGATCATTCGCCTGTTCGCGCTGGGGATGAGCTACCAGGATATCAGCCGGGAGATCGAAGATTTATATGCCTTCAGTGTTTCCACGGCTACCATCAGTGCGGTTACCGATAAAGTCATTCCTGAGTTAAAACAGTGGCAGTAGCGCCCGCTGGAAAAGGTTTATCCCTTCGTCTGGCTGGACGCCATTCACTATAAAATCCGCGAAGATGGGTGTTATCAGAGCAAGGCAGTTTATACCGTACTGGCGCTGAATCTGGAAGGCAAAAAAGAAGTCCTGGGCCTGTATTTGTCGGAAAGCGAAGGCGCTAACTTCTGGCTGTCAGTATTAAGTGATCTGCAAAACCGTGGCGTTGAAGACATTCTGATTGCCTGCGTGGATGGGCTGACCGGCTTCCCTGAAGCGATAAACAGCATTTATCCGCAGACAGAGGTACAGTTGTGCGTCATTCACCAGATACGTAACTCGATTAAATATGTGGCGTCAAAACACCATAAAGCGTTCATGGCCGACCTGAAGCCAGTGTATCGTGCGGTGTCAAAAGAAGCAGCGGAAACGGCGCTGGATGAGCTGGAAGCGAAACGGGGGCAGCAATATCCGGTGGTGCTCCAGTCCTGGCGCCGCAAGAGGGAAAATCTGTCAGCGTACTTCCGCTATCCGGCGAATATCCGCAAGGTGATCTACACAACCAACGCGATAGAATCAGTCCACCGCAAGTTCAGGAAACTGACCAAAACCTAAAGGTGCTTTCCCGAATGAAAACAGCCTGTTGAAGCTACTTTATCTGGGACTGATGAACGCACAGGAGAAATGGACAATGCCCATCCAAAGCTGGAATTTGACATTGTCGCAGTTAGCCATTTATTTTGAAGGGCGGCTGAATAATGTGATGACGCTGTAGAATTTTTAACGTGACACAGAATTCTGAACGCTCTCAAATTAAAATCATCGATATTTAACAAGTTTAAATTATTAAGATTATTTTAATCAAGATTAAAAGCATTACAACCTGGAAACTGACATTACTGATTACTACACTGGTACCTGAGGCTCACGGCCTCAGGTTGTCTTTATATACTCTCAGAAGGATACTCTTACATTAGCCCAATAACGGCGTCCTTCATCGACCTGCCAGTTACCATCAATGGTATCGATATCCTCGCTCTTTCTGTCTGTGACGTTAAGAACGGCAAAATTAATCAGCGTGTCTGGCAGAATCAGGTAATTTAGACCAATATCCATAGATGTGAATCCATTACGAACGCGGGGAACCTTAGCACCATTTCTTTGTGCTGCCCAGATTTGTTTTCCCGTATAATTCAGAGATGAATAAAATGTAATATCCTGAGTGTAATCCCATTCCAGTTTTGCATTGGCTGCATGTCTGGGAGTTCTTTCCAGAGGTTCCCCTTTCAGCGACTTGCCATTGAGACTTTCGTCATCACTTTTTCGACGAGAGTCAGTAAATGTATAGTTTGCAGATACATGCCATTTATCATACACAGGAATCTGAGTTGCAAGCTCCACCCCTCTGATATTTGCCTCACCTACATTATCATAAATAAAAGTGTTTAACCCGGTGACTGGATCTTTTGTACCTATATCGTAACTGGTCAACTTATTTTTAAAATCAGTATTAAACAGCGTCGCGCTCGCCGAAAAACCACTATCATTACTATAAATAATACCGATCTCTTCGGTTACACTGGTCTCCGGTTTCAGGTCCCTGTTTCCATACATAATAGAGGCACCACCCTGCGTCAGTGTTCCAAATCCAGGACTCACCTCACGAATTGAAGGAGCCCGAAATGCTTTTGCGATCCCCCCTTTGAGTGTGAGATTATCGGTCAGGTTATAAACAGCGTACAATCTTGGATTCCAGTAACTGCCATAGATTTCATGATTATCGAGACGCAGTCCTCCAGTCAGGGCGAGAGAATCCGTTGCTGCATATTCATTTTCTATAAAAACAGCTTTCTGTTTAATTGAAACAGACTGTGTTTCTGTCGTTTTTTTACCCGTGGCTGAGTCATCACGGAGCTCTGCATGCTGAAATTGACCTCCGATGGTCAGTACATTTTCCGGCAGAAATGCCGTCACTTTTGCATCTATGATTGTGTTGGTTATTTCCGGTTTTCTTGACTCGTAATTAAGATCCCAATGATTATATTTATCTTTTTTACCTGATTTAACCTCACGAATAACTTTCTCCTGATAAACAGCAATTTCAGGATGCAGTATTTCGCCCTGGGCATTCCATGCTGCTACCCAGTGACTACGTGAATTATGCGTTTCTCTTTTACTGTTTGGTTGTTTAAGATTTCCCCGCATAGTCCAGGCATCGAGAGACTCACCTGGTGTTAATGTATGCACCTGGTTATTTTTTCCATATTCAAAAACAAACTTCTGGCTTTCAGTCGGAGTAAACTGGAGCGTTGCCGTTATATTCTTATTATCTTTTGCCGGTGTTCCCTGAGAGATACTATCTTCCTTGCGATAGTTCATTCCTCCATATAGCTGAAGACCAAGTTTATCCTTAATCAATGGGCCTGACAGATAGAAGTCATTTGTGGTTGAGTTACCAAATTTCCCATGTTCCTGAATAATCCCCCCAAGTCCAAGTACGCCATCCCATGTTTGGTTATTAACTGGTTTGGTTATGATATTAATGACCCCTCCGATGGCATCAGAACCATACAGGGAAGACATAGGGCCACGGATCACTTCAATGCGTTCAATTGCTTCCACAGGAGGGATAAATCCGGCTTCAAAACCGCCGCTGCCGTTTGGTCTGGATTCCCGACCGCTCTGACGTCGTCCATCGACCAGAATCAGCGTGTAATCGCCACTTAGACCACGTATACTGATATCCGGTTTTTCATTCCCACCAGTGATACTAATCCCTTCAACATCTTTTACTGCATCGACCAGATCTGAAACCGGTTTTTTTTGCAGTTGTTCTGAAGTAATGACTGAGACACTGGCCGGGGCATTTCTGAGCTGCTGAGTGAACCCGGAGGCAGTAACAACAAGCGTATCTTCTTTTTTATCAGAACTGGCATAACCTGATGATAACTGCAGAACACATCACGGCAATGCCCGGAGCAATGATATATTTGTTCTTCATAAATTTCCCTTTGCCAAAGGCGTAATGATA